>Ga0307512_10005565_pt1 | contig 13091 bp, 3 predicted proteins | sample 14_EM_MG_FD_200267 | JGI IMG/M metagenome (GOLD analysis project Ga0307512, IMG submission 200267) | Populus trichocarpa ectomycorrhiza microbial communities from riparian zone in the Pacific Northwest, United States - 14_EM | ecosystem: Host-associated > Plants > Roots > Unclassified | place... | reverse complement strand
TCTAGCAAATCATGATGAAAGGCCATAAATATCCAAAAATACAAAAAATAATCCCCTAACTAGAACCATTCATATGTTAATGTTAAAGTTCTAAAAAAGATGTGCATATCATCTAGAAATCATGATGGAAAGATGTATTATCGATTGATCAATGGTCTATATTTGAAGAAGTATTATCCCCTAACATAGACAATTCATTGAGAAGGATTTTATTTGTCATTACAGCTTGCCAAAAAAATTGATAACTGATAACGTTTAAATTTTAATAGGAACATTCTAATTCTTCTCCTTATAGACCCAAGATGAATGGTGTTGTCAAGACAGCTAATAAGAATCTTAATAAGATCATCCAGAAAAATGGTAGTCACCTACAAAGATTGGCATGAGATGCTTTCATAAGTATTCCATTCATACCGCACTACAGTTAGAACTTCTACGGGTACAACCCCTTATTCTTGGTATATAGAATGGAGGCGATGATACCTTTACAAGTAGAGATTCCATTAGTAAAGATTCTAAAGGATACATAACTGGAATAATCAAAATGGACGAAGTTAAAGTTTGAGTAACTCATTATAATCAATGAGAAAAGATTGGCAGCAATTTGTCACCACCAACTATACTAGAGCAAAATAGCTAAGGCATAAAACAAGAGTGTCAGACAAAGGGTATTAAAAAAAAAACACCTTATATTGAAGAAGATCTTGTCAATCCTAATAGAAGATCAGAGCAAATAGGTGTCAAACTATAAAGTACCATATGTGGTGAAGAAAGCCTTTCTTGGAGGAGCCTTGATTTTGATCAAAATTGACATGAATGATTTACCTAAGTCTATAAATCAATAAATCAATAAGGATCAAAAGTTTGGCCATAAATTCTTTTAAGTATTTTCCTCTTAATAAACTCTAAAAAGTTCTGAATAGCCTTTTACATGATCTCATAAGCTAAAAAACATGTTTTTGTAAAAGATAAAACAAAATTCAATCAAAAGTTTTTGGGAAATCAAAGTTTTTAGTACAAATTCAGAGGCCAAATTGGTGTTTGTTTTTAACAAATGAGTTTTGGGAATTAAGTGATCTCCTATTTGAGGTGAACAAACACTTAGAAACCTGAAAAATAAACAAAAACTCATTCATAGTAACTTTGAAGCTAAGTTTTAGTTGGCTGAATAATGATGCATAATTTAATTTGATGGAAACTATTTTGTATGTCCAACTAATCAAAATGGATGAGAGAAAAGCTTACTAATCATAAACGCATGTGTTTGAGATGATGACAAGTCATCTTTGATAATCCTTTCACAATACTTGAAAAATATCCTTTGCAAGTCCTTGTTGGGCCTAGTAAAAAAAAATTCTTGCAAAAGAATCCTGACTTGGATCACACTACATACTAGAAGTAAGTACAAAACTTATCAAAGTAATTTGGCCTTGGAGTTATACAAAATGATCCTCAATTATCAATGGAAAGATCAAAAGTGCCCAAATAGAAATTTGAAGGCACAAAGAGATTCAAATATTCAAATAGGCTGGGCATGCCATGCACAGAAAAATGATGAGGATTGTGATGATGCTCCAAATCAAAAGAAGAAAACAAATCCAAATAATCCAAGATCATTTTACAAGATAAATCCTAAGGTCTGGGAGGCCATCAACAAAATAAAGAAAAAAAATAAAGGCATGTGAATGAGCGATAATGATCCTTAGTCCTAAGAGTCTTTAAACACCTTTTGATCCTATAAATATCTTTTTATTTCATAACCAAAAGGCAAAGCCTACATTACATGACTACTAAAGTCCTTTCTAATCAAAAGCAAGCAACTTGGGTTGGTAGACAATGCTCTCCCATACTTTAATATTCATACAAGTAAAATGAATACTTCAAAGATTTTTTTTCTCTAAAACTCTCAAGTTGATACATTCAACCTTTATGAAACCATGTCCATGGGAATTGTTTGAGTTCTTTTCGAAACAAATTTGCTTTAAACTTCATCGAAATGGTTTTTGCATTTGGAAACAGCTTTAAAATTCCAAAGGTTTTCTATGATATCGATCTTTTGTAAGAACCAAACATCTTTTGCATAACATCATCATTGAAAAAACCTAAGCAAAAAAACAAGATAAAGTACTTGGGTGCATGATCAAGCTAGTGGCAATTCAAGAAACCCAACAGGACTTGCTACACAACTCTTTTTCTAATAAAATAAAAAATATAAAGCAAGTTGTTTAAATCTTCCAATGTCTTTTAAGAACTCAAGATATAGCTAAGAAAGCTATTGTAGAGCAAGTATAGTGAATACTGAGTGAAGGTTATGACACCCTAGCAATGGTACACATATGATTATGGTGATAAGTAGGAGAGCCTTGAAAGTTAACAATTGATGAGACAAAGGTGCCCAGATAATGGGATAAACAAAGATCATTGAAGCTCATAAAATAAGCATCCCTTTCCTAGAGATCAAATCTACTAGTTGTAGTTTGAGTAGACCAAAACAGAGAAGTCGTGAAAACATGTCGCAGAGATTAAAGTTTTGAGAGACAGAGTCCATGAAGAAAGGGGACCTTTGTTTCTCAAGTAAAAATTCATGTATATTAACCCTAAAGCATCACATTTTGATCCTTGTAGGAAGTCCAACAAAATAATACTTGATGGATTCAAAAAACAATTCCAGCAAAGAAAATCCATCAAAGGTTCAATTTATATTGATATAAGAGCAAAGGATGTCAAATTTTCAAAATATTAGATCATGAGATTATGTGAATGCAACTTTGAAGCATACCTTTTAAGTGCGCTTTTAAGCCACTTGCTTGTAGATTACATCTTATATTTTATCACTTTTCAAGTGCGTTTTTCAGCCACTCATTTTTAAACAATATCACCTTTTCAGTGCGCTTTTAAACCAGTTATTTTTAGATAACATCTTTAAAACTATCACCTTTTAAGTGTGCTTTTAAGCCCTCGCCTTCCAAATAGCACGCCTTTGAGCCCTATCTTTTTTACATTGTATTTTTTGGCACTATTTTCTTCTAAGTGGGCCTTTGTGCCCTCGCCTTCAAGATAGCGTGCCTTTGAGCCCTGTCTTTTTTACATAGTGCTTTTCTCACTATTTTCTTCTAAATGTGCCTTTAAGCCCTTGTATTTCAAATAGTGTATTTTTAGCCCATATCTAATTTGAATAGTGCTTTTGACACTATCAGTTTATGAGTGCGCCTTTATGCCCTTGATTTTCAGATAGTGCGTTTTTTAGCCCCTCTCTCCTTTGAATAGTACTTTTGACACTATTAGTTTTTGAGTACGTCTTTGACCCCTTACATTTTGGATAGTGTACTTTTTAGCCCCTATCTTTTTTTAATAGTGCTTTTGGCACTATCACCTTTTGTATGCGCTTTTTAAACCCTTATTTCTAAAATTTTTTATTAAATCTATCATTCTTGGATATACCTTTGAATATCATATCACTTTGAGAAGGATTAACCACTTTTTTGTTTTGGTAAATCGACATATCCCCATTGAAGTTTTTTATCTTAACATCTTTTTATCTTTTTCTTCCTTACAAGGTTACTATCTAAAGTATCTTACGAGACATTCTATCGTAAACATTGTAAAAACGGGTCAATTGCCATAACTCAACTTTGGGTTCCCTTTTCTTTTAAATAAAAATAAAAGAGAAAGAGAAAGAGAAAGGTTGAAAATTTTTTTTAAAAAAAAACAAGAAGACAAGCAACTTGGTTGGCAAGAACAATTAAAGAATGATCTACAAGCATGAATGAGAGATGGAAGGACCAATTTGGATTTTTGAATTTTTTTATAAACTCAATTGCACCATTGAAGGACCTAAATGTGAAAGGCAATGCAAATTTAAGGTTAACTTAAAAATTTGATGAATTTGCTTAAAAATTAAGTTTGGGGACTTAATTAGATTTTTAATAGGCTAATTTGATTTAATCATAGGTCTAATTAAATGTTTAATTAAGTTTGTAAATTAACTTAGGCCAAAATTAAAATAGTTCATTGGTGAAAATTAAGTTTAGAAGCTTAGTTTAGGCTTAATTGATATGATTGGAACTTTGGATAATAAGATTTAATTTTTACAAGTTTAATTGGATAAAATCATGGGTGAAATTGAAAGAAAATTAAAGTTCAAATGTCAATTAAGGGCCAAATTGAAGAATCTCAAAAACAAGAACCACATTGCAAAAAGGCATGTAAGTCCGGGGACTAAAATCAATCTTAGGGGTCAATTTGAAAGAAATTGAAAGTTTGATTGTTTATAGGGGTAATATTGAACAAATTAAAAACCATAGACCAATTGAAAAAGGAGTTCAAATTAGAGGAGTCAAATCAAGGTTTTCAAGGGAGTAAAATCAAAGTTTTCAAGGGTGTGCTTGCAAAAATTAAGAAGTTTCAAGTTCAATTGAGGATGTATATGCCAAAATTAAAAAAACAGGGACCAAATTAAAGTTTGCAAAATCCCAACTAGAAAACCCTAATTTCTAGGCTTTAATGAAGAGAATGAGTGACATGTCGTCTAGTCTTTGTTTGTCATTTTTTTCAGCTGAGAAGGTTAAATAGGTTACCACTTTTAGGCGAATGAACGTGACATTTCCAGCCACCTCAAAGGCTCAAACCACCACTAATGGACTGAGAAACACCTCCTTTACAAGGATAAGCTATCCTTATCACATGTTTATACATCTTTTGGCTCAATGAACTCAACAACATCTTGTCCTTGATTAGCTTCCCTTGTATTTGATTGTTTCAATCTGGTTGAGAACTCACTTTCCAATAATTTAATATGGAGTTTTGGACCTCCAAATCAAATGAGATTTTATTCTCATTGTAGATATACATTTCATCTACAAGGATCAGCTACTTGTATCTTAAATTTACATCTAGTTTGTCACGATGATTTCTTTAAAATAACTCACTCGGTTAGCCATGATTGAAGAAGAAAACCATCATGATTTTTTTAAACCTCATGGCTACTTTCTCTTGACAAGTTTGAGCTTACAGAAAGACAAAAAGAACCAGAATGTAGCTTTCTAGGGGAGGTTAGAGGAGAAAATGAGTAAGAATCTTATCTAACAAACTCTTAGCAAAACCACCATGGTTTTGCCATTTCTTGTTTTATTTAGCTTATAAAAGGTTGTTCTTGAGCACACCAAAAAGGATTTGAGAAAAATTATAGAGAAAATCATAGAGGAATAAAGAAAAAAGATACATAGAAATAATAGAATACGTAGAATAGAAAGGAAAGAAAGGTGATAAAGATTGTGGTTTAAAAAGGAAGGAGGGGAATCTAGATCAATCTGAGATTAAAAAGAAGCTAAAAATCAAGAAAAAAAGAAGCAAAGAATTCATAGAAAGAATCAACTTTATCATTGCTGGGCAAACCTTCAAACTTTAATGAAGGGGTGAAGCTCAATGAGCACACACACCCTCTTTTTTTATTTTTGTCTTTGAATTACTATTTATAATATTTATTATACATTCTTTGAAGTCATTTATTACTTTGAAGGCCATGATTATTGTTTTGAAATGTTTCAACATGCTTTGAATATAGCTTGTATATGCTCGGGTTTTTTTATTGCCTTGTTTTGATGTGTTAGAATATGAATATGGAATGATAAATGTTATTATAGAATTTTGTTATTGCATGCTTTGATGTTAGGCTAATCTTGCTTGAAGTTATGACAATATATTTTACGTTTTGATATTGTTGTGGTTTAGTTTCTTTTAGGTTAGTATATTGGTTTTGCTGAACTTATAGATATGTTTTTTAAGATTTAAGACAATGTTTATGACTAATGGAATAGTGTTTATGCATAGAGAGTAGCTTTTTCTGCTTGTTGTCATTATGGTTCTTGCTTGTTGTTTTTGCCTTTAATCCTTTGTTTCTTGTTGTTTTGATGATTCCAGTAATTCGTGGCAAGCATGATTAAGCTTAGGTTGCTAGGTTTTGGTTGCTTTTCTGAGTTTTATTGCATTTTTCTAGGTTTAGACCTTTTGTTAGGTTTATGGGTTTTCTGACTTTTCTGGATTGACATTCATCCATTGAACTTTGCCTTAGGTCATTGCTTTCTGAGTCATTTTGGTCGATTGATGGTTCTTATGTGTACGTGTATGTCTGTTAATCTTTAATCTAAGTTTTTTATGGCTTAAGAACATTGATTTAAGGGTTTTGATCTTTATTTCTTTTGTTTTATTTTTTACATAAAATCAAATAATCATGATATTTGCTTGATTATCATGATGATTTAGCCTCATATTCTTGTTTGAATAGTGTGTTAACATGTCTCGATGCCTTCATTTTGATTTCATCTAGTATATTTTTGGATCTTTGTTTCTGGGTTTCTTCGCAAGTTCTTAGCGTTCTTGAGCAAATTCAAACATTTTTCCCCTTTGATCTTCATTTTCTTCTTTATTGGTTTTAGGTTGTGTTTATGAGTTTGGGTCTTTGGGTTAAGAAGCCTAGTCTACACGGTAAGGCTGAGCTCATTTTTCAATAAAGCAGTGTTTGACATGATCAATTTATATTAAAGAAAAAATGCAATATTTTTTCCTTAAGGCGTGTTTATCAAACACGGCCTCAAGATATTTTTTAAGCCTATGACTTTTAGTTAATGGCATGTTTGGCAAACATGCCCTACTGATTTTCTAGTAATGTTTATATTCGTATTTTTTGTGCTTTTTCCAAACAAACCCTCAAATCCTTTCCAAAAATTCTAAAAACACTCAGGGACCATTTTAAAATTATTTGTTGGCCCCTCGCATATATGTCCAAACATTTCACTTAATATCGGGGTTGTAGACTTATAATGTAATATAGTGACCCGGTATTAAAAATACTCGTTTTTTTTCTGGAATTTCAAAAAATTCCAAAAGAATTTCCTCATTTAAAAAAAAATTAAAATATGTTTTATTTTGTGAGCATACAGCTAAATTCTAAAATTTTCATGCATATTTCATAAAAAATATATAAAAATTGCATTTTATCATACTTTAAAAAATACAAAAAAATCTTTAAAGGGTATCATAACAAGTTTGCGATTATCCATTAGAATTTGACTAAAATTTCAAATTAAAAACCTTTTTTTAATTTTTTTTGTTTTGCTTTAGAATGGTTAGGTTTTAATCTAATGAGATAAGAATTCATTTATTGAGGAAGACTTTTCTTCAACCTTAAACAAACTTTTTTTTACTTTTGAATGGTTAGATTTTAACCTGATGAGATAAAAACCTTTTTGTCGAGGAGGAATTTTCTTAAACCTTAGACTAACTAACAAATAGAAATATGACTTTGAACAATCAACATTGCAGTTTACCATAGGTAAGGTGTACTGGAGGTGATACATTTTTCATTTACACAACCAGTCCCTTGATCCAAACTCTCGCAAACCATTAGGTTTCATAGTGACCATAATATTATGTGGTGATTTTTGCACCCTTCAAATCATATTATTATGATTTTTCAAATATATCCAAAACCCCTCTCAATCTAAGAAGCATGATCTGTCATGCACGTCATGACACTTATACACATCATTTATATCTACAATTTCCCTTAGAGGTGTACTAACAGCTAGCCTAATTTTAGTTTACTCTTAGGCACATTTATCTTACTATCAAATCTACATGAAATAAAAGAGTGTGTGGCTCCTGGATCTAATAAGGCATACAGTTTATGTGAATTAAGTGTTATCATATTTGCCACCACATCAAGTGAGATCCTAAAATCATCTTGATTCAAAGTATACACCCTCTCATGAGTCCTCTTCATTTGTATTCTAGGTCGACCACTACTAGCACTAGCTCTAGACTATATAGGTATATGGGCTTTGTCCACGGTTATTGACTATTGCTAGCTTTAAATTGGTGATCTATATCCATATGATTTCTCAAGAGTCCTATATGGGCAACTTTTTTTAAAGTGTTTCAAATCTCTACAAAGATAATAAATGTTGTCTAAGTATTTGCAGTCCTTTCATTTACTCCCTTATTGTTGGCATAGATAACATCTTCTAGCACTCACTAAGCAATCTCTAGGGTGCTTCTGGTTATAATGCTTATAAAATGGAATGTAGTAATCCCATGCTTCGCAATCCCCGCGGGTCTTATTGTATGACCTATCCCTGAATGAGTTTGTCCTCCTAAGAGTTTTCTACTACTAGCCTTCAGCAAATTAATTACAACTTCACCAATTTGGCCCTTTAACGACCACATAAACTAGTTCAGCAAACTATTCACTTTTTTTTATTGATGTGGACACCTCACATATACACTAAAATCATATTTGAATGGTTTGCAACATGACCTAACAAAAACATATCTTGGAGAATCAAAGTTATACACTTTGATCACTCTCACCCCATGCCTATAAAGAGACGCAAACGAGTAATATAAAACAACAACAAAGATGATCAATCCTTTAAAGAGTTTGTAAGTTTAATCAATAACTTAGTATTGGAATTGCTTAGCCACACAAAAGATAGAAAGAATGTTGATTTTTATATATTAAAAATAGTCTTTATTAAAAAAGTATTTGTAAAAGAATATTTATATTAGAAAGAATTCCAAGTCTAATAGGATATCCTTAATGAATATGGATAAACCTTATAAATAATAACAATTCAATGAACCCAAATTTAAATAAAGGCCTTAATATCTCTAAAAGACCTAATAATAACTAAAATATAAATAAAACAATAGCCCAACTAATTTTAATAAGACTAAAGTTGTTTTTATAATCTGCTAGAAGAATTGAATCTCAACTTCAAATGCATGGTGCTCTCTCGTCTTAATAAACTAGAAGGAATGTCATATATCACTGGAAAGTTATGGTTGTTTATATTCTAATTCAACTAGAATCGCATTAAAATTCCTTTTATAACACTAGTTATGAGCAAAAAAGTAGCAAAAGGTCAAAATGGCAGATTTGATTTTTTTTCCCAATCTTTTTGTAATATTTGAATGCCCACCTACAAGCCTTTCTTGAATATAAATTAAATTAATCAATGTTTGTACTTTATTATTTAATATCCTTTGAAGTCTATCTTATCCTATGTGTCTTGAATAAGTCTATTGAAAACCTCTTTGAACCGTTTAGCCCTAAATATTGTCATTGGACCAATTGCGACCTTTAAAGAGTCTCTTGGTGTTGCTTGGATTGCATCATTTATTTCAATACAAACCGTCACGTATGTGACTGGTTTTTTTCTTATTCAATCAATAACACCACACATAGGATAGACTTGACTTTTCAAGCCAATAGCCCTCGCTCATGCGGCTAACTTGAATACTTTACCAAAATCCATAGCCGCCACTCATATAGTTAACTCATTTCTGGCTCATTTTAAAAAAAATTAATGGTCCTCGTTCATGAGCCAACTTAACACATTTTCAATCATTAGCCTCGCTTGTATGGCCAATTTAATTTAAATTTTATAGCCCTTGTCTAAACATTTGACTTTATTTAAATTTTATAGTCCTAATCTAAATGACTAGCTTTATTTAAATTTTATAGTCACCGTCCAAATGATTGTTTTACTTAAATTTTCTAGTCCTCGTTCGAATGACTAACTTTATTCATTTTTCAAATTCATCTTTCCCATTCACATATTTGTTTTCCATCAAATACACGTTCGCATTCCTCATATTAGATTCACACTCACAAACCTCTTATCATATTCACATGTGCAATTCCAATGATTTCTCCTTTGTTACTTTTATTGAATGCTCACATGTTCAATTCTCATAAAATTTAAGTACAAAAATGAAATAAAATCACTTTTTTAAATAAAGAAGGAAGGTGAAAAACACTTACCTGCTCCTCCAACCAATCAAGCACCCCTTCTTAAAGGTCTAACTCCTAATGCAAAATGAGGTTCCTTTATATCATTATACACATCATATGAATTCAGATTCATGTTAGCAAGATTTGTTTTTCATATTTAACATTACTTAGTTACGATCATCCTCTTTTAATTTCAACATATCAAAATTTCCACCATTCTGATTTAGTTATCTTTAACTACAATCTATATTTCAACATTAGATTTCTTACTTATCTATAAGATACAACACATTTGTATTTTCCTTTACATGAAGGATTCATAACAATTTGGATTCTTGAACTTCCATATTAACAAATAAACACAACCTTGATAACCCAATCTACTATCTTTTAATCTAAACATTGATAATCGAAATGTAAACATTTAATGGCTTATAATTTAGTCCTACCATATCAATTCAATTTACATGCCAATTCTTTCCAAATAGGGTACTCAAATTTCAATTATGTACATAATTTCACATGGTCTCTTTCATTATCCTTGTCAACGTGTAAAAACATGAAAACAACATGTAACAACCAAACATTTAGATTCATTTCATAAATTTTCCAAAAACTTACAAACTAACTATTCAGCCAATTTAAACAATATTTCTAAGCATATTTCTTCCAATAATATAAACCCAATACACAATCCCATCTAGCGATTTCTCATACAAATAGAACATTTTTCCTTCAATATCAAAACACACACACAATATACCAAACATCCATTCAATCAAGAATTCTACTTCAATTAGCAATTCTAAACCCTTCACATTAACCCATAAACTTTAACATCATAAAAACATATAAACTTCAAATCCACAATGTTCCCCCCAAACACACATACCACATGTAATTCACATATTCAACCCAAAATCTTTCTTAAACACAATACTCATACATGTACATTTAATAAATATACAATCCCATTACATTTAAACCAATTTTTCTATTTTCCATGAATCTCTCTTATAGTTAGCTTTAGTGTAAAATTTCTCTTGAATTATTTTCAAATCTGTTTATATTTTCATTCTAGTTATTACACATCTTATCCCAATTTCATCAATTTAACACAATATCCAATTCCCAAACAAGGTCCTAAACCTTAGAATTTGGGAAGTTAGGGGTTTTCCATCCTCTCACAATAAACCCACTAGGACAAAAAAATAGATGGTAAAGAATATCTTACCAACCAAATTTAAATTAAATTTGGTGAGTTCTTGATAATTTCTTCACACTTTTTGCTCCTCCTCTTCAAAATCCAAGCTTCCTCTAAGTAGAAAACCCAATTCTACCTTGAATAGTTTTTTCCAAGTAAACTACTCAAAAACACCCACCAAGCTTATTAATAAGAAGAACCAAACATGAATTTTTGAAGGAGATGAGAAAATTCTCTTTCTTCCCTATTCAAGGCCAGCAACATTTGAAAAGAAATCAAGGAGAAACTTTGATTTATTTATGACAATGTCATTATTACTTGCCCTTATATAATTTTATATGTATTATTCGACCACTAGTACTTTCGTAAACTTTTTTATAACTAAAAACATTGATATATTTAAACAAACTCACGAGAAACCTTCATCCCCATTAATAGCATATTTATTTATTTTTATTATTTATTTTCTTTAATAGAACATTTCCACCAAACACTAATTTAATAAATTCTAGATCAGGGGTTTACATGTAATCCCTCCCTTTTCATGTCTGGAACTCAGCAAAGTTGAAATCCCTTTATCTTTGCGTATGGAACTGAGCAACACTTATAGGTATGTTGCAATTGTTTTCTTCAATTGAGATTTCAAAAACTAGTTTTAGTACGTGTTGATAAAAAAAAAGTTAATTCATTACAATATGGCCTATTTTTACTCAATTAAACAAAAATATTATCAAATTATTTACTTGTAAAAAGTGAATCCCAATGTTGGAAACCCTAAAAAAATCCAATGTTAGTTGTTCAATTGATAAAGTTTAGACTCTTATAAACATTTTAACCATTGTTTAAAATAATTAGGCTTGTTTAATTGGAAACCATAAAAAATCCTATAGATACCCAATTTTGTTTAACAAGAATTTGAGATTATACTTGTTTGCCTAATATTCATTTAAATTTTTGGCATAAAATAACTCTAGGAATAAAATTGCACACATGACTTATCCTTTTGCATAATCTAAAAATTTAGGATCTAATTTGCAAGTTGCTTCAAATTATTATTTTTAAAAAAATTAAGAAAGTCGCAAACTGGTTCTTATTTCATACAAAAGTTATTTTGTGTCGTCCATTTCAACAAATTAGGCAGCACTTATTAAAAATAAGTAACCTATGCACAATCATGAAGCATTGCCTAGCTCATTAATGAAATTAGGCAGCACTGGTTAATAAAAAAATAAAAGTAACCTGCTTACAATCATGAAGTGTCGCCCAGCTCATTCATCAGTGAGCTAACAACACTTACGAATATAAGGCCATCACATCTTTGCTCAATGGTCAAATGAATTAGAGGGGACAAGTATGCCTTTCTATCGAGAACCTAACCATTTCACAATTGCTCTTTAATCCCGTAGTGAAGCGCGGGTAACAAATCTAGTTTCTAACTATTTAGGCTATGACTCGTGGGCATAAACAAATAGGCCAAAGTAAAACAAGGTCCTAAATAAATGCAAGGAAGATTTAGGCCTATGAGAACTCCGTCCAAACCAATAAAGACTCTTAGAAAGTTAAAAAAAAAAATAGATGAAAATGAAAGGCATAAATGTTAGACATGATCCAAAAACTTATTTGGAAAAATGCATAGGTCATTAGAACAATCAAGTGAGTCAATGATATACTATACTAAAAATGATTTAGTATGCTGAATTTAAACATGTCTCTATCTCAACACAACTTCTAACCTCGATTGTAACATAATTTTTAATTAATTTTTAAAATAAATAATAATTTAAAGACCGAAAAGTTCAAATTAACAAACATAATTCAAATAGGTGACATGGCCAGGGTTTGACAAGATCACTAAAAATAGATCGGGTTGAATGAGTTTTGTCGAGTCAACTAAATAACCCGGTCAAAGTTAGGCTTCGATTCTTAGGATTTGTTTGTTTTTGCGTTTCGAAAGCGTTTTTAAAAAAAATATATATTTTTTTTTATTTTTTCTTTACTTTAAATTAATATTTTTTTTGTTGTTCTCTGATCATTTTGATGTGTTAATGTCAAAAATAATTTTTTAAAAAATAAAAAATATTATTTTAATGTATT
>Ga0307512_10005564_pt1 | contig 13092 bp, 14 predicted proteins | sample 14_EM_MG_FD_200267 | JGI IMG/M metagenome (GOLD analysis project Ga0307512, IMG submission 200267) | Populus trichocarpa ectomycorrhiza microbial communities from riparian zone in the Pacific Northwest, United States - 14_EM | ecosystem: Host-associated > Plants > Roots > Unclassified | place... | reverse complement strand
TAGGAGTATGGCGGGAATCCCCAGTTATCATCCTCCTTGGTTTCGGGAGCGAGATCACCCTCTGGCATGATGAGACTGACCGAGATTGTCGGGCTCAGCGTCGCCACCCTTCCTCTGTCAGACATGGATATCTGTCCGCCGCTCCGCCATGCGTGGTCGCACTATTGTCAACGTCATGTTGCTACTCGCGGAAATGTATCCGACCGGATCTCCGACTACACCAGAAGTTGGCTCAGACATATGGTAATCGGTCTGGGCTCGCTCGTCCCGGAATAGGGCGCTGCCGCCGCTGGCGCACCGGCGACAGCTGCCGTTTCAAGCTACATCGGAGCCTAGTGCCGGCACCGCGAATACCCGACCAACCCCACAGCCGTGTAAGATGAACTACATATCTATAGGGACCAGGTGACTATGCAGTCCCGTAGCCTGGGGAAAAAACCATAGAGTATAAATGGACTAATCCTATGACATCCCCGGGCCAGACGAGACGGCACGACTGGCGCCTAGGCGGACCATTGAACCCCCTGAACGAGACGCTATAATTATCTCCGGTATGTCCAAATCCACCGACTGCTGCATATGCATCGTCAAGACCTTTGCTGGCGCTCATATCACCTTGCCAGAACGCTTCCCGTTCAAAACACGCCGATACGTTGACACGCTGACACCATGGCCCCCGACAACGCCGAGACGCACCGGAGCAGAGCCTCCAGGTCCGCCCTCGAGCGTAGAAACCGTCCGATGCATACGATTCCATACGTGCCAACGTCAGCTCGTTTTTGGCTTCGAGACTGTCTTCTTTCATGAGCCTCGAGGCCACTGTTGGAGCTACTCCAGGTCGCCGTGTGACCTGATATTCGCCCCGAAGGAGTGCGAAGGCGGATAACATCGTGGCGCATGTCAAGGAGAGGTCGGCCGGCAGCCATCTAAAACTAAAGATCTTCTATGGCAGGGTTGGGCTCCAGTCCTCTTCGAGCCAAGATCACCCCACAACCCATATATGTATATTGCCACGAGCGTATCGAATGCAATCCCAAAATTGGACCAACTGGTGGACATAAGACGAGATATTTCAGTAGCGATCCCATTGGCGAATCTCCCGGTGAGATTTTCGGTGTCACTTGCGCACATAACCTGTGCTGTTACGACTGCAATACTGAGGGTACCACCCCGGACCAACCGGTTGGGTTACTGCCAGCGGAACAACCGATTATTCAAACGGCCTCACAAGATAGACGTCGCCACCCAAAACGCATCGATGGAATCATTTCGGACCTACAGGTATGTCTGGCTCAGATCGGCAAGCGAGTCAAGTGAAGCGGCCCGTCTTTATGCTAACTCACGATTATTCGGCCGGATCTTGGGGGGCTGATGTCGAACGACGATGAGTTCGCTGTCGGGACCGAATCCTGCGAACTTGCCATCGTTGGTAACACGCTGTTTGACTATGCGCTTCTAAAAATAACGTGGAATTGACCAGACAGGGGGCCGACGCCCTGGACGGCGTTAGCCAGACCCATCCGACCCCGGAGGTGGACTTTCGTGGTGCCGTTACGATTCATATGATCGATAGAACGGCCGATGCCTCTAGAGGGAGATTATTGGTCACCTGGGAGATGGCAAAGATAGATCGGCTCGTTGAGACCTTCAATGCCTCTCCGCCTCGGACCCCGGGGGCGTTCAATCCATTTTTTCGGATGTCGGCAATTCCGGTTCTTGGGTCCGACAAGTATGTCGGCGATCGGATATGTCTGTAGTGGAGGTGCAACGGAAGAGGTTCCTTTCGCGATCTCTTGGATCACCGATCTTAATACCATCTGTTCTCGCATTTAAGAACTTTGGGAGAAGTCATAGTGTACGAAGGATAGGGTTGATGAGGGGAGCGATGTTTAAGAAGTGGGGGAGAGGGGTTTTTTTTTCGGCGATTTAACCCAATTCATTTATCGCGTGCGGCCTATATAGATTATGCTCACTTGCATTTAGCCTCATTTTTGGTGCACTTGACCCAATAGCCTCCGTTATGGCGAATAATATTTCATGAACCACCACAACACGCACATCAAAGGTTCCCACTCCACCACCAACACGGTCAAGCCAGGCGCTAGAAAGACCTGGCCACCTCTATCTGGCATAAAGCGATGCACCAGCCATTTCTCAATCTGCAGAATGCCCGAGTTTGTTCATCCATCGAAGAGATGCACTCCTTGAGCTGTCGCATCACCTCGGGGATTTGAGCCCACGGCCTCGAAGTTACTATGAGCAACGAGAATTCGGACACGGTTTTTAAGGACCGGCATCAGTAGGCCGTCGACGGTCGGCCTGCAAGCGGAGACCTGTTCACTCTTGCGTTTCCAGGATGCTGGTGTGCCTTGTGGTCACGCAATCCGGATCATGATCTACTCTATTCAAAAGTACACCCGAGAGTGTATGCCTACGGCGCCGACACCCGATACACGGACTCAGTCTTATAGTCTCGGAAACCTCCCTCCATTGATCGAAGTATCCCGGCACAGGTGAAGGATAGGCAAGTGCTAATGGGCGGTAACCTTCCGGGTGAGTCTGCACTCTATCCACTCGCGACTGTGTTACCCCAGGACGGCGAGCCGTCAAAGAAAGAGAAGTGGTGATATCAGAAGGCCGAAAGCCGCGCAGTCAACCTTGCGGAACATTTCCAGGTGCGCCCGACCGCCAATCTCCAAGGTGTTCCCTCTGCAAGGAGACTGGCCACTATGCCCCGAGATGCCGCAAAGTACACTGCTAGGCTTGGTACCAAGGTGGTGGATGAATACTAGGCTTTGCGAACTACATCTAACTCATGCGCTATTACCTGGATGGTCTATCCATCGTACATACCAGCTATTCATGCCCTCAGTCCCCTCTTCACTCGCTTTCTGGGTCTCCAAACGCCTGATCAGGACCCAGTTGTGGCTTCCAGTCACCAGATCCAATCCGTGGTTATACTCAGCGCGCTTCTGTTGAGTGTAAACCGACGATAATGAGTTCCACGGTTTTGCAACTGGCTCCCCGACTCTTCTCTTGCCGCATCCGTTTCCGAAACCCGTCGAACGTTTTTCGTAAGTAAGGGTACGTGGGGGCTCCCCTGTGGTGGTTCACCCTGGGAGCTGAGCAGTCGAAGGCCGAAACATCTCTGTCTGTGGTCCAACTTGGTGGCGATGTAGCGACAGGTGTACAATCTGACAAGATCGGAGAACCAACCTCACAAGAGGGGAAAAAAAGCCCATGCTTCGGTTCTTCGATACAAGTTCTGCGAGTTCATACTGCGAGCGTGCAACAAATATCAATCATCAACCGTCACGCATCCAAACCTCCTCGATTCCTCCGAACATGCATGCTCCAGTCGCGAAGGCAGGCTGCTTCACGGTGACCGGGCGAATGGGAGAGATGCATGGCGGAAAACCACTGTCGCCGATCGTGGTGTTTGCTCTATCAGGCATTGGCTGTCTTGATTGGCCGCACTGGTGCTTAAATGATTGGTAGGAGTGCGTGCATATGCATCCGGTGACGTGGCTGTGCCAACCTTAGCATGGGATCTATTAGGGCAATATATTCCCTGGGAAGTCCGGGTCTCTTTGGTTGCCCCTCATTACTCGACGTCGAGAACTTCGGATCAGTCGGCGAGACTATCATCAACACAAGCTACCTACAGACGAGAAAACAACGCCAACCCTAACAATGGAAGCGGCCGGTAAGGAGTCATCCCGGCGCTGGCGAGTCCTAAGTTAATAGCTGATTATCGTTGATCGCTCAAGGTCTTGGAATCGCCGTTGTCGGGCTCGCTAACCAGCTTGTGACAAGTTACAACCTGCTGTCTACGGCACGATCATTCGGTCGGGACTATGGGGACCTTGATTTTCGGCTTACGACGGAAAAGCTCTGTCTGGAGAAGTGGGCCAAAGCCTGGGCGCTAGATCACAGCAGTCGAAGCGACGACGAGCAACGTTTTGCTATCAATGTCCTGGCACGAATCTTGACTGTCTTAGCCGAACTACTCGAGTACAGCTCCAAGTACGGCGCGCCGGATGGTGCCCGCAGTCCACGAATACGCGATCGCATTCGTGCTCCGTTTGAATCAATCTTCGTCCCACTCCGTCGCGCACAGGAGAGCCCTCGGCCAAACCAGCCCCAACTTAACCAGGACGTTGCCGAACTTCTTACTCAATCTAGTCTGTTGAGTTTATACCAGATAAGACCAGAACTTGAGAACGAGGTGGAGCGGCTGAAAGACAGCACGGAAAGCCTGCAGAGGGCGCTGCCTACTTTGAAGAAACTGCGATGGGCTTTTATCGATAGGGATAAGTTCGAAAGATTGATCGGCCAGTTGAAAGAATACAACAAGGCTTTAAACAGGGCTGTACTCACCGTCGGTGTCAGGTCGAAGACGCCACCTCTGAGAGGTTTGACATACTCTACCCCGCTTGAGCAGTTTAGGGGCTTACACAGGTGAAACAGGGATCCAATCTGTTGCGCCTGACTTTACATTAGCCCTGCAACTTCCATTCGCCCGCAACCACATGTTCAGCGGTCAGGAGGATATCATCTGTACTATCCACTCAACTCTCAAAGGAAGCACCTCGTCCGATGGCGAAGTCCGGCTACCGACCCACAAGGTTGTTGTGCTTCACGGGCTCGGAGGAATGGGCAAATCATCCATTGCACTAGAATATTCATTCCGATACTCAGATTCATACACGGCAGTACTCTGGGTTGATGTCACCAGCGCGGCCTCACTATCTCAGAGCACTCGAATAGTCGCAGAACACATTATTGACAGCTACGTGAAACAACGACTCTCGTATGAAGATATTGCTTTGTTGTTAGGACTGGGGGGCGTCCTGAATACAATGGGGCAAATCTCGTCTGATAGCACCACAGAGGCACGATTGACCAGAGCAGTTAAGAGCTGGCTAGCTACAAAATACAATGAAGGATGGTTGCTCATATTAGATAATTACGACGATGTTGATGCAGTTGACATCCGCCTTCTCCTGCCAACTTGCGATGTCGGCAATGTGATCATAACGTCCAGAAAGAGCAATCTTCAATCGTTGGGCAAGACAGTGGCAATTGAAGAGATCAACGAGAAAGCAGCTATGACGGTGCTAATGAAGAGTGTTGGCAGAGAAGTGCTCGAAGGGGAAGGTGAGTACCAGGGACCCATTGTTTAGAGCATAAGCTAATATGACACCTAGAGCATAGCGCGGCGAAACAGATAGCTGCGAAGCTTGGGTTTCTGCCACTGGCATTAACTCAGGCCGGTTCATACATTTTACAGATGCAGACATCTTTCCAGGTCTACTTGGACCTCCTGGACGGAGAATTTGGAAAGATTGCAAAATACGGAGGTCCTGGCTGGTTATCAAATCAAAGGACTGGGAACCTGAACCGAAATGTTTTTACAACGTGGGAGGTTTCTTTTGCTAGGCTTTCGCGTCCAGCCCAGGAACTGCTATTGTTGTGTGGGTTTCTGGCGAATGCCGATATACCAGATAAACTTTTCCTCCAGGAGAGAAAGTTGCAGTTTGATTGGGTGGAAGAGGGTCAGAGCCAATCCTTCTGCTGTCTCGGTTTCTTTTAACTAATTTGACATAGGAGTTGACTGGCTTACGCCCTCACTTGCGGAACTCTTTTCTTTTTCCCTGGCGAAGCGAAAAGCATCCTTAGACGCCTTTTGGATACACCCTGTCGTGCACTCTTGGGCCCGCGAGCGGCTCGACATCCAGCCAAAGCAGAGAAAAGCACAAGAGGCACTTATTCTTGTTGGAGGAATATTCAAGAAAACTGAGAATAAATCGATGTATGATTGGGCTTTTGAAAAGAGGATATGGTCTCATATGGAGACAGTTCGAATGAGTGTTACGGAACTTCCTAGGCATCCCGAACACGCCGTGTGCTGTGCAACTTCGACTATCGGACACATGTATTTCGATCACGGATTTTACTCCCAATCTGGAAATTTATTCCAGTGGTCGTTTGAGGGTCAGCAAAAACATCTAGGCGATGACCACCTGGACACCCTCGAAGCAGCTCACAACATGGCTCGTGTGTTCTACAGCCAAGGCGAGTACTCCAAGGCACTTGAATGGTACCAGAGGGCCCTCGATGGCCGTGAGAAGACCCTTGGAAAGGACCACCCATCCACTCTCATCACGGTTAACAACATGGCTGTTGTGTTCGATAGCCAAGGCGAGTACTCCAAGGCACTCGAATGGTACCAGAGGGCCCTCGATGACCGTGAGAAGACCCTTGGAAAAGACCACCCATCCACTCTCGAAACCGTTCACAATATGGCCGTGGTGTTCGATAGCCAAGGCGAGTACTCGAAAGCACTGGAATGGTACCAGATGGCCCTTGATGGCTTTGATAAGACCCTTGGCAAGGACCACCCATCCACTATCAAAACCGTTCACAACATGGCTTGTGTGTTCTATAGCCAAGGCGAGTACTCGAAAGCACTGGAATGGTACCAGAGGGCCCTTGATGGCTTTGAGAAGACCCTTGGAAAGGACCACCCTGACACTCTCACATCGGCCAAGATCGTGGAAACCCTATTACCTTTGCCTACCAAGTCTCTAGGGCAGGTTTCGGCGCGTCGGACGGGGGACGGATGGCAGGGTGGGTCACGGGTTCGTGGGGTCGTCTCAAAGGTCCTGGATATCATGACATCGACAAGAGCTAGCTGCGAGTAGTCCTTTTTTTTTCAAGTTCATTCATGGTGTATGTTCCGACATCCTTTAAAACGTTCACTTTGTCTCTATCACTTGCTCTGAAGCGTCTGTTGCTACGCAGGGTGGATGGTTGTTTTATCTGTGCTTGTCATGTGTTCGGGGCGCTATGGAGGAGCGTCTTTCTGCTCGGGGCTTGGTTTAATTTCTATTGGCAGTGTTAGTTTCTGGTAGGAGCTTTGTTGACTTGTCGAGGCAACGGGGGCAAGCGGAATTGGTTGCTGTAGTATTTGGTAGTATTGTAAACGGGAAAAATTTCCCGGTGGGCTGGAATATAATTGGTTTTGATGGATGGACCAGAGGCGTAACCAGGAACCCACCGTATAGTGAAGGGGGGAGGCAAATTTAAAAAAACGTAGTTTCTCGCTGGACACGTACCGAGAGGTGGAGAATACGTATGTACATATTTTGACCGTTTTGATACGCGTTTACTGGGTAAGCTACGTTTTTTTTTTTACCGTGTACATACATAGACTTGCGGTCGAAATAAGCTTTCCCCATCGCCCGGCGATCTCCGACGCCCGCCGCCGCCGCGAAACAGGTTACATGTGATAGATAGCAGCTGGCTGGCTCGACGCTCAACATCCATGTTCCGCACTCCCCACAACGTAGAGTACATAACCCCCGGTAAGCTCTTTGGAGCCAGATTCTGCGACTGTGGCTTACCCATCTGGGGCCAACTCTGCGGTCATCTCCGCCACAATTCTATCGGTATGTATCACGCCGACGGAAACAATTCCGGACGAGAACGGACGACGGCCACCTGACGGAATCTCCGCCACAATATGCTCGCATCTTAGACTCCGTGTTGTGTTTCTATCCGTTGATTCCAGCACCGTGAATTTTTTTTGATTTTTTTTTTTTCTTTCACTTCGGCTTCAATCCTCCCCCTCTCGAAAAAGGTCTTTTCGTGACCGCCTAGCCTCCTGCTCCACCAGCCTCACAAGCCCATGGAGGGAGAGGAAGACCGCCATCGAAAAGAAGAAAAAAAACCCCCCCGAACTGCCCGCAACAGCGCTTCACACATACCCCAGCCCCGAGATGCGCCGATATCTGGAAGTGGTCGGTAGCTACTTAGTTACCACACATCTTTTTGCCAGCGGTAGTTGAAAAAGAAAAGAAAAAAAAGGAGACAACACGCGAGATGAAGGACCTCAAGGCCCAAAAAAACGACTACGGTGCATGAGCAAAATCGGTAAGTTCGCGGCGGGGGGCGGAACCGGACACTGCGGGCGCAAAAGCCATCTCCCCCATTCGACACCCCCCCGCGGCCAAAGCGGGGAACGGACGGGGCGTTCAAATCCAGCACCAGCCGGCAAAGCAGCAGAGCCCGCATCAGCTCTCATGCGCTCGGAGCATGCCGGACGTGGAGCCCGGATATCCCGCGCAACCCCAGCCCATCAACACCTACCACCGCGGGGGATGAGACTGGGAGGAAGGGAAGGAGAAGAGAGCGGCAGGTAACGGAAAAGAGGCGAGCGCCCCAGTCCTGGGGGGCTGCTAAAGGGCCTGTATGTGGCCGTCTTCGGCGGGGGGCAGGGACTTCAGGACGCAAAAAAAGGCACGCAAATCCAAAGGAAAAAAGGTTCAGAAAGGTTGCGTGATAGCAGCAATGTGAGGAGAGGAGCGGGTCCGTTGGGCCATATCAGTCCCTGCTGTACATACTACGTTTTTTTTTTCGTTTGTGGCGGCTTAGACGGCGGGCAGGGGAAGTAAGGCGCTTTTCGTGACGACATGGCCGTAGTGGACGGGACTTGGTCTTGTACAGCCACGGTCTATATACTGTAGGTAGGACAAGACGATGGAACGGAAAAAGACCAGCTGACGGAAACTCCTCCGTCGAGTTGTGGCCGCCCCTTGCATACATTTGCCTACTATGTACCCAGCCGCCCACGCCGACCAGACCGCATCCCCTCGTATGTAGGTGTGTAGGAACGATATACATATTCGCAATACCTTCTGGCCAAAACCGATTTAAAGTTTCGTCTTTATAGACCGGTCATCCACGATGCACGCGACGGTGGCTGGAGTATAACAACGTCAGTTTACGAACATACTCGAAATAGCAGACGGACGAAAATGAGAAAAAGGACTCAGCGCCGTGGGTGTCCACCTCGCCATCGAAAACCCAACGCCAATACAGTCCCATCCGAGGAGAGCATCGTGAAAAACAAAAACAATCCATCTTTGCTCCTCGGATTACAGTCTGAACAGCTCCCTCAACACGGGACCCCAATGTAGATCCTCGGCAATCCGTCTTCGTTGGTCAATGAGGGGAATGTGTCAACGTTCCAGCCCTGGCGTAGAAGATTTTGAGATTTTGACTTCTCGATGCACGCCACGATGTTGTCGGTAACCTCTCCGCCTTCGCGCTCCTTCGGGACGAATAGCACAAGACGGGTCGAATGGGCTTGCTCTTCCATCCGACACTCCCTTGCCGTTGTCCGCAGGCAGTCCAGCGGTGTCAGCTCGCTGCTTGCCGTGGGTTAACGTTTCGCCGGCCAAGAGAGGAGGAACATGCTTCCGTTGTGGCTTTCCCGGGATCTGGCCGCCAGGACATCGTCGTTGGCCATATCCACCCCCTCGCCAATCCCCTGGAAGGCTGGGCGGCGGGTGGTCTTGCTGCATGCGGTTTCATCCCGGGGAGGGATTCGAGTGAGATGGTTTCGTTTTTGTTTTTGTTGTTGTTTCTGGCGGAGCGAGGACAGACTCTTGGGTCCTGAGGGGGGGGGGGGAGAGATCGCAATGGACGGTTCTTGCAAGCCAAACGAGATTGATTATTTTCTGGTGGCCTCCGACTGTTGAAGGCGGCAGCTCGTGAGCTCGGGAAGGTGTATGACCGGCGAGAGAATCGGTAGTGATGGTGGAAGACAGCGTGGTGTGGTGAGTGGCTATGAAGTATGTACACGCCTAGTGTACCACACATCCGGATACTTGCTCCAGTCGTGTAGCAGTCATTCGCCCTTCTTCCAGGGACTCATCTGTCCACTGCTGCAAGCCCCCGCTTCCGTTGCACCCTCCCCTCCCCTCCTCCAGCCGCCCATTCACTCTTCCAAGCTTCATTCACTCCCCCATCCACGACTCCCTTCATTATCCCGACCGGGTCCTGAACCAATCGACGCTTCGAGCCTCCATCCTCTCCGCATGCACTCACTGGTTAGCCCAGTCGCCCTCCGCGCTTCAGCGGCCCATCTAACGTACATACGTACCTTGCGGCTCCCACGGATAGGAGCGGTAATACGTGTAGACAAGCAACTAGGATCAATTCTCCACTGGCACCAACCCCTTGCTCAAGCGGCTTCCCATGCATGCGGGGAGTGGTTGGCGGCGTCGACGGCGTGCTCGCTGGCGACGCACTCGCCCGAGCACGTGGCGGGGCCGGCGTCCGAGTGTGAAGATCGCCGAGGATCGTGGTTCACGAACTGCAGGTATGTGTGTCCGAGAATGGCGCGAGGTTTCGGCGGCCGTCGGCGCCCCTCCTCCATCTCGATTCTCGCCTCCCCGCTGAGGACTGAGGACGTGCCCCTATCGAGAGAACGTTCTCGCTCGCCCACCCGTCTCGCTGGCATATCACATCGGGTACGCACGGCACGCACGCACGTACCCAAGCATGTACTGTAGGTGTCATCGCCTCAAACTCCTCTCTATCAACCAGCCGCCTATGTAAATGTACAATGAATTTTTTTTAAAAAAAAAGGAGAAAAAGAAAAATCATGGTATCAAAATCCTCACGCATGAACGGGGTGTGCTCAAACACAACAAAAGGTGTCTCTTGCAGCCATTCCATTGCATCTCAGCGACTCCCCTCACTTGTACCCAGAAGCATATCACCCCAACCACCATCCTTAAAACCAAAACCGTAAATAAAAAAAAGAAAGCTGGTGGCAGCCGAAAGAAGTACCCAGATATAGCCCCCCTCAAGAAAAAAAAACCACATATTAACGACACGCACGGGAATATCATTCCAACGCCTCCGGCAGGTCGATAGAAATGAGACGAAATATAATAGGTGCGGAAATGACAGGATCGAAAAACGGCTTCAAGTACAAAGGGGAGGCAAGCAATGCGACACCAAAGTAAAATAAAATGCCGGAAGAGGGACAAAAAACTAAGGTATAAATAGGGCGCCCTTGGCGAAATGAAGTGAAATGACAAAGCTGGGGGAGAGATATAGATACGTCGTTGAGGGCCAAAAATACATCGTAATCGGGGCGGTCAACACGATGGTGCTGTCGCCCTAAAAAATCTTGGCAGCAAGGAAATCTTCGCCATCCATTTCCTCTAGTTCCAACCCAAGGAATTGGCGGCCATCAGAGGGGCCGAGATCTGAGGGCCCCGTCCACCAGGACCGCTTCCGTGGCTATCCCTGTCAGGGGCACCAGCAGCACCGGCGCCGGCACCGGCAGAGCCATAGGTGCCGTACGCCTCTCTGGCGCCGTGTATCATCGCCGCTGCGCCGCTCGAGTGTTCAACCATCGTTGGCCCACCGATGACCATGCTTCCTTGAACGGAAGCTGCACGGCTGTGTCCCTTCCTCTTTTGCCTGTAGCGGCGTGCGACGAAGAACATCGCGCCACCGTACGCCAAGCAACCGAAAACGATACCCGCACCGATACCAGCAGTCCTCGTGGAGATGGGACCAGACTTATTCTCGATGGGAGAGCCACCACCACCAGTGCGTATGGTGGAGCCGTCATCATCAGTCCATGAATTGTCGTCGGTGAGCTGGCCATTTCCGTTTCCGTCTTGTTCGCTGCTGCTAGCACGCAGGGGGATGGTGGGGTCGAGGAGTGACATGATCTGGTCAATTGGTGGCGTCGGATTGTTCATCATCCTCGAGCCAGGGGTGCGCCGCTGAAGATCCAACTCGTCAAACAGATCCTTTGGAATGTAGGCAAGGACCAGTGTGGTGACATAACCCTTGCTCTTCCGCGTATCGTACGGCTGGAGGGAATGCATCATGACGCTGGCAGTATTGAGTCCGAAGTTCAATCCCTTTGGCACGTACTCGAAGATCTGCGCGACAGACACCGGGTTCTCAACAACGAAGACGTAGTTCAACTCGTGCTTGAAACCAAGGCGCACCAAGATCATGTCCCGTGGAGCCTCCGGCATTCCTCCATAGGGAGTGATGACCTTGGGCAGTCTGGGATCCAACACCGTGTCAGTTGGCGCAACCGCAGTGTCCGTAGTGGCTGCAGTTTGAGCCACATCCGCAGTGGTCTGCGTCGTGGTGACGGAGGGTGCGACGACCAATGTAGAGGTTTGGAACCAGATGGATGTAGGGTTGATGCCAGAGGAGGGCGGGATGACAGGGAGTTTGGTGGTCGACAACGTGGTTGCAGCCACGGCCGTGGTTGGCGCAAACGCAATCGTCGTGGTAGGCGTCGTCTTGGAGTCAGTGTCGGATGGGCCAGCCGAGGTAGGAGCGTTGGTTGTCACTCCGGATGCGTCGGCAGTGGTGCTAAGCTCTTCCGTCAAAGGAATGTCGCTGAAGGAGGGCTGTCCGGTGGTACTGGGAGCGACGCTGATCAAATCCGTGACCTGGCTGGTAACATCAGTTGGCACCACCGAGCTAATGCCTGTTGGCACCGACGATGGGATGGCCGAGGAAACACCCGGGATGACGGAAGACGGGACTCCAGAGGGAATGTCCGAGATATCTGGGATGATGGACGACGGACCTCCCGAAGGAACAACTTTGGAGGGGACCAGGACGACTGTGGTCGGGGTACCTGAGGTGACATCCGAGATGATTGGCGATGCGTCCGGAAGGTCGGTGGTAATCGGCGGACCCGAGATGACGGTCGAAAGATCGGGTAGAGTATGTGATTTTGACGTGATCTCCGGAAAGTCGCTAACACGAGTGGGAATCGAAATGACCGCCGTTGGAACATCCGTTACACCGGACCGTACCGAAGTCACAACGGAATCCACAACAGACGTCGCAGGATCCACAACAGACACCACAGGATCTACAACAGAGTCGACGACGGACGTGATGGGATCCACGGGATTGACAACAGAGGTAATTGGGTTTAGGGGTGTGCCAACAATACCAGAATCAGTCGGTTTCCCAGTCTCGATAGGCATCTCCGGTCTAGTCGTAATCGTCGGGTGAATAACTGTGATTTCAGGAACGGCACCGGTAATCGTATCAATGATACCAGTCTCAACCGGCAGGTCGGTCACGGAGGGCACCTCGAAATCAGTAGTGGCAACTGGGAGATCTGGAACCTCGGACAGAACAGGGGGGACGACAGAATTTACATCGTCCACAACAGAACTGATCGGGCCGACGATCGGGTCGGGAATACCAGTCTCCTCGGGCTGAGTGGGACCCTCCGAG
>Ga0307512_10005563_pt1 | contig 13093 bp, 14 predicted proteins | sample 14_EM_MG_FD_200267 | JGI IMG/M metagenome (GOLD analysis project Ga0307512, IMG submission 200267) | Populus trichocarpa ectomycorrhiza microbial communities from riparian zone in the Pacific Northwest, United States - 14_EM | ecosystem: Host-associated > Plants > Roots > Unclassified | place... | reverse complement strand
TCGAGGGGGTTCGGCCCGCGCACGGGTTCGCCTTTACTCGGCTCGCGCCGGACGGTGCGACGGTCACCGACCTCGCGGCCCACCTCGGCGTCACCAAGCAGGCCGCCAGTCAGCTCGTCGACGAGATCGTGCGCAAGGGGTATGCCGAGCGGCGGGCGCATCCCGTGGATGCGCGCGCCCGGTTGGTCGTGCTGACCGAGCGCGGGTGGGCGTGCACCCGGGCCGCGGAGGAGGCGGCCGCGGAGGTGGTGCGGGGGTGGGCCGGTGTGCTTGGCGAGGGTGAAGTGCGCGCGTTGCGTGATCAATTGGTGCGCGTTGCGCCCTATGGCCCCATCAGGCCCGCCTGGTGATGGTTCATCAGTGGCTACTGCCGAGTCAGTTATCACTGGAAGTTTTTACTGACGCGTAACTTCACACGTGCGCTACTCGCCCGTAACTTGACGAGTGAACAGCATCCTTCGTGATCCGGATCACAGGGCGTACGGCCATCGCAACTCCCTTGAGCCGCAAGGAGATCACCCGATGCTGCCCTGGAAACGAGTGCTCAGACCCCTTGCCGCGCTGCTGATGACCGCAGCCGTCGCCATCGTCCCCGCCACCGCCGCCCACGCAGCCGACACGGCGGTGACCTCGTCAAGTGGCTGGAACGACTACTCCTGCAAGCCGTCCACCGCCCATCCCCGCCCCGTCGTCCTGGTCCACGGCACCCTCGCCAACTCCGTCGACAACTGGCTCGTCCTCGCGCCCTATCTGGAGGACCGCGGCTACTGCGTCTTCTCCCTCGACTACGGCCGGCTCCCGGGCGTCCCCGTCTTCTACGGCCTCGGCCCCATCGACAAGTCGGCAGAGCAACTCTCCGCCTACGTCGACAAGGTGCTCGCCGCGACCGGCGCCGCCAAAGCCGACCTGGTCGGTCACTCGCAGGGCGGCATGATGCCCCGCTACTACCTCAGGTTCCTCGGCGGAGCCGCCAAGGTGAACGCCCTCGTCGGCATCGCGCCCAGCAGCCACGGCACCGACCTGGACGGGCTGACCAACCTGCTGCCCTACTTCCCCGGCGCCGCGGACCTGATCTCCGCATCGACGCCCGCGCTGGCCGACCAGATCGTCGGATCCGCCTTCCTCACCAAGCTCAACGCGGGCGGAGACACCGTTCCCGGCGTCCACTACACGGTCATCGCCACCAAGTACGACGAGGTGGCCACGCCGTACAGCAGTCAGTTCCTGAGCGGTTCCGACGTGCACAACGTGCTGCTCCAGAACCTGTGCCCGGTCGACATCTCCGAGCACGCCCTGATCGGGCTGACCGACCGGATCGCCTTCCACGAGGTGGCCAACGCCCTGGACCCGGCGCATGCCACCGACACCACCTGCGCGTCGGCCCTGAGCTGACGCACACATCGGGGCCTGTCCGACCTGAGCCGCCGGACAGGCCCCGCGCTCTTCGGCCGTATCAGCGGCCGCTGCGTCCGCCGTCGCCCCTCGCGCGGCGGCGGATGGAGGGGACCGAGATGAACAAGGCCGCCGCGCCGAGGGCCAGCGCGGCGGCGCCGCCGAGGGCGATGTACGGGGTGCCGGCGTCGCTGCCCGTCTCGGCGAGGTTCTCCGAAGTGCCCGCCGCCTCGGGCTCGTTGGCCGCGACGGCGGTCGCCGGGTCCGCCGAGGTGCTCGCGTCGGCGTCACCGTGACCGTGGTGCTCGACCGTCGACTTGGCGGCACCGTCCTCGATCTGCTCGTCGGAGGGGGCGGAGGCGGCCGGGGCCGGGGACGAGTTGCTCGTCGTGCCGCCACCGTCACTGCTGCTGCTCCCGCCGAAGCTGACGTCCGAGCAGGAGTAGAAGGCCTCCGGGCTGTCCGAGCGCTGCCAGATCGCGTACAGGAGCTGCTTGCCGGAGCGCTCGGGGAGGGTTCCGGAGAAGGTGTAGAAGCCGCCCGAGGCGACCGGGTCGGTGGCCGTCGCCACCGGATGCTCCAGGTCGAGGTCGGACCAGGCAAGCTGCTGCGCCGGGTCGTAACCGGCCTTGGTGACATACACCTTGAAGGTGCCCTTGTGCGGGGCGGTCACGCGGTACTTGAAGGTGTACGAGCCGGCGCCCACCCTCGTCGCCGGCCAGTCGGCGCGGGCCAGGTCGAGCCCCTTGAACTCGTCGCTGTTCGCGCTGCACAGCTTGCCGTCCGGGATCAGCGTCTGGTGCTGCCCGTTCGCGTCCCCGATCCGGATGCCGTTCCAGTCGTAGAGCGCCTGGGTGCCGCCGGCCGCGACCGCCGCCTTGCACGCGTCCGACGCCGGACTCTCCGGTCCCTCCGCGTAACACTGCGAGACCCGGCTGACCGGATCGCCCATCGTGCCGTGCGCCGACGCCGGGGTGGCGGCGAGGGCGGTCAGGGCGAGCGGGGCGGCGCCGAGGACGGCGAGGGCAGCGACCTTGCGGCGGCGTGCGGGCATGCGGAATCTCCTCGGTACGGTCCTGATGCGTGGGGTGGATCCGGTGGGGGGGGGATCCCGTGGGGGCGCGATCAGAAGCTAGCCCCAAGAGACCGTGAAATCGCCTGCTGGGGGCGGGTGATGGAGATCCTTATGGTGGCGTTAAGGCGGGGCTAACGGAGGGCTCAGGAAGGGCTGCCGGGGACTCCCCGGCAGCCCTTCCTGAGCCCGTGTCAGGCGCCGAACGCCGCCTGGGACACCGCGTCCCAGCGCTCCCATTCGCTGATCCGGGCCGCGTAGTCCTGTTTGATCAGGTCCAGGGGCCCCTTGCCGAAGAAGATCCTGAGCGGCGGCTCCTCCGCATCGACGACTTCGAGAATCGCGGCGCGCGTCGCGCTGGGCTCGCCCCGCCCACCGGCCGGGCGCCGCATGCCGGCGCGGAAGTCGTCGTAGGCGGCCAAGCGGTCGGCGTGTACGGCGGACGGGCCGGACCAGTCGGTGGCATATCCGGCCGGTTCGACCAGGGTGACCTTGATGCCGAAGTCCTTGACCTCCGCCGCGAGGCTGGCGGTGAGTCCCTCCAGGCCGAACTTCGAGGCGTGGTAGACCCCCAGGCCGGGCAGGGAGAACACGCCCGCGATCGAGGAGACCTGAATGATGTGCCCGGACCTCTGGGCCCGCAGGTGCGGCAGGACGGCGTGGACGACCCACAGCGGACCGAACAGGTTCACCTCGACCTGCTCGCGGGCCTGCTGCTCGCTCACTTCCTCGACCATGCCGAACAGGCCGTAACCGGCGTTGTTGACCACGACGTCGAGCCGTCCGAAGTGATCGACGGCGCGTTGCACCGCGGCGTCGACGGCCGTGCGGTCGGTGACGTCGAGCCGGATGGGCAGCACGGCATCGCCATGGACCTCGACCAGGTCGTCGAATGCGCCGGAGGTCCGGCTCGTTACGGCGACCCGGTCGCCGCGCTCGAGCGCGGCCTCGGCCCAATGCCTGCCGAAGCCCTTGGAAGCACCGGTGACGAACCACGTCTTGGTGGACATGTTGTTCTCCTCGGATCTGCTGGGTGGTGAATGAGTTCTGCGGGATGACGGCAAAGCCGTCAGAGCCAACGGGACCGCGGAATGTCCGGCCTGCGACGGATGCCGCCCGCGGTGTCAGAATCCGCGTCGGGCGCCGCCGTCCACCGACAGCGGGATCCCGGTCAGACAGGAGGCCGCCGGTGACAGCACGAACGCGCCCGCACGTCCGTTGGAGATGGCCATCCCGGGGGCCGGTCCTTCAGTTCGAGATCCATGTGGAGCGTCCCTTCCGGCGGCCCAAGGTGGTGGCGACGGTCTCGTCCACGGCCGTGCCCAGCGTGGCGTCGTCCTGCTCGGCCCAGGCCCGGGCCACGTGCCCGTCGGGTCGGATCAGGGCGGCGCGCACGTCGTCCCAGCCGTCCGGGATCCGGTCGAGCGTCCCGCCGTGCACGGCGATCCGCTCCTGCGCGCGGTCGGCGAGCGCACCTCCGGCGGTGAGATCGAGCAGGACGTACGAGTCCGCCCGCAGCGCGCCGAACAGGGTGCCGTCCGTGCCCTTGAACGTGAGCCCGGGGGCGCGGGTGCCGGTCAGCGGGTGTGCCGCCGGATCGCCGCTGGGGTAGCCGACACCGATCGCGCTGATCTTTGCGGCCAGCATGCGGTTGAACTCCGGCATCGTGGCGATCGTCTGACTGATCAGGGAGCGCAGAGCGAGCCCGTGGGGCGTGAAGGTGGTCAGCAGCTGAGTCTGGGCGCGGCTGTGTTCCTCCAACCGGGCGCCGACCAGGTGCCGTTCGGCGTGGTAGGTGTCCAGCAGCCCTTCCGCGGCCCAGCCGTTGATGGTCGCGGCAAGCTTCCAGCCGAGGTTGTGGGCATCCTGCATGCCGACGTTCATGCCGACGCCGCCGGTGGGGAAGTGCTGATGGGCGGCGTCGCCGGCAAGCAGGACGCGTCCGCGCCGGTACCGGGTGGCGAGCCTGGTGGCATTGCCGTAGCGGGAGGGCCAGGACGGGTCGCGCATACCGAAGTCGTCACCGGTGATGGCGACGGTCTTCTGGCGCAGCTCGTCCATCGTGAGGTCGCCGGGCCACTGAGTGGTGCAGCCGTCGGGGCTGGTGCCGGCGAGGCGCCACCGGTTGTCGGGCAGGGGCGCGATCAGTACGCCGCCGCGCTCGTTGAACCGGTTGAAGGCGGGCGGGGGCGGGTTGTCGAGGGCCACGTCGCCGAGCCAGCCGAGGAAGGTGGAGGACGTGCCGGGGAAGTCGATGCCCGCGACCTCGCGCACGGTGCTGCGGGTGCCGTCACAGCCGACGATGTACTGCGCCTGCATCTCGTACGGTCCTTGCGCCCCCTCGACCTGCACGGTCACCGAGTCGTCCTGCTCGGTGAACCCGGTGACGCGGTGCCCGCGCCGGACTGTGGCGCCGAGACCGCGGGCGTAGTCCTCGAACAGCTCCTCGGTGCGGGCCTGCGGAAGGGAGAGGGTGTAGGGGAACGGCGTGTCCAGCAGCGAGAAGTCGAGTCGGCTGGGGAGAAGGCCGAAGTGGCCGGTGGGGATCTTCGGGGCCTCGTCGAGGAAGCACTGGTGCATCCTGCGCGAAGCCAGCACTTCGTTGGCGCGCGGGTGCATGGTGAGCGCCTTGGAGCGCTGGTCGATCTCGGTGCGTTCTTCCAGGACCGTCACGGAGAGGTCGTTCAGCCGCAGTTCGGCGGCGAGCCAGAGCCCGACGGGTCCGCCTCCGGCAATGATTACCTGCTGCGCTTCCATGGGACCGCCCTTCCTGGGTCAGTGATGCAGAGTTCCGACACCGCCCGCGCTCTAGGTCAGTGACCAAGAGCCGGTGATGCCAGTAAACTAGGTCAGTGACCAATAGGCAACAAGGCGAACGACTGGATCCGGCCACCGTGATCCGTACGGCACTGGAACTGCTGGACGAGAAGGGTCTGGACGCGCTGTCCACCCGGGCGATCGCCGACCGCCTCGGCGTCCGCATGAACACCGTTCTGTGGCATGTGAAGACCAAGGCCCGGATGCTGGAGCTGATGGCGGACGCCGTCATCGGCGAACTCCGGCTGACCGGCCTACCGCCCGCCCCGGACGAACGCGTCCGCGAACTGGCTCGCCGCTACCGACGCACCCTCCTCGCCCACCGCGACGGCGCCGCACTCGTCGTCGGCACCTATGGCGCCGACCCGAACATCCTGCGTTTCGCGGAAACCCTGGTGGGAGCGCTGCTGGAGTGCGGCCTGGGGGATCGCGAGGTCGCCTGGACCGCGTGGGCGATCACCTACTTCACCCTGGGCCTCACCCAGGAGGAGCAGGCGGCCGGGCACCGTCCCCTGGGCGACATCCTGGCGAACGCGGTCTCGGCGACAACTCACCCCGCCCTGCACCGAGTCGTCGCACATCTCGCGCCGGGGTCCTTCGACGAGCGGTTCGAATTCGGCGTGGACGCGATCCTTGCCGGGCGACCACCGGCCCGGCGCTGAGACGCAGCAACAGGGCCCATCGGGTAGGTACCGTGCGCGGCATGGAAGAGCACGTGATCCGGCCTGCCGTCGCCGCGGACGTACCGGCCGTCAAAGCCGTGACCGACGCCGCGTACCACCGCTACATCGAGCGGATCGGGGTGGTGCCGGTGCCCATGGAGGCGGACCACGCGGCGAACGTGGCCGCGGGGAAGGTGTTCGTGACGGGCGACCCCGTCGTCGGGCTCGTCGTGCTCGAGGAGCACGACGACCATCTGTTCCTCGACAGCATCGCCGTCCACCCCGACGCACACGGCAGGGGCGTGGGGCGACGGCTGCTGCAGTTCGTGGACATACGCGCGCGTGCGCTCGGGCTGCTGGAGGTCAGGCTCTACACCAACGCGATGATGTGGGAGAACCAGAAGATCTATCCCAAGTACGGTTACGAGGTCGTGGAGCGCCGGCTGACCGGCCGCTACGACCGCATCCACTACCGCAAGCGGCTGGACTGACTGCCGTCAGCCGTCCGGCCACCACGTGCGTGCGATGTCCTTTCGGATCTCCGGGCGCCCGGCGGGACGCTCGTCGGCCTCCTCGCGGACCTTGCGGGCGTCCGTCTTGCTCAGGGGCTTCTGCACAGTGGTGCGGCGCATGGCTGCCTCCTTACAGTGCCTACCGCATTCCCGCGTTCTCACGGAGGTAGACCCTTTCGGGGAGAGTGACTCATCGGTTCGGGTCTGTCAGTGGCGGCTGTCACGATTCGACTGTCAGTGGCGGGTGTCACTCTTGGGCGCATGACGGATGACATTGAGGGTCTGACCGGGGCGGATGCCACGCGGCACGCCTGGGACGCGGAGGCCGCCGCCTTCGACGACGAGCCGGATCACGGACTGCGCGACCCGCAGGTGCGCCGGGCCTGGGCCGACCGGCTCGTCTCCTGGCTGCCCGCGCGGGCGAGCGACGTCCTCGACCTCGGCTGCGGCACCGGCAGCCTGTCGCTCCTCGCGTCCGAGCAGGGACACCGTGTCATCGGCGTCGACCTGTCGCCGGCCATGGTCGACCTCGCGAGAGCGAAGCTGGCCGGGCGGGACGCGGTGTTCCTGGTCGGTGACGCGACGGCACCGCCGGTGGGGGAGCAGCGCTTCGACGTCGTCCTGGTACGGCACGTGCTGTGGGCGCTCCCCGACCCCGGCCGTGCCCTGCGGCACTGGCGGGAGCTGGTGCGCCCGGGTGGCCGACTCGTGCTGATCGAGGGCGTGTGGGGCACGATCAGCCCGGTCGGCGTACCCGCCGACCGGCTCACCGAGCTGCTCGCACCGCTGGCCGGGGATGTCCGGGTGGAGCGGTTGTCGCAGGACGCGCCGCTGTGGGGGAAGGAAGTCGCGGACGAGCGGTATGCGGTGGTGGCCCTGGTGTGAGCTCCGTATGCACAGGAGGGCGAGCGGGAGACAGTAGCCGCAGCCCGGGCCGAGGCAGCCGCCTCCGCCGCCCCGGCCGCCACGGCCCGCCTCCGGGGCAGGGCTCAGGCGAGGAGTGCGTCGAAGCCGCCCTCGACGGCCAGTCTCTCCAGTTCGTCCAGGGCGGCCACGGCGGCGGACGCGGCCTCCGGGTCCCGCTCCGCCAGGCCACTGGCGGTGAACTCGTCCTCGTCCAGGCGGAGTACGTCCCTGCCGTCGGCGGAGCGCCACAGGTCCAGGTCGAGGTCCTCGACGATCAGTTCGGTGCCGGAGAGCGTGGCCGGGCGGGTGATGTCGCAGTACCAGCCCTTCAAGGCGCCCTCGGAATCGCGGACCACCTTCACCGCGTACCAGCGGTCCCGCCAGTAGTACTCGGTGAAGACGTCGCCCCTCTCGAAGCGCACGAAGCCGAAGTCGCGGACGCCGTCGCCCGCCCAGGGAGCGCGGACGGCGATGCGCGTACCGTCGTCACCGAGCAGCTCGGCCGTGTAACGGATCTTCGTGCGGCCCGCCTTGACGAGGACGACGTCCAAGTGGACCGGCCGTTCAGCCGAGTTCGCGGACATACCGCACCTCCGTCCCGCAGACCTCGTACCCGAACCACTTGTTGACGGCGAGCATCGGACCGTTGCCGGTGTCGTTGCCCGTGAGCGCCTCCGTGAACCCGGCGGCGCGGGCGCGGTGCAGGGAGTCGTTCTTGGCGAGTCTGGCCAGGCCCCGGCCGCGGAAATCCCGGGCGGTGCCGGTCATGGCGGTGCCATAGCGGCTTCCGCCGTCCGTGCGGGCCAGGGTGAAGGCCGCGGGATGGCCGTCGACCAGGACCACCGAGGTCAGCTCGGGGCTGAGCAGCGGGTGGAGCCAGGTCTCCGCCAGCCACACCTCGTAGTCCGTGAACTCGACGTCGACGTCGCTCGGTTCGTCGGCCATCGTCTCCGAGTCCAGCCGGAACACCGGGCGCGGGTCGTCCGCGAAGTCGGCACCGGTGCGCAGTTCGACACCGGGCGGGAGGTCCTGGAGCGGGGGCAGCGTGCCGTTCGCCAGGTCGAGGCGGAGGAAGTGGGCGGAGCGGCTGGCGCGGTAGCCGTGGCGCTCGGCGAAGGCACGGTCGGCCGGCTCGTCCAGGACCCAGGCGAACAGCCTGGTCGCTCCGCGCGCGGCCAGGTGTTCCTCGGCGACACGGACCAGGAGCCGTCCGGCGCCGCGGCGGGTCCGGTCCGGATGCACATAGATGTTGAGGTATCCCTGGCCCGGCTCCGGGCTGTCGTGGGCGAGGCCGACCTGCGCCGTGCCGATCACCTCGCCGTCCTCCTCCGCCACCAGGGAACGGAAGTGGGCGCCGGAAGGCGTGTGGTTGAGGGTGTGGAGGATCGCCTCCGGGGTCCACAGGATGTACGGGAGGGCCAGGTGGCGGACTTGGGCGAAGCTCTCCACGTCGACCCGGTCATCGGGACGGAGATCGCGCACGGTCACTGTCATTGGGCGCACGCTAGTTGGGGGACGAGCCCGGTGCCTCTTATTTTCGGGCGGGTCATTCCCGGGCGGGTACGGGACAATCACCGCGTGACCTTGAAGATCCACATCGACGACAGCGCACCGCCCTACGAGCAGGTGCGCGCACAGATCTCCGAGCAGGCGCGGGCGGGGGTGCTCCCGGTGGGGTACCGGCTGCCGACCGTGCGGGGGCTCGCCGAATCGCTCGGGCTCGCGGCGAACACGGTCGCCAAGGCGTACCGCGCCCTGGAGAGCGACGGGGTGATCGAGACGCGGGGGCGCAACGGCACGCTCGTCGCTGCCGCGGGCACGGCGGCGGAGCGGGAGCTGGCGTCGGCCGCTCAGACGTACGTGGAGCGGGCTCGGCGGCTCGGACTCACGGAGGCCGACGCGTTGGCGGCCGTGCGGGATGCCCTGCGGGCGGCCTACGAGGCCTAGTGCCCCGGCAGGCAACGTTTGCCCGTCAAGGAGCGGCGTCCGGTGCGTGCTCTGGGGGTCCCCCCGGCCGAAGGCTGGGGGAGTGCCGGCCGGAAGTCCTCGTACTGGACGTACTTCGGCTTTCGGCCGGTGCGGCGAAGGGGGTCCCCCCGCCCGAGCCGGGCGAAGCCGGTTCGAGGGTGGGGGCGCGTGCCGGGCGTCGCGACGGGGCGAACGTTGTCCGTTGGGGCACTAGTCAGCGGCGTACGGCGAACTCCGGTGTACGCGTCACCGTGAGCCCGGCCCGCGTTGCCGTCCTCCCGAAGGCCACCGCGTCCTCGACGGCCGCCCCACCGTGGTCGTTGTTGAAGTACGTGTACACGTCCTGGGCGTCGGACCAGGTGGTCGCGATCCGGTCCAGCCACGTCTCCAGGGACCGGCGGCCGTAGCGCGGCCACGGATGCGCGCGGCCCTCGTGGAAGCGGACGTAACCCCAGCCGGTGGTCCGCCACAGCGGGGCCACTGGGTGGGCCCGGACGTCCGCCCAGCACAGGGCCGTGCCCCGGGATTCCAGAACCCTGCGGATCTCCGGCGTCCACCACGACTCGTGCCGCGGCTCGACCGCGACCCTGGCACCGGTCGGGAAGCACGACAGGCAGGTGTCCAGCAGGTCCGCGTCCGCGCGCAACGTCGGCGGAAGTTGCAGCAGCACCGGGCCGAGGCGGGCGCCCAGCCCCTCCGCGTGGGACATGAGGCGGCCGACCGGTTCCCCGGGATCCCGCAGGCGCTTGATATGGGTCAGATAGCGGCTCGCCTTCACCGCGACCACGAAGTCCGACGGCACCCGCTCGCGCCAGTTCTCGAAGGTGTCCCGGGTCGGCAGCCGGTAGAAGGCGTTGTTGATCTCGACCGTGGCGAATCGGGTCGCGTACTCCTCCAGCCACAGCCGTGTCGGACACCCGGCCGGGTACAGGACACCCCGCCAGTCCTTGTACTGCCACCCCGACGTCCCGACGAACAGGGTCATACGACCATCAAAACACCGGAGGGCTAGAGGTACAGCCCCGCGTCCGACCCGTCCCGCGGCTCCGGCACCGCCGTCGGCGAGGTGCCCCGGCGCAGTGCGTACAGCTCCGCCAGCGTCGCGCCCTCGCGGCCCACGGCTTCCTCCCGGTCCGCGGCCTCCTCGCCCAGCCAGCCGACCGCCTCCCGCCGGGTCAGCGGCCCCACCTCGATACGGGCCAGGCAGCGGCCCGGGCGGACCACGGCCGGGTGCAGACGCTCCAGGTCCTCGTTGGTCGTCACGCCGACCAGGACGTTGCGGCCCTGGCCCAGCAGGCCGTCGGTCAGGTTCAGCAGCCGCGACAACGCCTGGCCCGCCGTGTGCTTCGCCTCGCCGCGGATCAGCTCGTCGCAGTCCTCCAGGAGCAGCAGCCGCCAGCGGCCCTTGCCCGTCCCGTCGTCCTCGCCGATCGCGATGTCCATCAGATAGCCGACGTCGGAGAAGAGGCGCTCGGGGTCGAGCACGCAGTCCACCTGGCACCAGTCCCGCCACGAGCGGGCGAGGGTGCGCAGGGCCGAGGTCTTGCCCGTGCCCGGCGGGCCGTGCAGCAGGAGCAGGCGGCCCGCGATGTCCTCCGGCGTCGTCTTCATCAGGCGTTCCATCGCGTCCGCCACCGGCGCGGTGTAGTTCTCCCGCACGTCGTCCCATGTGCCGGCGGAGATCTGCCGGGTCGTGCGGTGCGGGCCGCGCCTGGGGGAGACGTACCAGAAGCCCATCGTCACGTTCTCCGGCTGGGGTTCGGGCTCGTCCGCCGCGCCGTCCGTGGCCTGGTCGAGGACCTTCTCCGCCAGCTCGGCGCTGGTCGCCGTCACCGTGACGTCCGCGCCGCGGTTCCAGCGGGAGATCAGCAGCGTCCAGCCGTCGCCCTCCGCCAGCGTCGCGCTGCGGTCGTCGTCGCGGGCCATGCGCAGCACACGGGCGCCCGGCGGCAGGAGTGTCGCCCCGGACCGGACGCGGTCGATGTTCGCCGCATGCGAGTACGGCTGCTCGCCCGTCGCGAAGCGGCCGAGGAACAGCGCGTCGACGACGTCGGACGGCGAGTCGCTGTCGTCGACGTTGAGCCGGATCGGCAGAGCGTCGTGTGGGTTCGCTGACATGGCGTCCATGATCCGGCACGGGGCCGCCGCGTGCACCCGGTTTCCGTAGTGCGCCGGGTGTGTCGGCTGTGTCGTCCGCGTCCCGTTCTTCCGGTATGCCTGCTTCTGCAACGCCCCCGTATCGCCCCCATATCCCCTCCGTATCCCCTCCGTCCTGTTACAGAGCTGTGCATTCACAACATCTGCCCTGCCTGACGTTCACACGGTTACTGTTGCCCTCAATGGGACGTCATGAGTGGACTTCGGGGGCACGACGGTGGCGGCTCACCGCGCTGCTCGGCGTGGGCGTGGCCGCACTGGCCCTGATCGTGACCCTGATCAACACGCTTCCCGGGGGCGGAAGCACCACGGGCACCTCGCGCAACGGCGACACGGTGCACGGCACCCCGGTGACCCCGCCGGACCAGGACAAGCCCGAGGTGGGCTGGGGCTTCACCCACACCCAGTACAGCGCGGACGAGGGCTCCTCCGCCGCCACCGAGCGGGTCGAGGGGCTGATCTCGGGTGCCGGAGGCATGCCGCAGGACCAGGCCCTCATGGGCTGGGGCGCCGACAACCCCGAGCCGGTGAAGGGGCGTTACGACTTCGGCCCGATGGACCGCCGTATCGACTTCATCCGCAAGTCCGGCGGCACCCCGGTCGTCACCCTGTGCTGCTCCCCGGACTGGATGAAGGGCGGCAAGGCCGGCGTCGACAACACGAACTGGAGCCAGTCCGCCCTGGAGACGGCGCCGCAGCCCGAGCACTACGCGGACTTCGCGGCGCTCGCCGCGACCGTCGCCAAGCGCTATCCGGACGTACACCACTTCATCGTCTGGAACGAGTTCAAGGGCTTCTGGAACGACGCCAAGGGCCGCTGGGACTACGAGGGTTACACCAAGCTCTACAACCTTGTGTACAAGGCCCTGAAGAAGGTCGACAAGGACATCATGGTCGGCGGGCCGTACCTGGTCATGGACAGTGTCGACCCCCGGGCGGACGAGGCCTCCTCGACCTTCAAGGGCCCCTGGGGCGCCATGGACCAGCGCATCCTCGACGCCTTCGGCTACTGGAACAAGAACAAGGCGGGCGCCGACTTCGTCGTCGTGGACGGGTCGAGCTACACCAACGACGACGAGATGCTGCCGAACGAGTTCGCGGCGACCGACAAGTTCACCGCCGTCGGCACGTGGGTGCGGCAGCAGACGGACGATCTGCCGCTGTGGTGGGCCGAGTACTACGTCGAGCCCGCCGACGGCAACGACGAACGCAAGGGCTGGTCCGAGACCCGCCGGGCCGCCGTCCAGGCCGCCGGAATGATCGCCATGGTCAAGGGCGGCGCCTCCTCCGGCTTCTACTGGAACCCGGAGGACGAGAAGGGCGACGACTGCGCGGGCTGTCTGTGGACGCCGACCGACAGCGCGGACGGCGGCAGGAAACTGCCCATGTTCGACCTGGTCTCCCGCTTCCACCGGGAGTTCCCGCCCGGCACGAGGTACGCGACCGTGTCCGTCGCGGCGGACGACGTGCCCAACGTCCGCGTCCTCGCCACCGACAAGACCGTCCTGGTGGTCAACACCCTCGACCGGTCGATCAGCGCGAAGGTCGACGGCAAGCAGTTCGAGATGGCGGCGTACGAAGTGAAGTGGGGGGAACCGGGAGACGGC
>Ga0307512_10005562_pt1 | contig 13095 bp, 11 predicted proteins | sample 14_EM_MG_FD_200267 | JGI IMG/M metagenome (GOLD analysis project Ga0307512, IMG submission 200267) | Populus trichocarpa ectomycorrhiza microbial communities from riparian zone in the Pacific Northwest, United States - 14_EM | ecosystem: Host-associated > Plants > Roots > Unclassified | place... | reverse complement strand
CGATGATGCGGATGCGGATACGGATGAGGAGGAACAATCATCGCAAGTCGAGGATGGATCAACGCAGAATGTGGAGGACTGACCTAGGACCCAGCGATGTCGACGGGTATGAGGGGGAGGATGGCGATGATGCGGATGCGGATGCGGATGAGGAGGTAGAAGCATCGCAAGCCGATGATGGATCAACGCAGAATGTGGAGGACTGAGGGCATAGTACTAGAGGGTGTGAAGATTAGCCTGTATATTTCAGACCTGTAAAATACGATAATGGCGAAGCAAATGCAACGGCAAGCGAGTTATCCGAAGCGAAGACTGTATTGCAATATGTGACAAAATCTCAAAGCTAAACATATATGGGGCGAGTGCGGCATCCGATATATTATAGCAATAGCGGAGAGGTAAAATCTGGCTATCGGCCGAAGAAAGGCATAAACATCGCCAGGCATTGTGTGAATGGCTACAGCATAACTGCAGCCCCTGCGAAGAGTGTAACACACGTGTCGTTCTGATGGTGCATATACCGGGCGCATAGTAATGGAGGTGAGTATGCAACACGACGGGTAGCGTGTAATTCTCGGTCAGAGGGATCGAGGTTCCGTCAGAGCCGTCAGAGCCGTCCGGAACACCCTGGTGTTTCAGATGGAAACTAGGGTTGTTGCTGATGTTAGTTCGGCGCCATTACCTCAGTGTTCGTCCCAGCATAAGGTCGGTGCCTTTCCAGTCAGCGACGTCGATGTACCCAGCTAACCGCATCCGGTATTCCAACCGGACATTATTAGTATCGTCCAGATGTCCCTTCTCTCCATATTTGCTCATATTAGCTAGTAGGGGTCTTTCCCACCAATCCGTACTCAGTTTGGCGAACCAGAATCCGCGTTTGGGCTCCATTTGTGGTGAAACAGCGGAGCTAGAAGGAATAGAACTCATCATCAACACTCCGCCGCACCTCTCACAGCATTCCAAAAGGAATTCGTGAGGAAGAGCGGTTCTGGCTCAAGGAGCGTAGGAATATGGTAAGAAGGTATGATACTACCCGGCAGGGAGGATCCACGCAATTGCGCAGATGCACACGGAGTCTCGAAAAGAGTGAGTGAGATCAAAAGATGTGAAAGATGGAATGTATATTTAGTTGTATGATACGATGATGAGATGAGATCCAAGATGCGATGCAAGCTATCGACTGAGGGGTCTCCCGAATACATACCGCCCGTCACTCCATCTATCTCCGCCACCCTTGTATCCCCGTATGCCCTCTTCACCCGGTCCGTCTCCATCATCCTTGTATCTCCGTACACCCGCCGTGGCTGAGTCCTCTGCCAAGTTCATTCGTGGTGGTGGTGGGAAACAGATTTTCCCGCCACAGCTGTGATCAAGTGAACTTAGAGAAGTACCCTGAGATCGCGATCGAGCGAGTCTGGACATGCACTTGGAGGCCTTGATTGTGCGACCTTGGAGGCTTTAATCAAGCACCTAGGGAGATACACTTGGAGTCCCTGATGGAACGAGTTTGGAGATGCAGTTTGACGCGGTGATCGAGGGATTTCGGATGTGCACTTGGAGGCCCTGATCCAGTGAGTTTGAAGATATGTATGTGGAGACCATGTTCGTGCAAATGTAGAGTCCGCGATGAGGCAGTTTGGAGGCCGGAATCGAGCAACTTTAGAGCAGTTCTTGCGGGCAGTCACTGGACGGCGTGCCGAGAAATGAGACTCAATCAATCAGTTAGCTAAATCGCAACCGTGGGACTGTGACACTATGACTGAACCTCTCAGCTATCGCGGAAAGCTGGATTGATCGTGGACGATCGTGTAAGAAGGCACGCCGGATGCTGAACTGTCATTCCTGGGTCACCTCGTAATCATGAGAATGACCCGAAGACAAACTATCATGGGTTGATGCTGTACCCAGGGTAAGCTGTACTTTGTGTATGCTGTGCTCGGTGTAAGCTGTACTCGGTGTACGGCGTACTAGGTGTATGCTGTACTTGCAGCATGCTGTACTCGGTGTGTGCTGTACTCGGTGTATGCTGTACTCGGTGTTTGCTGTACTCGGTGTATGGTGTACTTGGTGAATACTGTACTTGGTGTCAACTCAAACTCATGACATGGAGACATACAGAACGATGACTTAACTTCATTTGCCACAATCATGCTACAGTTATTGAGGAGACTAAAAGAAATGGTGGATGAAGATGAGAACAATGCGGAGGTTATGAACGGACATGTGAAATCATGGGTACGACTTGTCTCATTCAGTTGGGAAGACAATGTTTTTGTGTAATGACACACTGGATCAGGAGGTAGACCTACCATAGCGGGGATGGTATATTGACTCACACACGGAATTCTCCAAGTCCCACATTCTCATGATGATTTGCCCCATCTCTTGTCATCTCCCTCCGTCTCGTCATTAACACTACCGCCAGCTGAGAACCCAATGATAAATCCATCCCTCTATATCTCTCCATGCCATGATCAATAGTTAACACCAAGTACAGCATACACTGAGTACTGCATACACCGTGCATAGCATCATCCCAAGATTGACTGTATACTGCTGACAGCCAGTCTCTCAGCTCTCAGCGTACTTTGTTGTGCTCAATCATCTGCATTGCCACAATTCTGAGTTAACCAATGGATAGAGGCTCAGCTTCCATCTCACAGGCCTCCCGATCTACCGCCTCCTGATTCACTGCCTTCAGATTGACTGCTTCCACATCAACCACCATCAGCTCAATTGCTGCCACATCAACCGCCTCCAAGTACCACTCCAATCATGTTCTATCATTGCCTCCAAGTCTATATCCGAATAGGCTCAATTATGGCTTCCAAGTGCATCTCAGTGTTCACTTAAAGTCGGCTGCCAAGTGCATCTCCAAACTTACTCAATCCCGGCATTCAAAGTGCATCTGTGATGTCCCTGGATCTTTCGGTATCCCAGTGCATCTCCTAACACCCTTGATCACTGCCTCCATAAATATCATCAAGGAGCGACGGCGGGTATACGGATATACAGGAGTAACGGAGGTGGAAAGAGTGCTGGGGAGTGTATATTCTGACGACCGCAGAGTTCGTAGAGATCCTGTCATTTCCATCCTATCTTATCATAGAATGAAAATACGCACCCTATCTTTCCAAACTGTTAGTCTTGCTCGCTCTATCCGAGATTACCTGGGTTCGCGCAATTGTGTCAATCCTCAACCTCGGGTACTATCATTTCTTGTCGTTCAATTGCGTGCACCCTCAACTCCTGGTAGTATCATATGTTCTCACCCGATTCCTACGCTGCGCACACCAGAATCGCTCCTTGTCATGCAATCCGATTTGACCCACACTGGATGTGTCCTGATGCGTCACCGATTATGCTCTAGCATCATTTGCGGCCTGATTGACCATATGTAAATATGATACAGAGAGACTTAAATAATGCATGCCATATTATGAAGTAACAAACAGGAATATGATCGGACAAAATGGCTTGTGGTTAGGTAACAACTACTGCTGTGAGAATAAGGTACCAAGTCTTCCACGGAAGCTGCGCAGCAGACTCGGCTGCTGTCAGGGTTTCCTGCAGTGCTGCGAAGCAGACTCACCCTCTCTCGAAGTCTCCCGCAGCACTGCGCAGAAGTCTCAGCAGGTGCAACATTTCTGTACTCTATTAGTCAAATCTCAAAGCATCCTGAATACACCTTCATCTCTGCAGCTGCTTTCAGGACCACCTCAGAATGCTCTTGCAGAGTCTGAGATAACTTTCCTCAGCTCCAGGGGGTCATGGAGTATCTAAAAGTACTTGGAAGCACTGGTGAGGTTACAAGGATTGTCTGGGAGGATTGCATGTTGCTTCCGGACCGATTTATATTTTGCTGATGTATGTACTCAAGTCTGAAATGCTATATCTGTGGTGATTCCTGTACAGGCGATGAAATGATTGCAATCATGCACAATGGAGCACGAGCTGATTGGCATCAGACATCATTGATGGACTTTTTCAGGAGGTATGCCTTACGAATTCCCAAACCAGGGATCCTAATTCAAATGATGGTGATGTGGAACCTGCAAATCAGCCATCTCAACCGAGTAATAACGATTTTTAGCTGCGTTATGTCATTCATAAACAGCTGCCTAGTTTGGACAGACCTGATTCGGATCCTCTTACACCACCAGAGTCCATGCATTTGACACAAGTATGAATACCAGTCAGGTATGTGCTGCGACAAAAGCATGTGACGAAATAGCACTGGGAAATTGACTGTTTGGACATGTGTAGTTAGGTCACAGCTGGGCTTCCAGCTTGTGGAATTGTTCATTACGGTGGAGTGAGGCATTTTTGCAATGCAGATGTCCACAGTGATAAATAGTGTCTGAGAACCCTGTAGTGCAGAGAGGTACTTCGGAAGTGTGATGTATGCTGCCATTCTGTCCCCTGTAACGATGTACATTGCAATTAGGAGGGTTGAAGGCTGGCATTGCAAAGTGTACTTCTCCTGGGCACTTCAGCTTTGCCTTACTTCTTCTCTGGACAAATATCATCCATACTATATATAGCATATGTATACAAGAACAATTTCTACTGCCGAGTATCTACAAGAATCTTCTATAGTAGTCGGAACTGTTAGCGATGGTTCCAACCGACTATAACGGTTTCGAGTAAAGGTGGGAAGTTGAATCGAACAGTATCGATGTGTCTTTCCTCAAGAAAACTCTGACTGTTGTACTTGACCCTCTTTCACGAACAACAACACGGCATTTCAACATGAAATCTTTGACTCTAATTAATTATTTGATTTCAACATAGTATTTTGGCATAATCAATATGTAGATTATGCAGTTTTAGCCTCCCACTCACCTCCCACTCTCAGAATTGCGATCCAAACAATAATTGTGGACTTGTGATTGTGAACCCACGAATTCCACTCAGTATTTCACCTGCTTTCACTGCCACTCAATGATTATCTGTCGAATCGTAAGTCTGAATGCTGGAGGTGAAAGAATTTGTAAAACTGCACAATAAGTGTATTTATTATGTCCCGAGACAATTGAAACTCAAAAACGTGATTGCAGCCTGAGGTATAGGAACAGTAAGGATAGAATGACGGACCAGTAAACCCCGTCCAAAAACCCAACTTTAGATGTCTGGTTGGGGAAACACCCTTGCGCCAGGAGCCATTCCGCAATCTTTGACGGCTCCTGACCAAGGCCGAGGACTCGGTTCTGGATCCAACCCAAACCAATCCTGGGTAACCCTGAACCGTGCCAAACACTAATAGTAGTGAGTTGGCTCCCCAGCAAGACAATGAAAAAGTTGCCGTTGATCGTTGATACAGTGTTCACTATCCCGACATTGGTGCTGGTGATATAGCTATTGGTAACAGCGAGGCATCCTATTCGCTGTGCATGACACAGGTTACAATTCTTTAAACCAATCACACGCTCTCTGTCATCACTATCATGGATATCCTGCTGGCTGTGTTCTCCTTGGTGGGTGGTAACAAGCAGTGTCAGACAACTGCAACAACATCACATTGAAGAATCTTTGGCACTGAGTGAGGTATATTGACTGTGGCTTCATTCACCATCAACAATTTGGTGTCTCTAAGCTGCTATGTTTCTTAACATGGTAGTGGTACCAGCATGACTGTGCAGTAATGTAGACATAGATAACTAGATGCAGTATGTGTATGCCACAATGAATGGTGTATGCTTTGTACCTGACGCCAGAAAATGCAAAAACTCATACAGAATAGTTGAGTTAGAAACGGGTCTGGGTAACCTGCCAGCGGTCTAGGTTTGGACCGGATCAACGGTTCTATTTGGTTGCAGTACCGTCTCATACCCCGACTTGACACTGCTTGCAGGGCCAAACCTGTTCCCGGACACCTCAACCCACAGATTTGGCCGGATTAGGCTAGACCTGTCGGGTCCAATATCTGGAACTCATTTTTCGGTTTTTCTATTTCTGATCGCGTTCTAATATCACACTGTTCGGTGGAAAACAGTAACTGTGACACGACGTTGTATGTGTTCGTTGCAATGGCTGCCCTCATAATCAAAATGAACAGAGACACGCTCCCTGCTGGATCCTGAACTTCAGTGTCAATGGAGTGTGAACTATTGTTCATGTTGCATCAAGTGTATGATTGGAGCAACAAGACAGTGACATTGACAGTTACAGGTCTTATTAACCGTTAAATGAATCACTTTATACCTGCTTCTGCACTGACAACACTGGGAATGCTGATGTAGATAGTTGATATCGTCAGCACAACCTAATGGGAAATGTAGCAAGGCTGATGACAAGTTCAATGTCATCATATGAGGTTACCTTCTGGGGAATCACATTCTCACCTAGACAGATAGTCGCTCCCATGCGACGAATTGTCCAATACGTCACAGATTGAGCAGTTGAAGCATATTCAATCTGTATGCTTTTACGCCTGCATATTCCCTCCACAGATGATTACCATCCTGCAATTGAATTCAGATGAACAAATTGTAATGGCTCATTCTTGGTCCATAGGCAAGATGAGCAAATTACGATAGTTGGCTACATATCTCCAGGAAAAGTAATTGATGTTCCAATTGTGATATGTGTCAGCATTTTTTTGATTTTTGTGACCGAAGTGTTAAACAGGATAATTCGTCTGTACATGTGCCCGGCTCATATGCGCCACTGCAAAGTCCTCAACTCACAGCTGGGTTGATTGACAATTATTTTGCACGATACTATCGTCATGCAACTTATTTATAAGTTGGAATGTGCACTGTGAATTATAGGCAATATGCACGAAGATAATTTAACTCAGTCATGTCATACAACTCACACAATGCGCAGTCAGTGCATAACACGAATCTGTATAAATGACCACCATCATGTTGCATTGCTTCAGTCATTCACCTGCATCACTCTGCGCTCAGACCTGATGCACATGGTCCAGACTATGAAAATTGCATATGGTCGGTCATGGATATTGAGGAGAAGCAACTGGACAAGGACAAGTGAGAATGTTCAGCTATAACAATGAAAAATTAGTGTATGGATCTATATGCAGTAAATTGCCGGCTGAATGCACTGGAATATGAAAGTGCTACCTTATCAATTGCTCAGAGAATATGTATAGCGGTGGATCAGAACTTGAGAGGCCACAAAGCTTTTGGATGCAGCTGAGAATTCATACCAATGATACATGGGCTGTCACAAATAACTATCTGAGTATGTGTAGAAAATCATTGCCCATACCTCAACTGTTGGAACGCATTGAAGATGATCGTTATTGGAGTGTCAACAATTTTAGGTCCTTTGAGTATGGTAATTGGAAACTGATTTGTTTGGTGTTATGCATAAACAATGCATTGGCAGCCTGTATAGGCACAAGATGAAGAATCATAGTCACTCCCCCATTCTGGGAATGAATGTCCACTGAGTGTTGACAATTTCAGTTCATTCATGTAGCGTAATTCGGTAACTGATTCACTCACTGTGGTGTATACCAAATGTATTAGCAGCCGTCATAGGCAAAATCGAATCGGACACAATCACTGCTCCATTCTGAAACTGAGCATCACAGGAGGGTCAATGATTTTAGTCATTGTAATATCTATACTGGAAGGGCTGTGCTACGACATTTGCTCATAATTGAACAAGTGGCCATCTTGATAGGCCATATCGTTAACGTCGATGTCACTTCAACCTAAAAATCTGAGTCAACAGAGTGACAACTGAGAGTGAAGGATGTTTCGTGCTGTATCGTTTATGATCCGAGGGCAATGCTACCACATTTTCCTCTAATCAGAGCTTTGCCGACCATTATTGTCAATTTGGGTGGAGTTGAGGTCCCTACCCCTTCAATAAGCGTCAACAGAGCGTCAACAGAGCATCCACAGAGCATCAACAGAGTGGGAACACAGGGTCAACAGAGCATCGACAATTTTCATCATTGGATGTTTATCAATTCGAGGGATGTGCTACTGCATTTTCCTATAATGAAAGAATTGCCTACCATTATGGGACATATGTTAAGTTTCAATGTCACTTCATTTACTAATGAGCGTCAACAGAGCATCAACAGAGCATCAGCGGAGCGTCAACAGAGAGTAAACAATTTTCAGTGTTGCATCTTGTATAATCCGAGCACTGAGCTACCACATGTACCTATAATCAAAGACTTGCTTGCCGTTATGTGCCATATGTTAAGTGGTGATGTCGCTACACCTACCAGTGAGCATCAACAGAGCGTCAACACAACATCACCAGAGCATTAGTAGAGCGGCAACGAATTACAGTGTTTCTCCTGTGATAATCCGGATATTACGCAATCACATTTGTCTATAATCACAGTTTTCCCAACCTATATTGGTAATATGTTACGTGATGATGACGCTACACCTACAAATGAACGTCAACCGAGCGTCAACAGAGTGTGAAAAGACCGTCAACCAAGTGTGAACTATTTTCGGTGTTGCATCTTTCAAAATCCATGGACGATGTTACTGCATTTATCCAGAATCAAAATATTGCCGTCCATGGCCGGCAATATGTTAAATGTTGATCCCACAACGCTAAACTTAAGCATCAACAGAGCGTCATCAGAGTGTCGAATGAGAGTCAAGAATTTTGATTATTGTATAATTGATAATCCGAGAACTATGCTACAGCATTCACTTATTATCAAAGTATTTCTGACCGTTATGGGTAGTAAGGCTAGAGTTGCTGTCACTGAACCTAAAACGAGCATCAACGGAGCGTCAACAATCTCGGGTGTTGAATAATGAATAATGGAATGGCCTTGCGGTGGCGATTACCCGTAATCGAATGATTGCCTGTCTTTATCTGAAGTATGGTCAGTGTCGATGTCGCTGCTCCAAAAAATGAGAGTCAACAGAGCGTCAACAGTGCATCAACAGAGCGTCCACAGAGCATGAGCAGAGCATCAACAGTGCGTCAACAGTGCGTCAACAGAGCATCAACATAGCATGAACAATTTTCATCTCTGCACATTGTATAATCAAATGGCTATCCTTCTGCATTTACCAATGAAAGAAGAATTGCTGACCATTATCAGCATTATGGGTCCAGTCGTTATTGCTATACGTAAATTGAGCGTCAATGTAGTTTGAACAATTCTGGGTGTTGGACAACGTGTAATAGAAGGGATGAGCTGTGGTGGTTACTCATAATCGAAGTATTGTCCGATGTTATGGGAATGATGTTCATTGTGTATCCCTCTACACCTATAAATTATCGTCCACCGAGCACCATCAATTTTTAGTTGGGTAAGTGAGGTTATCGGAATGGAATATACTCCCTGATATGCATGACCAACATATTGGTCGTCTTTACCTGGAAAGGAGCAAGCGACATGTCCACTGCCCATTTGTCAAACTGAGTGTGAACTGAGTATCAACGATTTGTGGTCGTGTAAGGACTGTAATTGAGCAGTGATCTGGTCGCTGTTATACAGGACAGACATATTGGCTGGTTGCATTGGCCAAACAGGCGGCAACACGGGCACCGCTCGATTCTGAGAATGAGGGTCAACGGAGCATCAACATTTTTTTGCTTTGCATCTTGGGTAATTTTTCATCAGGTGGGTTGCAGACACCCATTTTGCAGATATTGGAAGCCTTTACTGGCAAAAACAACAGCGACATAGTCCCTGCCGCATCCTCAAAATCAGCGTCAGCGGAGTGTCAACAGTTTTGAGTGTTGCATTTTTGGTAATCAAGGCATCGTGCTGATCTTCGCAGTCATAATGTCGTTATTGACCGCCATGACAGGCATACATAGAATATATCAAAGGTACAACACAGATTTCAAATTGATTGAGATTGGAAGCTGCAGATCATGTCAAAATGTATTGTTGGTTGTTGACAACATGATGGTGATAAAACACTATTACCAACATGCAGAAACGAACGCCATATATTAATATATTGATGGACCCGCTTGGCGCCCCGCTTGGAAACTGCCGAATTCAGGGAGTGGCCTCTTTGTCTATTGGTATGGTCTTGCCACCACTATGTTGTTCTTTACGGGTTCAAATCCCGCCACTTCCCCCACCCGAGCAGACTCCTTGTACCAAACAAGTTGATGTCGCACTGCACCAATGCAACCAATCGAAAGCAGACTCCCTGGAAATGCAGGGTGATGTCGCACGACCCGAGTTCCCTCTGTCAAACTCACCACAGGTCGAGCTTACGAGAGATTATTAATGGGGGTGGGCTAGGTGGAGTTTCAATGGCCCATGTGCCCTCCACCGGGTAGCGGGATGTGGGAAGAAAACGACTTGGCCTGAGTAAGAAGTAGGTGCTGGGTGAGCCGGTTGGCCGTAGCTGAGCCGATGGATGAACAGGAAGTTTCCGATGGACAGGGGTAAAAAATGTTGATTAAATGCCATGACCACCAGTGGTCGGCAGGCTGATGGTAACTTAGCTGGGCACCCCTTCGGGGTGAATGCAAAATGATTACAAACACACAAACAAACTGCCGAATTCAGACCTGTTTGACATTTATCAGGGAAGTGTAACTGAGATTGAGGTTCCAGTTTATTAAGAACCCGGGCTGCTAATTGACCTACGGTTCGGTCTTGTCCCGGACCTGTACCCGAAGTGACGGTCCGGAACCGTTCCTAACACCACACGATGGATGATCAGCTGCCACTTGGTGTGCGATTCAATGCTGGAGGATACAGGTTACATTGTTCGCTGCATTGCTGTCGATTTCTCTCTTAGTACAGCATCTATTAATAGCCTTTCACTATGTTCAACGCATCGGTACACTTGTCACTTAGGCTAGTGCTACCACACCAGGACCATCCTGAAATGAGATAACTGAAGTGGTCGTTAACTTTCATGCAGGGAAGCTACTATGGGATCACGCTACACGCCTAGTTCTGTATGGCATCAGTCTTTTGCAATGAGACAGGTTAATCACAATTTGATATCTGAAAGGTCACTAACAACGTCGTTCTATGTGCATTTTAATGAAATGTACTTACACACCCCATCAACAACAAATCATTGACTCATCATCATAATACTCGATATTGGTAGGAGGTAATTGATGATGAAAAGATTCCAGGATATGTACTCTATGGCTATTGGTATAAATGAACTGCTGGCTGACAGATTTGATTGCAGATGCGTTCAGAATGTTCAATGATTAGGCTTGTGGATGATGTAAGGTGTGTATTGAACATTTCGTCAGAGGAAACATGGGGTTGTGAGATGTGTCAGTACAGTGTTATAATGATTTCCGCAGAAGATAGGACTGTAGAAGTAACAAAAAATATCACTACCGGTTCGATTGCGACATCAGTGATAGTAATCACAATCTTCAATATATAAATACGTTGCACATTGTCGGTTCATGCATCCGGAGAACTAACACCGCCAACCAATGGTATCATCAACGGAATATCGGTTGACTCTATTCATTCAGCCAATTAACAATGTGTTCCAGCAACTGGAATACTACCATCGGCAATGTGGCCCTGAAACATGTCTGAAACTCTCATACTTAACTATCTACCCTAGTTGCGACGATACGGGCCACCCAAGTCACATGGGAACTACATATCGACTCCGTTCTTTGTGGTGAGCTTAACACGATGTCTATGACTGTACATCAGTGGATTACTAAAATCTCATGCAGTGTCCGATCTGAAAACCACCTCTCGCGTTGCACAGGACAAACCTGAACAATCTTTATATCCACTATCCGCACTTAGGGCGATTGAATTGTGGTTACAAAGACTAGAAGCCTGCCTGCAAAATAACGTATTACGTAGCATTCGAAATGATACCACATTCACAGACTTTCATCGTTGTTTCCTGAACAGTGTCATGGGTTGCAGATCTACTACCCATGTACTCCCGCACATCAGTTCTTTACCTTGCCTCCTACTGTACTACACAGTCTGGTCAAGATTGTACCATTCAGCAATGGCACAGAATCTCTTGATGTGCATGAATTGGTCAGCATCAGAATGCCATTGTCTGATGAACATTTGTAATTGGCACTGGCTGCATGGAAATGTCGGATAAATTGGGACATGGGCATATTGCATACATGACATTTCAGATCGGCAGTTGTCATTTTCTCTAACCCTCCAAGAATGCGATGCAGGCACTACCTGTCAATGTCTGACTTTTAAAATATCATACTCCTTGTCTGAGAAAATGGATGCCTGCCAGTTTATGAGCAGACCGCCTATGAGTTGAATCAATGTTCACCTCCAGTCTGCCTCAATGTCCCAGTCAAATTCCAACTACACTATTGCATATGAATTGATTCTGATATTTTTGCCTTGTACCTACCAAATCAACATTTGAGGGCTACAATGTCCCCAACAGGTGGATATCAGCTTGGGATGGGATATTCAAGATAAACAGGTTTATCCAGAACTCCAGATTCATTACCTAGATCTCGGAAAATAACTGAAGTAATCATCAGCTGATAGTAGTGTAATCATTCAAGCTACGCTTTGCACACACAGACTGAATAAACTTCTACTGGCAGTGTGAGAGAAACATTGCTCCATAAGGACATTTGACTGGATCTTCAAATTAATTTGGTTCAATTACAACCCCTACTATTACATAGAGTTTCGATTTGTCAATCAGAATACAACTTAAACAATAACCAACATATTACTAGATACGGCTGATTACACAATGACCAACTGTATCGTTGCTCTCTCTGAGTTCATTCACTTACATTCAGTGTTGTATTTGACCTCAACGTACTCCTTACTCGCCATCAGGGAGTCTACTCGATTTGGGCTTCTGAAAGTCTACTCCGAGAGCAGGATTTCATCAGCAAAATTTAGTATAGTCACTGGAAGACTCCAGGAGTGTCTGAGAGGATGTGTAGTGTAAACTTCGATGCTTCAATTTCAGGAGAGTATCAGACCCTAGAAGGGCATTGCAGCGGGACTTCCGAGTAACTGGGATCTCTAATGACTGCTACAGGAGTACCATGGGCATCAGCAACAACTCTAGTTTCCGTCTGAAACACCCGGGTGTTCCGGACGGCTCTGACGGCTCTGGCGGAACCTCGTACCCTCTGACGGAGAATCAGACGCGACCCGTCGCCCAA
>Ga0307512_10005560_pt1 | contig 13098 bp, 9 predicted proteins | sample 14_EM_MG_FD_200267 | JGI IMG/M metagenome (GOLD analysis project Ga0307512, IMG submission 200267) | Populus trichocarpa ectomycorrhiza microbial communities from riparian zone in the Pacific Northwest, United States - 14_EM | ecosystem: Host-associated > Plants > Roots > Unclassified | place... | reverse complement strand
TGATGCTCTGTTGACGCTCTGTTGACGCTCTGTTGACGCTCTGTTGACGCTCTGTTGACGCTCTGTTGACGCTCTGTTGACGCTCTGTTGACGCTCTGTCGACGCTCTGTTGACACTCATATTCAGATGAAGCGACATCAACATTAACGGTATTGCCAATAAAGGCGGCCAATACTTCGATTATGCATAAATGCCATAGCACAGCCCTTGGATTATACAAGATTCAACACCCAACATAGTTGATGCTCTGTTAATGCTCTGTTGACGCTCTGTTGACGCTCTGTTGATGCTCTGTTCCCGCTCTGTTGACACTCTGTTGATGCTCTGTTGACGCTCTGTTGACGCTCTGTTGATGCTCTGTTGACACTCTGTTGACGCTCTGTTGATGTTCATGTTTGTTGTAGCGAAAACCACATTAACCATATTGCCTATAAAGTCAGCCAATAGTTCGATTATGTGTAAAAGCTGTAGTATAGCCCTTGGATTATACAAGATGCAACACCTGAAATCGTTGACCCTCCATTGACGCTGATTTTCAGAATGTGGCTGTTACCATGTTGCTGTCGCTTTCGCCCATAAAGGCTGCCCATACGTTGATTATGGATAACAGTGAGCAAATCGCATCCCAAACAACGTACTCACAAGACCAAAAATTCATGACGCTCCGTTCACCATCATTTTCAATATGGTGCTGTTACTGTGTCACTTTCACCTTGGCCAGCAAAAACTGCCGATACATTGCTTATGGATAACAGCAAGCAAATCGCGTACCAAACAACTGACTTACAAGACCGTAAATCGTTGACGCTCCGTTGATGCTCATTCTCATCATGGGGCTGTTCCTGTGTCGCTTTCTCTTTTGCCTATATAGGCGGCCGATACATTAGTTATGGACAACAGCAAGCAGATCGCTTCCCAATTAACTCACTTACAAGGCTGAAACTCGTTGACGTTCCATTGACGCTCATTTTCAGAATGAGGCTGTTACCGTGTCGCTGTCTGTTTTGCCTAAAAGGCTGGCAATACATTGATTATGGATAACAGCGAGCAAATCGCTTCCCAATTAAGTTGCTTACAAGTCCAAAAATCGTTGACACTCCAGTGACGCTCACCATAAATATGTCCTAAAAGTTGTTGTATGGTTAATAATTTTGTACAAATAATCATATAGTCATTATTGACAGCCAATTTATAATTTGTATGAATACTCAGTTGTATCCAAAAGCTTTATGGCATCTCAATGTCTGATCCACTGATGCACATGGTCTCTGAGCGATGGATAATGTAGCGCTGTCACATTCCAGCACTTTCGGCTGGCAATTTACCACATGTAGATCCATACACTCATTTTTCACTGATATAGCCAAACTTCCTCACTTTGCCCTATGCAGTTCCTTCTCCTCGATTTTCATGACCTAGCATAAGCAATTTTCAAAATGTTCACTATGTGCACCAGGTCTAAATGCAGAGTGACGTAGTTGAATGTATGGATGAATGCAACATGATGGTGGGCAATCATACAGATTCGCATTGCGCATTGCACGCTTCTTCTCTGACTGGTACGCTGTCACTGACTCAAATTTTGTTAGTGAATTTTGTCTCCAATTTAGATTGCGTGTTCTCACTTATCTGTAAGAGGCAGGATGATATCAGGTTGAACAATCGTCAATCAACTCGGTTTGGAGTCTAGAACTTTCGTATGGCCTGTATGACTCTTGCACATGCACAGACAGATCATCATTTCTCACAATTTGGTCCCTGAAATCAAGAAAATGTTGACATGTAGCAGAATGGGTACACAACTTACTTTTTGCAGAGATGAGTTCTCAATAATCACGAATTGTGCAGGTAGTGTACCGATGACAGACGAGTCATTACAATATGTTCATCTGAATCCAATTCCTGTATGGTAATTAGCTGAGGAGGTCACATGCAGGGGTAAACGCTTATGGGTTTAACAGGCTTCGATTTGTTTATCGGTGATGAGTTGAGTACCTCGTTGGGCATGAGAGCCGATTTGCATATGTATGACTGTGGTTCCCTGGATGCCAATCTCAGATGACTTCTTTCTGTTTGTGAAGTTCCAGGCAGCATTGCGATTCTCTGCTTTCACTATCGTGCATCTCCATCCGCTCACCAAATGTTGTCTGTGCAGTAGCAAGTGCACACTGATCCAATTGCAGGTTAATGACTGCCATAACTTTCAATATGGCTGTGCTGTAGCTCAAATCTTACTATTGATGCAAGACGAAATATCGTTCACACTCAACTTCATGATGCAGCAGCGAGCATGTCTCTGCTTGTTTTGATTACAAAGGCAGCCAATAAAACGAACACAGACAATGATGTACCAAAGTTAATATTTTGCACAGGACAGTGGGATATCTGAATGCGACCATAAATAGAAAAACCCGAAAACTAGAACCGGAGATTGGAACTGACAGGTTCAGCCAAACCCGGCAAATCCCGAGGGTTGATGGGTACGGGTCAGGTTTTGGCCTGCCAACAAGGTGCGGGTCAGGATTCTGGACAGGTCTGGAACCGAACTGAACTGTTGTTTGGACCCGAACCTGGACTGCTGGCGGGTTGCCCCGACCCATTGCTATCACTAGTGAGAGCGCACAGTGCAAGAATGTTACTGCGCTCGGCTTTGCCACAGGGCCAAAGTCTCAATCTGTGAGAAAAACTACCAAGAAGTTCAAATCATGATGATAACTATTATCGATGGCAGCAGATGTTGAATGGACAATAAATTGAAATGAGCATCAACGGAGCGTCAACGATTTGTGGTTTGGTAAGTACGGTAATTACACAGTAATTTGGTCGCTGTAATGCGTAACCAATGTATTGGCAGCTTCTATAGGCAAAAGAGACAGCAACACGGTCACGGCCCCATCCTGAGAATGAGCGTCAACGGAGCATCAACAATTGTCAGCTTCGCATCCTGGATAATTTATGTTCCGATTGGTTGCAGACATCCTTTTATCAGATATTGGCTGCCTTTACTGGGAAAAACTACAGCAACATGCTCGCTGCCGCATACTCAGAATGAGCATCAACAGTGCGTCAACGATCTTTAGCTCCACATGTTGCGTAATTTATGTTCCGATTGGTTGCAGACATTGATTTATCAAATATTGGCAGCCTTTACTGGCAAAAACAACAGCGACATGCTCCCTGCCGCATCCTGAAAATGAGCGTCAATGCAGTGTCAACAGTTTCAGTTGTTGCATATTTGGTAATAAAAGCAGCGCGCTGATCTTCGCGTTCAGAACGGAATTATTCACCACTGTGATAGGCAAAAATACAATGTATCAAAAGGTATAACACCGATTCCAAATTAATCGATATTGCAAGCTGCAAAGCATGCAAAAACATATCCTTGTTTGATGGAAACACAATTTTGATAAGATACTATTCACATACTCCAAAAGCAAGAGCCTTAATTGGATCTCTGGATGGACCCGCTGTGCAACCGGCTGCCAACCTGACCAATTCAGACGGGTTGGGAGTTTACCATCGAACTGTACCCGAGTTGACGGTTCGGGTTTGTTGACAACACAGACCGCAAATTTGGCAATGGTTTGGGTAGGACCTAGTGTTAACAACGGGTCCGGGTAACCCGCCAGCGGTCCAGATTTGAACTGCAAAAACCGGTCGGTTCGGTTCCAGTACTGACCAAAAACCTGACCTGCAGACTCTTGGTGGGCCAAACCCGGACCGATACCCGTCAACCCGCTTGTTTCGCCGGGTTTGGCTAGACCCATCGGTTCCAATCTCCGGTTCTGCATTTCGGGTTTCACATTTATGGTCACATTCCGATATGCTACTGTTAATCGTAAAATATTGACCTTGGTACGTCACGGTTCATTTTCGACGTATTAGCCGCCTTGTTGTGCAAAACAAGAATACTCAAGCGCCCAACCACATCCTGAAAAATGAGCGTCAACAGAGCGTCAACAATATTTGGTCTTGCATCTTCGGTAATATGAGCGGTGCGTGATCACAAATATCCATAAAGAAGGATATGACAGCCTTCATAGGCAGATATGTACGGGATATTCTAGCCACATCCTCCGGGACAGTAACAACTTATTTCATTTACAGAGCTACCACTAAGTATTATTGAGCCATTTAGAGTATAATAACATTCAAAACGATGTATATAGACAATAACTGCCACATCGCGCTGTGATTAACCATGATGGAAGGCCAACAATCGTTGACACTCTGTTGACGCTCATTTTGAAGATGGGGCAGGAAGCGTTTCACTTTCACTTCTGCCTATAAAGGCAGTCAATGATCAATTTATGACAATGTGCAACCTGTCGCCCCCCAGATTACCCATGATACATGACCAACAATCGTTGACGCTCCGTTAACTCTCATTTTCATGATGGGGCATGGAGGATATTGCGATCTGTTTTGCCTATAAAGGCAGCCAAAAATTCCTTTATGACTGAATACACCCTATCGGAGGTGTTATTTCCCAGGACGCATGACCAAAAATCGTTGACGCTCCGTTGACGCTCATTATCATGATGGGGCATGGAGGGTATTGCAATCTGTTTTGCGTATAAAGGCAGCCAAAAATTGCTTTATAACTAAATACACCCTATCGGAGGTGTCATTTCCCTACACGCATGACCAAAATTCGTTGACTCTCCATTGATGCTCATTTTCATGATGGGGCAGGGAGGGTATTGCTATCTGTTTTGCCTATAAAGGCGGCCAAGAATTCCTTTGTGACTGACTACAACCTATCGGAGGTGTGATTTCCCAGGACGCATGACCAAAAATTGTTGATGCTCCGTTGACCCTCATTTTGCCATGGCTGTATCCACAATATGCAATCATTTATTTTGGCACAGTCCATCATTCACATTGTTTTGGCTGCCTTTCTGGCATTTTCATTTACTTTCTTCTTGATCACTACGTTGTTCCTTAATAATACATAGATATATATAATAATAATCTCCAAAATCCCGTGTCTTTCGGTCAATGCTCGTCATCAGTTGCAGGATCGCTCAATCCGCTGCTTTGGTCTTCAAAATGAATGTCAGCCGCATTACCACCCAACAGATAGTGTACTAACCATCATCAGTCGGCATATCTGGATCAAAATGGGTATCGTGCTCGGTATCCTCATCATCTTCGAAAAATTCCGTACAGGGAAGAGCTGTATGCGAATACATATATCTGGCCGGCAAATTGACGATTTCAGACGGTTGAGCACTGGAAGTGTTACCGGTTGGGGCGGGTGGCGTGCCAAGCTGAGGTGGAGTCAGCTCTGGAGTCCGCACTCTGCGTTGGGTGGGGGGAGGTGCACCTGTTCCTTTGCATCTCCAGCGTGTCTGCGGATTCTTTGCGGTGCCATTTTGACAAGGAAGGGAGCCGGACGTTTGGTTATGACGTAGCATTGCCAGCTGTCTTTGTATCGCAGCCTTCACCCTTTTATGCCCAGGAATCTCAACACCCCGCTTCTTCTCTTCTCGGACCTCGGCGCGTGGTTTCTCAATGAGATATTTCATTTCCTCAATTGCGGCGCGCGAAAAGCCTTCTTTGGCCATTTTGGCCATATTCAACGCCAGGTGCATGTCAGACTGTTCCAGCTGTACCCGACCTCCTTGCCTTGCCATAGTTGCAGACATGTTGAAAACCTCCAAGAGATTAGTTGATGCTTCTAACAATGAAATTCGGCTGTTACCTCTACCATATATGCGTCTGTAGCCTCCTCTAAGGTGATTCAAACCTGTTTCGTCCACTCACGGGGATGCTTATCAGGAAATTAATCTGGGAAAATCCCAGAGCTCACAACATCATGATGTTCGATTTCGCAGACTGTGCGGAGAATGCCTTCGTCGACCATGGAGGTTTCCCGTTATGGGCAGCGATGAATTCCTTACCTAGCTCTTTAGGGACACCCGCTGTAGGTTATACAGTTAATTCACCACCGTTTGCCACGATAAGGATATACTCACATCCAACCGCATGCTGCTTCTTGTTTTTGCTGCTTCCAGTCTTGCGGACGATCTTTAAATGTGCATCCTGGGTCATATGTTTGGTGGCTCCATTGGCAGCATCGCGGTGAACTAACTTGTGTCTGCGCTCTTGTTGCTTGCCAAGAAGTTCCGTATTTGATGTAGCACCCGCCAATCTGCCGGTATTTGTTCCGCTCTCACCTGGCGGAGGTGGTTGTGTATGCGTAATGTGCTGGTGTGGAATTGGAGAAGAAGATGATAACGAGAGGAAGTGGGAAGCCCTGAGGACTAAATAGTTAGCTTCATGTCAGAATGGAATATATAGCAGCCAACATGATCGTTATGATCAAGATGAATCCTACTGAGTATGGCTGCAAGTTGAAGGGGTTTCCAACCGCCCCGCAATTTGCAATCAGTCCGTCTGATGTTGTCTGTTTGATAACAGGGATCAATTGCAGTATACGACCGCCGAAATCGCGCAATTGCTGGATATCAATAGGATGTAGTTCGAGCGAAAGGACGTCTGCTGATGTTTGTCTCAAATAATCCCCAGGATATTACATGAAACTGACGCTAACAATAATCTCATGTTGTACGGTTAGCATCAGTATTCCTGATTCATTGACAGTCAAGATAGCGATTGGGCTTTGATCGAGATGAGTAAACGTACTAACCTTGACATAAAAGACGCAGCTTACCTCCATATTGTCCATAACTTGCAACATCCAACATCTCGCCCAACAACAAAGTCCAGGAAAACTACAATGGTCAATGCTCCGAATAAGAACGTTTCGCCACTTCCGGTGGGCAGATACGGCAAATCGAAGAAGTGGTCAACCCAACGACGTCATCAACCGAATGAAGGCATGCGCGGCTTGGAGGCAGAGAGAATCCGAGGCCTTGGGGCATTACGCAGCTTGAGATCCAAAAAGAAGCTTGCGGCGGAGATGCAACGAGAAATGCACCTCTTGAGCAATGAAGAGAATGAGAAATGGATTGAGTATTATGTGGAGAGAGAAACCGCTGGGGCAAGAAAGCGAGTCGAAGACGCAGAGGCCGCGGTTCAACACGAGCAGGACGATATGACGCATGCTGAAATAGCGGGATTGATGTCCAGAGAGCCCGAAAAGTGGTTTGTGGAGATGCCGGTTGCTATCGGAGACAGTCTGAATGATCTTGCAAGTTCCGATGATGGGGAGGATGGGGAAGAGGAAGATGATGAAGAGACTGAGCAGGGCAATTTGAGCGAAGATGACGAACCAGGCTGGGTGATGGGCACAATCACCAACACGGTCCAGCAGTGCATGGAGAGATTACGGCAGAAGCAGATGAAGCTCAATGAATTGACTCAACCGGGATGGGAGGATGCAGCCGACTACTCCCGTGAACGGGATAAGAAGTACGGCACAACCAAAATGAGGGTTCAGGCCGTCGTCCAGCCGCAAACAAACGATGACGCGCCGGCACGTCCACCAGCAACATTTGGAGAGCTGATGGAGAGTCTTGACATTGTCCCCGGAATATCGCAAAAGCCGCAAGGGACTTCTCGACCAGGAACTTGTCATATTAGGCTAGGTTCGGTGAAGCCACAGTCCAAATCGAGCATACCTAGTGGTGAGCCAGCTGCAGAGCCCGATTCGTCAATGTTGCTGAAACCGAAGCCAGTTGAACCAGTAAGCTTTTACCCCTGCAGATAGCCTCGAGCTAATAACCATATAGATATCGGATTCCGACGAAGAGATGGTGACGGCTCCTGCGTCTGCAAAAGAATAGAGGTGCAAACTGTACTTTTTGACGTCTGATCGCGGTGAAAAGCAAGTTGTTTACCAATTTTGCTACGTGTCAGCTTTGGCTTGATCTCAGTGACCAAATTGTGAGACATGATAATTCGTCAGTGCATGTGCAAGGGTCAAACACACCATGTGAAAGTTCTAAAATCCCAATCCGGCTGTAAGACGGCCATCATGTTCGGTTGTATTCTGCAACTGACTGTTAAGTGACAAAGCAAAAGCAATATTAGTGGCGAAATGTGCTAACAAAATTTAAGTGAGTGATGTCATATGTGTCATAGGAAGAGCAGTCAGTGCGCATGACGAATAGATCTGAATGACAGCCGTCATGCCATATTCATCCTTGTATCCAACTGCATAACGCTCCGCACAGACCTGGTGCACATGGTTGAGATATTTGAAATTGCTTGTGGTACATCATGGAAATCGAGGAGAAGGAGCTGAATAATGAATGGTGAGGAAGTCGAGTCATATTTGCCAAAAACTGGTGAAATGATCTACATGCCGTCAATTGCCGGCCGGAAGCACAGGAATGTGATAGGGCCATGTCATTACTCACTCACATAGCGTAGATAGCAGTTGATCAAAAATTGAGAGGTGACAAAACACCTGGATGCAAACTATAATACATACAAACGCAATAATGGATGTCATAACTGTGTATTTGATTCCTTGCATAGAATTATTGAGTGTACAAAGGCTGTTTCGATGTGATTAATGTGAGCGTCAACGGAGCATCAACGATTTTTGGCATTGCGTCACGTAACATCCAGTAGGCTGTGCGGTAACAGTAAGTCATAATCAAACTATCGGCCGCCTTTCCATTGAATAATGGTGACGGCAACATTTCTACTATGTCCTAAAAGTGAGCGTCAACAGAGCGTCAACAACCTTTGGCCTTGCATCTTGGAAAATGCATGGGGTGTGCGGCGAGGTTACACCATAATCGTGCTATCGGCCGCCTTTCTAGGCAAAAACTCTTGCAACAACATCGTTACTATGTCCTAGAAATGAGCGTCAACGGAGTGTCAACGACTTTTGGCCTTGTATTATGGATAATCCTAGGGCTGTGCGGCGGCATGAAGCCATAATCACATTATCGGCTGCCTTTCTAGGCAAAAACGTTTGCGACTACATCGCTACTATGTCCTAAAACTGAGTGTCAACGGAGGGTCAACGACTTTTGGCCATGCATCTCAGATAATCCGAGGGCAGTGCGGCGATATCAACACATAATCCAACTATCGGCCGTCTTTCTAGGCACAAATGCTATTGACGACATCATCACTACGCCCTAAAATTGATCGTCAATGGAGCATCAACGATTTGAGGCCTTCTATCTTGGACGATCATGGGGCTGTGCATCTACAATGATCTATAATCGTACTACCGGCCTCCTTTCTCGGCAAATATGCTTCCGACAAGATTGTAACAATGTCCCAAAATGAGCGTCAATGGAGCATCAACAATTGTTGCGCTGGCATCTCGGATAATAGAACCGGAATAGAACGCAGATAAACCACAATGAACTTATCGGCAGCCTTTATTGGCAAAAATGCAAGTGTCGATATCGCGTCTGCCTCCTACAATCGTGCGCCCACGGTGCGTCAAGGCTCTGAACGCTAAACAGCAATAAACTGCAGTATGCTGTTCCTAAATAGAGGTTTACGTGGTTAATCGTTGCAATCTGTCCTTGTATTCAACATCACAAATATGCATGCAATGACTGACTGATCTGATTATTTTCCTTGTAGCTGTAGAATTAATATTGAAGAACCCGCAATCTGGTTTACTGTATCGTTATTTTCGGCAGTCTCCCCAGTTGGATTACCCAGCTCCCGAATTTCTACCACGATGTCGGATACACAATCTTTGAACATCTCATTGCTAGAGGTTATGATCTCTTCCAAAAATGAACGTGTCATTTTTCGTGATTTGAGTGACCTTATTTTGCAAATCATCTTCGATGCTTGGTGCACTTCAATGAATGTAGGCTCGAAGCGGCCTATTGCTTGGAAGAATTCTAGACATGCGCCTTCGTGGCGATTCTATTTGCACTGCGAAATTGAGGAGACCGGCAGCCCTGGCATCATATATATCGTTTGTCATCAAGTTCGTCGCCATCCACCAGAACATGGGACCAGCTCAATGGGGAAACACTTACTGGCAAAAGCTCACATCGCAAAGTTAAATGAGTTAACAGAGTCAGAGGTCACTGAATTGACTAGTTCAACGGTGGATGAAGCAGCTTTGGCCATCCTGAAGAGGCAAGGAAGTCGTGGAATCACAATAGTAAGTTTGCAGAGGAAAACCATATTTGATATCCAGTTGAATCCATATTGACCGAAATGACAGACAAAACGTTCCAAACTGGCAGATGAGGACTTTGAAACTTCCGAATTTCACCAAGACACGTGGAATCGCTACCTCATGTTAAGATTTGATTCAGCACATATTCCATGGAACGCTATATCAAATCTTGAGCTACGACGGTGATATAAGGCATTACCCGGTGCCCTAGTTCTTCCGTCCGCTACAACCCTTAGTAACATTTGCTGGAGGGAATATGCACTGACTGTGGATGCAATTAAGAAGCAATTGCCACTACGAAATAAAGTTAGTTTAGCTTTGGACGGATGGACATCAACGAACAAACTAGCCGTAACGTCAGTCATTGCTTACTATATGGATCGAAATTGGGCATTGCGTGAAGTTCAACTCGCTTTCGATTAGGTTGTTCGCCTGTTCTGTTCCCGTTTCGAAAGCTAATTAAAGATGATAGGTCAAGGGCCAACATACTGGAGCAAGGCTAGCCATACATGTGAAGGACGTGCTTGGTTGTTTTGAGCTTACTGACAGCCGTTTGCTTGGTATTACGACTGATAATGCTTCCTCAAACTACTCGATGACACGCGAGCTGCATTCAACACTTGAGGCCTCTGGAATCGAGTGGACTGCATTGAGGAACCATATACCGTGCATGGCACACGTCATACAGCTGGCTTTTGGTGCATTCATGAGCTGTCTCAGTGTAAAAGCCCGCACCAAGTCTTGGGAAGCCCATGAGCGCGATCAGCAATTTGGCGAGAATCAAAGCATAGACATTGGAAAAAGTCAAAGACTTCGAAAAGAGGGCAATGCTAGAATCAATAAGGTGTCGGCCATGAGACCAGGTTTAGCAAAGATAATTGAGAAACTACATATTTCATGATATTTTGAAGTCCTGAAGCTGACCTTCATAAAGCAGAGAATGTTTGCTGTATTAATTACATTAACAGCTGGTCACCGAAACGAGTTCATTGACTGTCAAAATGGCAAAATCCGCATTGCAGTACGTCCGATTATGGATGTGAAGACACGTTGGAACTCTACTCTGGAGTTGCTCGAGCGCGGCAACCGATTACGGGAATTCACCCGCGAGTGGCTTAACAACCCAAAATACGCTGAATATCGGCCACTATTCACAACTCACGATGAATGGACGATTGTCAAGTATGTCATCGAAGTATTGAGGCCATTTCGATATTGGACCCTTTCGATGTCGAAGAGGCATACAGTCACATTCCATCATGTTATTTCAGTGTACAATGACATGTTCGATCACATGGATGGTGTGATGCAAGCTTTGGCCAAGAAGAAGACTCCATGGAAGGAAAACTTGTTCTTCGCTGTGAAGTTAGCTCCACAGAAGCTCTCCAAATACTACGCCGAAGTGACTGGAACGATGGGCATGCTTCTGATCTCCGCAAACATCCTTGATCCTTTCAGGAAGTTGCAATCATTTAGAAAGTGGGACAAGGGAATGGATATCAATCCTGAGGATGAGACATCCTACACTCCACAATACCAAGAGGCCTTTCTGAAGTATGTGGAGAATGAATACTGCGCCAAAAATCGACATATGCCGGTCAATACACTCGAAACGGTACTGAGCAGCAATCTCGTCACCTCTGCAATGGCTTGAGGGTCTTATCAATCATTCTTTGATCCATATGATTTGTCCAGCGATGATGAGGAATACTTAACGCCCTAACAATGTGGCTGAGATGACACCCGCATGAAGTGATCACGCAGCCTGCTGATTGACCGCCACCAGGCTCTATTTAACTTCGCCTCCTGAAGCACCAAAGAACTGGAGGCAAATCAATCCAAATCTCAATGATTACTACTCCGACCCAATGCAGATTAGCAGTACATTTTGGATCCCGGACATAACCGACTGGTGGCGACAACAGGAGGAAACACACTCAAAGTACGCCGATCTCTCCAATGTGGCGCGCGACATATTCTCTATCATACCACATGGTGTCGGAGTGGAGGCCAGTGTTTCCCTTGGCAAAGATGTTATCGGCTGGAGGCAGTCAACAACCACAGGCGAGACCCTTCGCGAAAAAGTCATTGTAAGGCAGTTTGCTCGAGCCAATAACGGGATTTTGGCAGGCATTGACCTTGAATTGGATACCATGAACACAGAAAACGACTCAGAAATGAAGAAAGAGGCGGAGGAATGGAAATTGCACAGAATGGCCAAGGTTCACGATTTTTTGGAGATGTGGCAGGGCAGCCAAAACCTACATGCTACACAGAAGGAATCCCGCGCTCAAAACAACCAGATGACCGCTGTAGGATACATTTCGGACACAGAAGAGATCGTCAAAGCATCCTGGTCACTCTTCCAACATGATGATACAGCTGCATTTAAATTGTCAGAAACATCACCGTTGCCACCAGCTTTGTCTGCAAAGGACCTCCCTGCAGGACGAACTCAAATCTTGAATGTCCGCCGTATTCGAACAATCAACCGTCATCCAGTCGAGAGCGATGAGGATAGCGCACCTGAATGCATTTCGGACACTGAAGATTGCCTCTACTGGAATGGCGACTTGGATTATCCAAATGACAGCGAAGAGGATTGCGCTGCAGACGATGACTCCGATATAGAGCACAAGAATTGCATCGAGGGTCCGGAATGCCCAGAGCAGCAGGATGTGAGCGCCGCACCAATTGTGCCCGGATTGGTTCAGCTGACACGGAAGTCAAAGAGACAGGTTCAACAGGTTTTAGTGACGGTCAATGCAGCAGAAACGCGGAGAAATAAAGGAGGGAAGAAAAAGTGGAACAGAATGCGTCAATGGTTCACCAGCTTTATGTAGCTTGACCGAGAGTTTCAGATAGAGATATAATATGGGCGAATGGTACGTAGCTTGTGAATATCTGTTCATAAATAGATGTATAGCAGGCGCAATGAATCTTTTGGCATGATACATCATTTTTAGTCGTGTGAGAGTGAACAGTGCAAGATAATGATGCCGCTTGGCTTTGCCACA
>Ga0307512_10005558_pt1 | contig 13105 bp, 12 predicted proteins | sample 14_EM_MG_FD_200267 | JGI IMG/M metagenome (GOLD analysis project Ga0307512, IMG submission 200267) | Populus trichocarpa ectomycorrhiza microbial communities from riparian zone in the Pacific Northwest, United States - 14_EM | ecosystem: Host-associated > Plants > Roots > Unclassified | place... | reverse complement strand
TAGTTCGGCGTCGAAGCGGCCTTCGTCGATGGCCCGTATGGCGTTCCGGTGCGAGCGCAGGGCCCAGGCGTCCATGTCGGCACGGGTGATGTCCGCGCGGGTGGCGACGTTCCAGCCGATGGTGATCGACATGTCGTTGTTCGGGGCGTCCGGGCTGTCGGGGTGGGTGGGCGGCATCCAGGGCTCGGTCCACTCGCCGTCGACCCGGAAGGCGGATTTCGGCGCGGTGGAGGCCGAGTTGACGCCTCCGGCGATGACCAGCTCGTCCATGCCGGCGCGGATGCTCGCGGCCGCGCCGGCGACGGCGGACAGGCCGGCGGCGCAGTGCCGGTTGTGGGCCAGGCCGGGCACCGAGGTGAGCCCGGCGGTCAGTGCGGCGTGCCGGGCGAGGACACCACCGCCGTAGAGGCCCTCGCCGAGGATCACGTCGTCGACACGGTCCGGGTCCAGCCCGTGCGCCGCGGCGCCGACGATGTGACGGGCGAGATCGAAGGCGGTGGTGTCGCGCAGGGTCCCCTTGAACGCGGTGCCGACGGGGGTGCGCAGGGCGGACACGATGACTGCCTCGGGCATGGACGGTCTCCAACTCTGCGGGCCGGACAGGGATCACATCACATTGCGAGAATGCTACTCTCGCCATACTAGAACCATGTATCCCTCGGAGGGGAGCCGCGATGCAGGTTCAGGGGTCATCCGCGCTCGTGGTCGGTGGGGCCGGCGGTCTGGGCGAGGCCACCGTCCGGCGGCTGCACGCCGCGGGAGCGGCCGTGGTCGTCGCCGACCTCGCCGACGACAAGGGCAAGGCCCTGGAGGAGGAGCTGGGTGTCCGGTATGTGCGTACGGACGCCACCGACGAGGACGACGTCCGTGCGGCGGTCGGCGCGGCGCAGGCCCTCGGTCCGCTGCGGATCTCGGTGGACACGCACGGCGGCCCCGCGAGCGGGGGCCGTCTGATCGGCCGGGACGGCGAACCGCTGGACCTCGCCGGCTTCCGGCAGACCATCGACGTCTACCTGACCGGCGTCTTCAATGTGATGCGCCTGGCCGCCGCCGCGATGGCCCGCCAGGAACCGGTGGACGCGGACGGCGGCCGGGGCGTCGTCGTCAACACCGCGTCGATCGCGGCCTACGAGGGCCAGATCGGGCAACTCCCCTATGCCGCGGCCAAAGGCGGCGTCGTGGCCATGACTCTCGTAGCGGCGCGCGACCTGTCCCCCCTCGGCATCCGTGTCGTCACCATCGCGCCCGGCACGTTCCTGACGCCCGCCTACGGCAAGGCCGGCGACCAGCTGGAGGCGTACTGGGGTCCGCAGATCCCGCACCCCAGGCGCATGGGCCGCTCGCCGGAGTACGCGGCGCTCGTCCAGCACATCTGCGAGAACGACTATCTCAACGGCGAGGTCGTCCGCCTCGACGGAGCACTACGGTTCCCGCCCAAGTGAGCCGCTCACGTCGACTCCCGCACCACCAGCCGGCACGGCACCGTGTGCACTCCGGGCACCGGCTCGGAGTCGATGGCCTCCAGTAGTTTCAGGGCGGCGATCCGGCCTATCTCGGCGAGATCCATGTCGATCGTGGTGAGCGGCGGTCTGCAGGCCAGCGCCATGGTGTCCCAGTTGTCGTAGCCCACGACGGCGATCTCGCCGGGCACGTCCCGGCCCCGCTCGCGCAGCGCGTCGGCCACACCGCGGGCGATCTGGTCGTTGCCGCAGAAGAAGGCGTCGGTGTCGGGTGCCGTGCGCAGCACCGCGTCGGCGGCGCGGCGGCCCCATGCCTCGCCCCACTCGCCGAAGTGGACGCGGCCGGTGGCGAGCCGGGCTCCGGGCTGCTCCAGCAGTTCGACGGTGTGGCGGGCGCGGTCCCGGGCGGCCGCGTGGTGTTCGGGGCCGGTCACATGGGCGATCCGGCTGCGCCCCGTCGCCAGCAGATGCTCGACGGCCAGGTGCGCGCCGCCCCGGTCGTCCGAGGCCACCGAGGTGTCGGACGGGTCGGTGGACGGGGAGAGCGCGTAGACGATCGGAATGCCGTCGAGGCCCTTCAGGGGCGGGCGCGGGTCCGTACGGCGGCCGGTGACGATGATGCCGTCCACTCTGCGGTCCATGAGGTTGCGCAGGTGGTGCTGCTCCCGGATGGTGTCGCCCCGTGTGTCGCAGAGCAGTACCGAGATCTTCCCGGCGCCGAGCGCGTCCTCGGCGCCCAGCAGCACGGGTGTGCTGAAGCGCCCGATGCCGTCCGTGGTCATCAGGCCGACCGTCCAGCTTCGGCCGGTGTGCAGGCTCTGCGCATGCTGGTTGGGCCGGAAGCCGAGCGTCTCCACCGCGTCCAGCACCCGCTGCCGGGTCTCCGGCCGCATCCGGCCGCTGCCGCTCAACGCCTTGGATGCCGTGCCGACGCTGACACCGGCGAGGGCGGCGACGTCGGCGAGCTTCGCCCGGCCGGTGGAGGGGGATCGCTGAGCGGCTTCGGTCACGGGCAATCCTTTTCTCAGTGGTTGTTCCCGGCGGGTGCGGCGCGGCCCATCGTGGCAGGCGGCCCGATGGAGTACCAGTCCATGACCAACAGGAGTACCAGTCCATGAGCAACAAGAGAAAACCCGTACAGGACCCTTGACCGACAATCCCTGTTCCACTCTACTCTTCGGCGAGGAAAACGGTTGCTCACAAGTTTGCTCATCGCGTTGCCCAGCTGTTGTCCGCCTCCCCGCCATTCCCCTCCCGGAGAGCCATGCCCCGCACTCGCTCCGCCCAGCCCTCCCCCACCGGCCCGGTCCGTCTCGGCCCCGAAGCCCGTGCCGCTCTGCGCCCTGCCGCCGCCGAGGTGAGCGACGGTTTCTGGTACACCCGCCGCGAGGTCAACGCACGCACCTCCATCCCGCAGGGTCCCGGTCTGCTGGAGTCCGCGGGCAATCTGCACAACCTGCGGCTGGCGGCGCCCGTGCCTGAGGCGCTCTCGGATGCAGCGGCCGAGGGCGGGTTCGAGGGCTCTTACCCGTTCGTGGACACGGATGTCTACAAGTGGCTGGAGGCCGCGGCCTGGCAACTGGCCCAAGGACCCTCGGCGGAGCTGGAAGCCGACGTGGAGCGGATCATCTCCCTGGTCGCCGCCGCCCAGCAGCCGGACGGCTACCTCAACACCTGGTTCCAGCTGGTCAAGGACGGCGAGCGCTACCAGGACCTGCGCTGGGGCCACGAGTTGTACTGTGCGGGCCATCTGATCCAGGCGGGCGTCGCCCATCACCGGGCCACCGGACGCACCGAACTCCTCGATGTGGCACGGAAGTTCGCCGACCACATCGACTCGGTCTTCGGTCCGCCCGGCAGCGGCAAGGAGATCGACGGGATCGACGGCCACCCCGAGGTCGAGACGGCCCTGGTCGAGCTGTACCGGGAGACCGGCGAGCGCCGCTACCTCGACCTGGCCGGCTACTTCGTCGACCGGCACGGCCACGGCCTCCTCGGCGGCGAGGCCTACTGCCAGGACCGCGTCCCCCTGCGCGAGGCGACGAACGTCGAGGGCCACGCCGTACGGCAGTTGTACCTGCTGGCCGCCGCAACCGATCTCGCCACCGAGACCGGGGAGCCCGAACTGCGGGCCGCCGCCGAGCGGTTGTGGCAGGCCATGACCACCACCAAGACCCACCTCACCGGCGGCCTCGGTGCCCACCACGACGAGGAGGACTTCGGCGACCCCTACGAACTCCCCAACGAGCGTGCCTACTGCGAGACCTGCGCCGCCATCGCCTCCGTGCAGTGGAGCTGGCGGATGGCCCTGCTCACCGGTGAGGCCCGCTATGGCGACCTGATCGAGCGCACCCTTTTCAACGGCTTCCTGGCCGGGGTGTCGCTGGACGGTGAGCGCTGGCTGTACGTCAACCCGCTCCAGGTCCGTGACGGCCACACCGACCCCGGCGGTGACCAGTCGGCCCGCCGCACCCGCTGGTTCCGCTGCGCCTGCTGCCCGCCGAACGTGATGCGGCTGCTGGCCGGCCTGGAGCACTACCTCGCCACCAGCGACGACGGCGGTGGCCTGCAGATCCACCAGTACGTCACGGGGCGCTACGCCGTCGGCCCCGTCACCGTGCGCGCCGAGACCGACTACCCCTGGCACGGCACGATCACCTTCACGGTGGAGGAGGCCCCGGCCGGCCGCCCCTGGACGCTCTCCTTGCGCATCCCGCAGTGGTGCCGCGAGTTCCGGGTGCGGTGCGGTGAGCTCACGTACGACCAGAGCGACGCTCCGGTCAGCGAGGGCTGGCTCCGCATCGACCGCACATGGGCGCCGGGCGACCAGGTCGTCCTCGAACTCGCCCTGGAGCCCCGGCTCACGGCGGCCGATCCGCGCGTGGACGCCGTGCGCGGCTGTGCGGCGATCGAACGCGGGCCGCTCGTGTACTGCCTGGAGCAGGTCGACCACCCGGGCGGCGGGCTCGACGACGTCGTCCTCGACACGACCCGTCCGCCGGCCGTGAAGCATCGCCCGGACCTGCTCGGCGGGGTCACGACGGTCGTGGCGGCCGGGCGGCGGCGCGACATCCCCGATGCGGGCTGGTGGCCGTACCGGCCGGCCGACACCGCTCAAGTCCCCACGGACGGCGAGTCCGTCGAGCTCACCGCGATCCCCTACTACGCCTGGGCCAACCGGCAGGACGGCGCCATGCGCGTCTGGCTGCCCACCTCCTGACGCACCCTCAGCTTCGCCCTACGACAACGAGGTCACCCCGTGATACCCACCCGCCGCAGTCTGCTCGCCGCGCTCGCCACCGTCGGCACGCTCGCCTCCCTCACCGGCTGCGGAGGCGGCTCCGACTCCGGGGGCTCCTCCTCCGGCGCATCCAAAGGGACGTACACCTTCTGGGACCCGTACCCGCAGTTCGACGCCTCCTCGGCCTGGGGCAAGCTCGTGACCTCCTGCGGGACCAAGGCCGGGGTGAAGCTCAAGCGCACCCCGTACGACACCACCGACCTGGGCAACAAGGCCCTGCTGGCGGCCCAGCAGGGCAACGCGCCCGATGTGATGCTGGTGGACAACCCGGTCGTGTCCACGCTGGTGGAGGCGGGGATCCTCAACAAGACGAGCGACCTGGGTCTGGACACGAAGTCCATCCAGAAGAACATCATCGGCGCGGGCACCATCGACGACGCGTCGTACGGGGTGCCGATCGGCGCCAACACCCTTGCGCTCTACTACAACAAGAAGATCCTGTCCGCCGCGGGCGTCGACCCTGCCTCCGTGAAGGACTGGAACTCCCTCACGGCCGCACTGAAGAAGGTCAAGTCTGCCGGGAAGAAGGGAATCACGTTCTCCGCGATCAACACGGAGGAGGGCAGCTTCCAGTTCCTGCCGTGGTTCTGGGGCGCGGGCGGCGATCTCACAAAGCTCAACTCGCCCAAGGGAGTTGCGGCGCTGTCGTTGTGGAAGCAGTGGGTCGACGAGGGGTACGCGCCCAAGGACGTGCTGCAGAACACGCAGACCACCAGCTGGCAGGAGTTCGCGACCGGCGACTACGCGTTCAGCGAGAACGGCACCTGGCAGCTGGGCAACGCGGAGAAGGCCGGCTTCGACTACGGGATCGTCAGCATCCCCGGGCAGAACGGCGGTTCGGCGCCGGTGCCGACGGGCGGCGAGTTCGTGACCGTGCCCGTGCAGAAGGACACCGGGCGCTACGACGTCAGCAAGAAGATCGTCACGTGTCTGACCAGCGACGCGAACCTGCTGCCCACCGACACGACGCTGCAGTACGTCGCTCCCACGGCCGCCGTGCAGGCCGAGCAGGTGAAGAAGAACCCGAAGCTCAAGCCGTGGGTGTCCGCGGTCGCGGCGGCTCGCGGCCGCACGAGCGGCGGTCTGGGCACCAAGTACCCGACGATCTCCCAGCCGATGTGGACCGCCGTCCAGGCCGCGCTGTCGGGCAGCAAGAGCCCGCAGGACGCCCTGGACACCGCCCAGTCGAGCGCGCAGAAGGGCTAGGACCGGCATGACCATCGCCCGGGTCGACCGTCCTCGGCGTGCACCGTCCGCCGCGGCGGGGGCGGACAACAGCGAGGCCCTCACCCTGCGCCGGCGGCACCGGCGCAGGAGGCGCCTCACCGCACTCGCCTTCGTGACGCCCCTGCTCGCCTACCTCGCCGCCTTCTACCTCTATCCGCTCTACCGCAACCTCGACCTGAGCCTGCGCGACTACACCGTCCGGTCGTTCGTGGCCGGGGACGCGCCGTTCTCCGGCTGGGACAACTTCCAGAAGGTCCTGGACGACCCGACGTTCGGCCCGGCGATGCGGCACACGATGGTCTTCACCTTCGTGTCGATCGCCTTCCAGTACGTCCTCGGGCTCGCCCTCGCGGTCTTCTTCAACCGGCACTTCCGCCTCGCGCCGACCCTGCGCGCGCTGTTCCTGATCCCGTGGCTGCTGCCGCTGATCGTGTCGGCGTCGACGTGGTCGTGGATGTTCAACAGCGAGTCCGGGGTGGTGAATTACCTCCTGCACTTCTTCTGGGTGGACCCGGTCGGCTGGCTCACCTCGCCGGACTGGGCGCTGACGTCGGTGATCGTCGCCAACATCTGGATCGGCATCCCGTTCAACCTGGTCATCCTCTACAGCGGCCTGCAGAACATCCCGGCCGAGCTGTACGAGGCGGCTTCGCTGGACGGGGCGAGTGCCTGGCAGCAGTTCCGCCGCATCACCTTCCCACTCCTGCGGCCGGTGTCGGCGATCACGCTGCTCCTCGGCCTCGTCTACACCCTCAAGGTCTTCGACCTGATCTGGATCATGACCAAGGGCGGTCCCGGCGACGCCTCGTCCACTCTGGCGACCTGGTCCTACCAGCTCGGCTTCGGCACCCTGCTGCCCAAGTTCGGCCCCGGCGCCGCGGTCGGCAACATCCTCATCCTCATCGCGCTCGTCTTCGGGCTGCTGTACATCCGCGTCCAGAGGAGGCAGGAAGCATGAAGTCCCGTAAGCCTGCCCGCCGTTACACAGTCATCGGTCTCCTTCTGACCGCGCTGATGCTGTTCCCGGTGTACTGGATGCTGAACGTGTCCCTCACCCCGCAGCGGGACATGCGCAAGGACCCGCCCGACCTGCTCCCGCTGCACCCCACCTTCGAGGGCTACCGGGCCGTGCTTGACGACCAGTTGCCCTACCTCGGCACCAGCCTGCTCATCGGCCTGGGCACCGTCGCCCTCACCCTGCTGCTCGCCGCCCCGGCCGGCTACTCGCTGGCGAAACTCCGTCCGACCGGTGGCGGCGCGCTCGGCCTGGGGCTGCTGATCGCGCAGATGATCCCCGGGATCGTCATGGCGATGGGCTTCTACGGCATCTTCCTGGACCTCGGCCTGCTGAACTCCTGGTGGGGCCTGATCATCGCGGACTCCACCATCGCCGTGCCCTTCGGCGTCATGATCTTCACGGCGTTCATGTCGGGCATCCCCGGCGAGCTCATCGCCGCCTCCCGTATCGACGGCGCCGGGACCTTCCGCACCTTCTGGTCCGTCGTGCTGCCGGTGAGCCGCAACGCCCTGGTCACCGTCTCGCTGTTCAGCTTCCTGTGGGCCTGGTCCGACTTCGTCTTCGCCAACACCCTTGACGGCGGCGGCGATCTGAGGCCGATCACCCTCGGCATCTACAAGTACATCGGCAACAACAACCAGGAGTGGAACGCGATCATGGCCACCGCCGTCGTCGCGTCCGTCCCCGCAGCCGTACTGCTGGTCCTCGCACAGCGCTATGTGGCCGCGGGCGTGACCGCGGGCGCCGTGAAGGACTGATTTCCGCCCATCCCTCCTCCGTTTGGAGAACCCCTTTCATGAGCCGCACAAGACCTCCTGTCCCCGTACGTCTGACCGCCGCGCTCGGTACGGCAGCCCTCGCCGCCGTCACGTTCGCCACCGCCACCCCCGCCCAGGCCGCCCCCACCGCTTCCACCACCCTGGTCGTCAACGCCGACCGGACCCTTCGCCCCGTCACCCATGTGGCGACCGGCAGCCTCTACGGCCTCGCCGACGCGAGCACCCCGTCCGACAGCCTGGTCACCCCGCTCAAGCCGAACACGTTCGTGCAGATGGCGCCGGGCGGCTCCCAGCTGCCCAACGGCGAGCCCAAGCCCGCGGGTGACGCACTCGTCGTGGCGTCCAAGGCGGCACGGGCCGGCGCCAAGGTCGTCGTACGCATGCCGGACTGGTATCCGAACTTCCCCTACAAGTGGGTGAGTTGGAGTGACTGGCTGTCCGCCGTGGACAAGCAGGTCGCCTCCGTGCAGTCGTCCGGCGCCACCAACATCAGCGCGTACGAGCTGTGGAACGAACCGGACTGGACGTGGGACACCACCAACGCGGGTGCCTTCGACGCGGGTTGGGCACGGACGTACAAGGAGGTCCGCGCCAAGGACACCAAGACACCCATCCAGGGGCCGAGTTACTCGGCGTGGAACCAGTCCTGGATGAGCACGTTCCTCACTGACGCCAAGGCCGGCGGCACGGTCCCCGACATCATCGCCTGGCACGAGCTGCAGGGCAGCAAGGACATCGCCGCGCACGTCTCCGCGTACCGCGCGCTGGAGAGCAGCCTCGGGATCAGCCCGCGGCCGATCTCGATCGAGGAGTACGGCACGCCCACCGAGATCGGGGTGCCCGGGCCCCTCGTCAGTTACGCCGCCAAGTTCGAGCGGGCCGGCATCCACGACGCCGAGCTCGCCTTCTGGAACCACTACGGCACCCTCGGCGACACCCTGACCGACACCGGTGCCTCGCCCAACGGCTCGTACTGGCTCTACAAGTGGTACGGCGACATGTCCGGCAACATGCTGGTCACCACTCCCCCGGCGCAGACGGGCATCGACGGCGCGGCCTCGCTCAACGGCTCCGGCAACCAGGTGAGCGTCATCTTCGGCGGCGGAGCCGGGTCAAGTGCGGTCACGGTCAAGGGACTTGGCTCGCTGTCGGCGTTCGGCAGCAAGGTGCACGCGAAGCTGGAGTACACGCCCTCCAAGGGCCGTACGACGGCGGTGTCCGGGCCGATCACCATCTCTGACGCCGACTACACGGTGAGCGACGGCCAGATCACCGTCCCCGTGACGACGAACGCGTCCGACGGCTATCACCTGGTGATCACCCCGAGCGGGAGCTCGACCTCGCTGGCGGGGACGTACCAGATCACCAACAGGAACAGCGGGCTGGCCCTCGACACCTCGGGCACGGGCACGGCCCAGGGCACGTCGGTCGTCCAGGCGACGTCGAGCACGGGCAGCACGCAGTCCTGGACCCTGACGTCGGCGGGCTCCGGCCTCTACAAGATCAGCAACAAGGCGAGCGGTCTGCTGCTCGGCATCAAGGACGCAGGCACAGCCGACGGCGGCACCGCCCTGATCTGGGGTGACAACGGCACCGCCGACCACCTCTGGCAGCTCATACCGTCCGGCGACGGCTACTACAAGATCGCCAACTACAACAGCGGTCTGCTGCTCGGCGTGGACAGCATGAGCACGTCGTCCGGTGCCCAGGTCCTCCAGTGGGACGACAACGGCACGGCGGACCATCTGTGGAAGCTGGCGTCGCGGTGAGTCACCTCTCCCGGTCGGTCAGCCGGGCGAGGGTGTCGCGGAAGTCGTCGGTCTGGAAGGACTGTTCCTCGGCGGTCGTGGCGTAGTCGAGGGTGGCGAGCACCGCGCGTTCCAGGTGCATGTTGAGGATGCGCTTGGTGCTCTCCGCCGCCTGCCTCGGCAGTCCCGCGATCCGTTTCGCGCAGGCCGTCGCCTCGGCCAGCGGGTCGGCCACCACGTGGTTGGCCAGCCCCAGGGCGACGGCCTTCTCGGCCGGGATGCGGGCGCCCGTGAGTGCGTACTCCTTGGCCAGCAGCAGGCTGGTGTGCAGGGGCCAGGTGAGCGGGCCGCCGTCGGCCGCGACCAGGCCGACCTGGACGTGCGGATCGGCGAGGTAGGCGGACTCGGCCATGTACACGATGTCGCTCAGCGCCACCAGGCTGCAACCGAGGCCTACGGCCGGTCCGTTGACGGCGGCGACAACGGGGACGCGGCAGCGGACCATGCCGAGGACCAGGTCGCGGCCGTGGGCGATGGTACGGGAGCGGAGGTCGGTGTCAAGGCGGATCTCGTCCAGGTAAGTGAAGTCTCCGCCCGCCGAGAACGCCTTTCCCGCTCCGGTGAGCACGGCCGCGCGGGCGTCCCGGTCCTCGGCGAGCCGGGGCCAGAGCCGGGCGAGGCCCGTGTGGAGCGGGTCGTTGACGGCGTTGAGGGTGTCGGGCCGGTTCAGGGTGATGATCCGCAGCGGGCCGTCCGCACGGACGTCGATCTCGTCCGGCATGCCGTACATGCGCTGCGTGTCGTCGTCCGTCATGTCAGGCTCCCAGGCCGAGGATCCGCGAGGCGATGATGTTCTTCTGGATCTGCGAGGTGCCGCCCATGACGCTCTGCGCTCGGCTGTAGAGGTAGGCGTTCAGCAGTTCGGGGTCGCCGGTACCGCCGAGGGACAGGGCCGCGTGGCCGACGGACTGTTCCGTCCAGGTCATGAGCAGTTTGTCGAGCGAACCTTCCGGGCCGTGCGAGACCCCGTCGAGCTGCTCGGACAGCCGCCGCCGTACGTGCAGGCGCAGCATCTCCGTCTCCACCACGGCCCAGGCGAGCTCGGGTGGTGGGGTGCCCTGCGTACGGGCTGCGAGGTCGCGCACGAGTTTGCCGTAGCGGGCCGAGAAGCCGAGCGTGGCGGGTTCGCGTTCGTGTCCGACGACCGTCATGGCCAGTGCCCGGCCCTCGCCGGGTGCTCCGACCATCTGGTCCGCGGGCACGGTCGCGCCGTCGAAGAGGACCTGGCCGAACTCCCTGGTCACCCCGCCGGTCTGCGGGCGGCGCAGGTCGGCGAAGAGCTCCGACTCCCGCCAGACCTGGGTGAAGCCGTGCCGCACACCGGTGTCCGTGACCATCGGCAGGCGTCCCGAGGTGCGGCTCGACCACCGTGCGGGCAAGGTGTGGGTGAAGCCCAACTCCTGGAAGGCGACCGGGAGGGCGATCTCCTGGCCCATGACCGTCGTGGCGGTGTTCCGTTCGGCGGCGAGGTACCGTCGTCGCGTACGTTGCCGGCCTTGAAGGTGTCGTGGATGGCGAACGGGCAGGCGTAGACGTCCCCCACGGGGTCGATCAGGCACACCACCCGTCCCGCACCGCACAGATTGAGGCCGGGCAGCGGGCCGCCGTATGCGGAGAGGTGGAAGAAGGAGTCGCCGGTGAGGACGTTCTCGCCGTGCTCCACCAGCCAGTCGTACAGGGTGCGTTGCTGCTCGGCGGTGGGGTGCAGTTCGTCCCACACGTCGGCGCCGCGGCCGGAGGGGCGCAGTCGGGTGAGGCGGAGCTGGGCGCCGTAGGAGTCCGCCAGCGCCTTGAACTCGTCGAGTTGGCCGATGTTGTGGCGGGTGGCGACGACCGAGATCTTGAAACCGCTCGAACCCGCCGCCCGCAGGTTCTCCATCGCGCGCAGGGCGGTGTCGTAGGAACCCCTGCCGCGCACGGCGTCGTTGACGTCGGCGGTGGCGCCGTCCAGGGACAGCTGCACGTCGACGTAGTCGGAGCCGGCGAGGCGGCGCGCGGCGTCCGGGGTGATCCTGATGCCGTTGGTGGAGAACTTCACTCCGACACGGTGGGCGGTGGCGTGGTCGACGAGTTCCCAGAAGTCCGGGCGGACGGTGGGCTCGCCGCCGCCTATGTTGACGTAGAAGACCTGCATGCGTTCGAGTTCGTCGATGACGGCCTTGCACTCGTCGGTGGTCAGCTCGCGGGGGTCGCGGCGGCCCGAGCTGGACAGGCAGTGGACGCAGGACAGGTTGCAGGCGTAGGTGAGTTCCCAGGTGAGGCAGATGGGGGCGGCGAGGCCGTACTGGAAGTGGTCCACCAGGCGGGCGGGGCGAAGGGGTGCGGGGGATGTCATGGCGCCTCTGGGTGCCGAGGGGGCGTGCGTTGCACGATCATGCGGGACGTGGCCAGCGTCTCCAACGCGGCCCGGTAGCCGGCCAGTTCGTGGTCGTGGACGCCGGCCGTGCGGCAGGCGTCGGCGGCGCTGGGCTCGTCTGTCAGGAGCTGTACGGCGGCAAGGAGTCTGCGGTCCTTGAGGAACGACAGGCGCCGGGTGCCGAAGTGGTAGAGCAGGGCTCCGAAGGGTTCCGGGCGTACCGCGACCTGGGGGTGCAGGGTCCAGGGCCGGGCCATGTCGAAGGGCGGCATCGGAGACCCGGTTCAGTACACGCCGCACATGCCGTCGATGGAGACCTCCTCGACCAGCAGGTCCTCCACGACCACCAAGTCCCCTACCAGTTCCGGCAGTTCCGGCAGTCCCGGCTCGGCCGGTTCCGGTTCGGTCACCCGCCCGTCCGTCTGCGCGTCCGTCTGCGCGTCAACAGCCATGAGAAGCTCCTTCTCGATTCGGCATATGAGCATTCTCTACATTCGGGGACGATAATGGCACCCGGTGCCGAAAGGAAGAGTGCGTGCTGAATTCGCCGAGTTCACCGTCGGCCGCCCCGGGGCCCCGCGTCGGACGCCGGCCGTCGACGTCCCGTGCCCAGCTCGAACAGCACGCCCTGCGCCTGTTCGCGGCGCGCGGCTTCGACGAGGTGACCGTCGAGGACATCGCGGCAGCCGCCGGCATCGGCCGCCGCACCTTCTTCCGCTACTACAGGTCGAAGAACGACACCGTCTGGGGCGACTTCGGGGGCGAGCTGCAGCGGATGCGGGAGGTGCTGGCCGGCTACCCGCGCGCGACGCCGATGATGGACGCGCTGCGCGAGGCGATCGTGGACTTCAACCGGCTCGACGCGGCGCAGGTCCCGTGGCACCGGCTGCGCATGCGGCTGATCCTCGAAGTGCCGGCGCTGCAGGCGCACTCCACTCTCATGTACGCCGAATGGCGCGCCGTCGTGGCCGAGTTCGCCGCAGACCGGCTCGGCCGGACGGCGGACACCCTGCTCCCCCAGGTAGTCGCCTACGCTTGCCTGGGCGCCGCGGTGGCCGCCTACGAGCAGTGGCTGCGGCAGGACGGCTCCGACCTCGCCGACTTCCTCGACGAGGCGCTGCGGGCACTCACCCCCGGGTTCGGAACAGCGGAAGCG
>Ga0307512_10005557_pt1 | contig 13105 bp, 20 predicted proteins | sample 14_EM_MG_FD_200267 | JGI IMG/M metagenome (GOLD analysis project Ga0307512, IMG submission 200267) | Populus trichocarpa ectomycorrhiza microbial communities from riparian zone in the Pacific Northwest, United States - 14_EM | ecosystem: Host-associated > Plants > Roots > Unclassified | place... | reverse complement strand
CATGCCAATCTGTTTGTACCTGTGCCCAGTCGGGGACATCTGTCACGTTTGAATGAAATACGTTTTACTGAGGTCTAATGGTCCCCCGCGTGAACGGTCGGAGGCGGGTGATCGTACTTGGTGACGTAGAACCCGATGTGATCCAATCCCTTCTTGAACGACAAACCGTCTTTCCCCCGAGTGCTTGGTAACGAAGGATACGTCTCCGGACTTACGGAGGGCCCAAAGTCATAGACGAACGGCCGACTCTCCGTCGCACCAAACAGGCGGGAGCTCTCCAATATGATCGAATAGACTGGCGAACGGTCATTGCCGGGCGCGTGGACGCTCCAGCCGCGGGTGGCAGAGCGCACGTCCCAAAACGCCACCACGGAGTGACGCGCGGAGCCCGCGGCTATGTAGGCACCTCCGCCGCCGCCACAGGCGACAGCGTAGATGGGTTCGAAGGACCAGGGGTCGGAAAAGGTGAGCGTGGGGGCGTGGGAGGCGCGTATGTCGTGGACGCGCACGAAGCCGTCGAACCAGCCTGAGACGATGATCTGGTCCGAGGCACCCCACGGGGACGCGGGCGGGGCGGAGGAGATGCCGTACACGGCTGTGGGCCGCTCGTGGTCGGCGTCGCCCTGCGGCTCGGACGGGCGGAGCGTCGCGGTGGGCGTCGGGGAGATGGAGGTGGGCGTGATGGCGTGGATGGTCAGCGGGGTGTCGGATGACGTGCCAAAGGCGGCGAAGGGCGTAGAGGCAGAGGTGGAGAGAAGCGCCGACCAGGCACGGGTGTCCAGGTCTATCATGTGCGGAAGGGAGGGATGTGGGGAGGACAGGTCGAGAAGACCGGCTTTGCCGTTGGTCGATACGGACAGCAGGGTGTTGCCGGAGACGGCGAGTGCCTCGATCAGTTCGCCGTCGTGGTAGTGAAAGGAGGTGCGGGATGACGGGGGGGCGTCGCTGTCGATAGGAAGGTCGACTTGACCGGGGTTACAGGGAGGGATCCGGAGGCGCTGGAGTTCTCCGTTTTCAAACCCGAGAAAGAGTGTGCGGTCTGAGCCGCCATCCGGGACGCAAGCGAGGCTGGTGATATCACCACCACTCGTGGGCGCGTCTCGCCGGCTGAGTTGGTAAGACGCCTCGAATGAGATGGAGGGAGTCGCGCCCTCATCCTCGGACGGTGTAAACGCGTACGAGTACAGCGTGTGGCCGGCGGCGACGAACAGGCGCGATTCGTTTATCGCGAGGAGGGGTTGGAGCTTGCCTTTCCACGAGCGAGAGAGCGGACGGGCTACGAAGCGCTGTCTCTCCCAGGATCGGTCTGACAGGGTGTGGTACTTGACTTGGGCCAGTGGACGCCAAAGGGAGAGGCTCTTCGCCAAGCTCTTGGATGGCCTGGGAATGTCTCGGAGGATGTTCCTCCCACCGAATTCATGCACCTGCGGGGGAGAGCGTGAAGTTGGTGAGAACTACATACGAGAAGGTGACGGATGGCTTACGAGGTCATGAAGTTTATGACACACGATTGTCAGAGAAAGAAGGTCCGTGACGGAGAGATGGCCTATTATGAGAATGAGGATGTCGGATGGCAAGGAAAGGAAGAAGAGCATTTTACTTGCATGGCCTTGAATCTTGGCCTCGTTTTCGTCCTGCTTTTTAAAGTGTATCAATTAGCGCACCGGCCCGGCTGTTCCGGGACTCGGCCCATGCCTCGTTTCAGCGCGGGTTTGCATCCGCATCCGCTCTTCCACGCCTCTTCGCTTACTCCCTCCTCTTTCTTCTCGAGAGCATGCGCAGAGATGTGCGCATATTACTAGTCGGTGACGGTCCGTTCGTTCCCTTCTCGTCCCTCGTATCCAAACTCAAAATGACACACCGCACGTCTTAGAGGGTGTCGGTAAAAGTACCATTGTCACCTCTTTCATCAAAGAGGCATTCGTACCCCATGTTGGTTCCTGTCTTACGCACCAAACACCCCCCCTTTTTTTAAAACTGATTCACGTACCTTCTTCTGGCTCCCGCAGGTCCAACATGTCATTCCCGAGGTGACAATATCCCCTGAGGTCACCTCGGAAAACGTAACCACCTACATCGTCGACTCCGGAGGCAAGTTTCCCGAACGAACCGTGTCCTCTCTCCGCTTCGATAACGCCTTCCGGTCTTTTGTAGCTGGTCCAGATGATAAGCACTATCTAGAACTCGAAATCCGCAAGGCCCACGTCATTTGCGTCGTCTACGCAATCGACAACTCCAACTCTTTTAATCGAATCCCCGTGTACTGGCTACCTTATTTCCGTCAGCTTGGCATTAATGTCCGTCGGGTTTATCGTTCGCGTTTACCTTCTGTGTTGACCCGTTCTTTAGGTCCCCGTCATCCTGGTCGGGAACAAGATAGATCTACGCGGCGGCGAAGTGACAAATGAAGCATTGGAGCATGAGATCAGGCCAATTATGGACGAATTCAAGGTGCGTCACCCAATTCATCTCCCTGTCATTTTTTTTTCTTATCTGCAGAATGGCTCGTAGGAAGTAGAGACGTGCGTAGAATGCTCCGCCAAAATACCTCTGAACGTCTCAGAGGTGTTCTACTTCGCTCAGAAGGCTGTCCTCCACCCGACGGCTCCCCTGTACGATTCAAAAAAGCAGGTCCGCGAGCGTTCAATCCCACGCACTCTACGGAGTATGTGTCTAACCTTGCTCGTTAGGCGCTCAAGCCTGCCTGCATAGAAGCGCTCAGTCGAATATTCAAGCTTTGTGATACCAACAAAGATGGACTGCTCGACAATGCGGAACTCAACGAGTTTCAGGTTCGCCTTTCTCCCGCGACATTAGTATTGGCGGGGTAATTACTCAGATGTGACAGCGTAAATGTTTCGATGCCCCATTGCAGTTGCAAGAGCTGGAAGGTATCAAGCTTATGGTTCTGGGATATAACCGTGACGCTATCCGTCACAACGGCCTGACCGAAGCGGGTTTTCTTCTTCTCCACACCATCTTCATCCAGCGAGGACGCTTAGAGACCACCTGGACCGTCCTCAGAAAGTTTGGTTACGCGGAGGACCTCCGATTAACTGAAGCGTTTCTCTATCCTCAGTGCGTCTAACAGTTATATTGACCCACATAGCCGATCCGACGAGACTCATAGATTCGATGTGCCCTCCGATTGTTCAGTCGAGTTGAGCCCTTTGGGATACCAATTTTTTACGGACATTTTCGAGGTTTTTGATAAAGTATTTAGCTCTTTGACGTACCACTCCTCGTTAGACTGACAAGCTACTACTAGGACCAGGATGGTGCTCTGAACAGGGATGAACTCGAGGATTTATTCAGCACCGCACCACCAGGCATTCCTTGGCGAGATCAGAAGTTTCTCGGCTTGGACGACGGGGGAGCTGTTACCCTGCAGGCCTGGCTAGCACGATGGAGGTGGGTTTTAATGGCTCACATCACCGGCCGAATGTCCTCTGAACCACTTCGAGTATGATTACCTTGCTGGAACACCGGACTACCCTTACCTACCTTGCCTACTTGGGATATCCTGACGAACCTCGCACTGGTGCTCTCAATATTACCCGCCCCAGGAAGTACGATCGTCGGAGGGGTGATTCCTCACGCAACGTATTCCTTTGTTACGTCTGTGGGGCGGCTGGCTCAGGCAAAACTTCCTTACTGCGATCGTTCGCAGGAAAACAGTTTGATGATACGTATGTGCCAACGGAAAAGGTCCTCAGTGTGGTCAACTCTGTAGACATCCACGGATCAGAGAAATATCTAGTGGTAGGTGGCGTATGTTGTGGGGTCTTTCTTACTTGACCGTTTCCCTTCGAATACAGTTACAAGAATTCGGTTCAAGATACGAGACAGAGGCGCTTCGAAATTCCAAGAAGACTGACCTGGCTGACGTTATTGTCTACGTGCATGATTCAAGCGACACAAATTCGTTTTCGTACATCAGTAATTTGAGGGTGAGTACCTCTGCGGCATCTGTCTGTCATGGACCCTGACTTTTAGGTAAGCAACAATACAGTCTTGACCATATCCCTACCCTCTTCGTTGCGACGAAGTCGGATTTAGACCTGGCTCAACAGGTGAGCCAATAATTCATTCCTTTCGAAGTAATAGTGTGTGATGCAATTAATTTACGCCAAACCAGAGACACGAGGTACAGCCAGATGTCTACTGCAGAAGACTCAACCTACAAGTGCCAGTCGCGGTTAGCGTGAAAACAGGCCAGATCGCCGACGTCTTTCATGCCATCTGTGGCGTCGCCATGCACCCGTATGTGAAAAAAACCAATTAGCTTACTGCCCAGAATGATCAGCTGACGTGCCGCATGCCGGTGGTGTAGAAATTCTTCGATCCCAGGAGGCGCTGAGCGAAGTTTGTCACCCGCGGCGCGTTTACGCACTTACATCGTGTTTTCGGCGCTTGTGGGAAGTTTTTCTGCGGGTGCGTTAGTGGCGTATCGAACTTTTGTTCGACCAGGGACTGTTGGAGGACAGTGGATATGGTGGCTTCTGGGTGGACGTTCTCAGTAGATCGAGCTAATATAGTGGATCGAGGGCGTGTTATGGCGAGGATTGACGGGAATTACGATTGTGCGTGAGAGAGAGTGATCCGATTAGCGTAAGTTCAAGGCGCGTGGCCGACGCGGCGTGCACTTAGGCGATTGCCTTGAGGAGTCTCAAAGGCCTCAAACTCATGCAACGAGGTTGAGAATACGACCGTTAAGTCTTCTCTTTAAAGACCCCAAGTGATCAACAACAACTCAAGACAAACATCTATCCCCGTCTACTGTACACCATCACCATGGATGCTGATATGGACTTCGAACAAGGTGGTTCTGCTGACGCCCTCGCGATCTTCCAAGAGGCCTACAATGCTCAGCAAGGTCCTCCACCACAACCCGTCGAACATGATCGCAAGATGCTGTACGTGCAATCTCTCCGTCGCGGCACCCCTCTATCGGACCTAACGCATCCGCACAGCGATCTCGTCTTTGTGCAAGACTGCACCGGGAGCCAGGGGTCTTACATCTCCTCGGCGACCAAGAACATCCAGCTCATCTGCGACAACATCTATCAATCAGGCAAGCTGCAGGCCCGCGGGGACCTGCGCGTCGGCCTCGTCGCCTATCGCGATCACCCGCCGCAGGACCACACTTATGTGACGCGCAACTTTGGCTTCTCATCCGACATCGACAAGGTCCACCGCGACCTCTCGAGCCTGTACGCCTCGGGAGGCGGCGACGGTCCCGAGGCCGTCACCGCTGGCCTCGCGGAGGCACTCAAGATGGACTGGAGGGAGCAGGCGAGCAAGATGATCGTGCTCATCGCCGATGCACCACCGCACGGCGTCGGCGAATACGGAGATGGTGAGTCTCGCTCGCTCCTGCTCTTTTTGCGTGGATGCCGCTTCGCATGGAGACGTGCGTGCATATATACATCATCCTCTCCATTTGGAAATCAGGATTCGACGATGGGTCCCCCGACGGCAATGACCCTCTCGTTCTTGCTCGACAGATGGCCGCTCGCGGAATCACTCTGGTACGTGTATTCGTTCTCGTGGTGTCAAAGTAATTTTTTCCTCTCCTGCGATCTTCTGACATCATTATCCACTTGCTTGCAGTTCTTCGTAGCATGTGAGCCAGCGCTCAGCAGTTACTCCGTGCGTCCTCTCTCTCTGGTGTCATGTCATCCATCTTGACGTCCCTTTTTTTTTTATGGACTTTCCATTGTTCAGTTTGCGACGGATTTTTACAAGGCGCTCGTCAACATCACATCCGGTATCATGCTCCCCTTGACGACGGCGGACCTTCTTGCACATGCTATCGTTGGCCTTGTACTCGAGAACCTCGACATGGAGCGTCTCGTGCGCGAGGTAGGGCAGGCCGTCGCGCAACGGATCTTAGGAAACAACGAAAGCGTGGACGACGTCGCGCGCGAGCTGCACGAGAAACTGCTCTTACGAAACGAGAGCACGAAGAAGGTCGTCATAGAGAGCATCTACAGGGACTCGGATGAGGCAAGGCACAACGTCGAGGTCTTCTCCAGGTCATCCAACCTTGCAGAAGCGCGCCCGCATCTGCGAAAGGTTTGTCACTCCCAGACACCCTACTCGTTCTCAGGCACGGATACTAACCCCACTCACCCCTTCCTTTTCCCCTTTTTTTCTCTTCCGATTGTGTAGATTAATGGGACCCGTTTCACAGACAAGTACATGCAAGTGCGGATGCTCAGCGCGAGGGGTTCCTACGGCTACCCGCCGACCTTCCCCCCGCGCCCATCGGAATCTCGACCGACTTTCACGGGCCTCCCGTCGTCGCCACCGCGCAAGGTAGTCACCGACTTTGCGGCGTTCGGCACGTCAAAGACGTCGAGTGTGTACGGCACTGCCGTCCAGTCGACCCCGTTCTCCCTGGCGGGCAACAAGGCTGCGTTTGGGAGCATGCGGACGACCACGCAGAACAGCGTATATGACGACGAGGATGAAGAAGAGGAACAGAGCGACGGGAGACAAAGGGTATTATTGAGAGAGGATCCTATCTCTCTAGAACAGGTGCGCTCGGGTTTCCGTCACCGTTAAGAAAAACCACTCTTCTGACCGTTTGGCCCTGTCATGCCTTGGCGACATGGACGCGCAGGCTCGTCGTATTGCCATGCAAAGCGCATGGCGTAGTGCTCGAGGCTAGCACGCAGATCACATACCTTCTTGGGAAGCTGTCGATCGCTTTCTCACTGCTCTCTTCACTCAATTGTGCGTGTTGCCGTTTGTCCCCCATATTTACTTCCCTTTGACATCACACGGCCAACGATTAGGCATGAAAGGTCATATTCCCCCAATACTCCAACTCTCGCAAACCGCAGCATGCCCCTTCAGCAAACCATTGTTGTAGTCTTGGATTGTATAATTATGCTCCCAAATGAATCGATATGTTCCATTTTATGAATACGAGATGGCATTCTACTGGCTTGCGTATGACTATAACTAGATAAATACACAATGTATTATGGTGATTGGTCACGTCTCCGCCTCTTCCTTGAAAAGTTCGAGGAATCCTTCCTTGTCCGTCCGTCAGCACTCACGAGGTATTGCGTGTCTAACTCATCATCGACGGAAGCCGCCTTGCGCCGCTTCTTTTTCTTTCTCTCTCGCCATACACGGGGGGTCTCATCGGGAATTGTAGAAATCGATTTCTCCTGTAAAGACGACGAGAGCCTCTCATCGACAGGCTTGGAGCCCGAAACATCGACGTCTTTCGCCTTGTGCTTTTTGTCTTTGTGACGCTTTAGCTTCCTGGCAGCCGTTTCTGCCTCCTTGCGGAGCCTTTTTTCACGTTTTCGCACCTCTTTATCTGCGAGTCCCTGCGGGACATCCTCTCCATGAGCATCGATTTTGCTATTTTTCTTTGCGCTCTTCTCCATGTCGTTAGGACGGGAGGGAATCCCTGAAGTCGCAGTGGGTTCCGTCTTGACCATCTCGTGTTGGATGTCGTCGGGGCCGATGGTGGGTCCGCGAAAGAACCTCGAGTATAGGCAGCGCCGGGCGGTTTCGCGCTTCGCTAGGGAGAGAAGGGACGGTCGAAGTCGAGGTGTAGAAGAGCCGGGTGTAGTGTCCGAACATAACGCGGGGGTGGATGCGCCCGAAGAGGCAGGCGTGCCTACGATGGGAGGTCGATTGGACAGTATACCTGTAGAGGTCTGTCTCAATTCCAAGGTAGAAGAACGGGTGTCCTTTATCTGTAGGGGTTTTCAGACGAGGGTAAGGCATGGCCAATAACGTGCACTGACACCAGACTGCGGGCGATCCTCGTCATCGTCGCTGGAGAAACATTCTATTTGGATTGCAGACGAGGCCACCGTAAACAGGCTGGTGTGATTTTTTTTTTGGTTTTGGTATCAGCAATGGATAGGAAATATGTGATGCTCACTGATCCCAGAAAGGGAAGGCTTCATCCCTGTCTTTCCCGATCCCAGCGAGGTTCCTTTTTTGCGGGGCTGTAATGGGGCGCGAGACTGCACCTCTACGAAGGCCGGTTCCAGTCCCGGACCAGCCTTGATTGACGAGGAAAGCGTGGCCGTCGAGGGGCATGAGTGGGGGACTGTACCAAGAACATGTTCGGCAAAGACCGAGAGTGAAGTGCCAGTTAGCGCCACTGCCACTGTCAGCGCCGTTGCTCACCCACCTTCCTTTACTTTTTTCCCTTTGCCCTTCATCATGTCTCAGGTTTCCACTTTGCCCTCCTCTTCTTATCTCAATGGCCCATCTTTGTCTCCAAATACAAAGCCACCAGATATTGAAACGAGTCCTGCTGAGCTCCTTAGGCAAGCCGCCCTCTCCAGCCGCAAGCTAAAGCGTCGAAAGCTCGATGCAAGTCCAACTGTCCCGTCATTCTCCAGGCCTCTACCGCGATCTATTGCCTCCACACCTTCTATATCTCTTGATTATGGTCAGGAAGAAGTTTCAACGCCAACGTCTCCAACCCAGCAACCTGCGCCTGCTCGAATTCCCACACCGACCCAGACTGTCGCACCTAGTTCCCCACCTCGTGCTGTTCAGTGTGATGGTTCAAATGGAGCCGCTGTTCCGACCCCTCAGGGGGACGACACCTCCATGCGGGAAGAGGGTGAGATCAGTGACAACGAGGACCCACCATTTCGACCCGCTCCAAGATCGATTCCTGCACCTGCACCAATCAAGGTCACGGGGGTGGCATACCCCGACATCAAGTTGGAGTCCCGGAGTTCTGTTCAGTCTCCTCGTTTTGGCGCTGTGTCTCGATCGCCCTCCTTTATAGCTGAGGTCGCCTATCGACACGCCACCCCACCAGGATCTGCTACAACATTTATCAGGCGACGTAGTATCGAGGGACAACCCCCTGCCCTCAAGACGCAGACGTCTTCGGAACCCTTCAGGCTTGAGACTCCCCTCTACGTCCTCGACGCCGAGCACGTGCGACCTGGTCTTTCTTGTTCGTCTATTTCAAATTCATCTGCCACCTTGTCTGACCGAAAGCCTTGCAGTGACACAGAAACAATATGACACCGCTAAGGAAGTTATTCTTGACATTCTTGGATATGGTGTACCACCTGAGTACTTGATCGACTGTGGGATCTCTAAGGAAGTTATCTACTACGTTTTCACGGAACTTAATCTTCGACTACCAAGCAACCTTGACTCAGCGAGCATCCCTTTGTATCCACCACCCCGAGACGTGCTGGCGTCTATACTCTTTTCTCAGTCTGGGCATTTGTTATCTCCCTCGGCAACGACGGGTCCAACTGTTGGTGGGGGCATCGCACAACCTGGATTGGCTGGGCACAGCGATCATTCTCCGCGTCCCTCTGCACCACAAGGTGTGTAAACCTATCCTCTTCATTCATCAAGAAGATTGTTGAACACCGTTGGTAGGATCAATCTCCACTACTACAACAACGGCATCTATCGACAGCTCGCTATCCGCCTCGGTTCTTGCTCTCAGTGAATCTACCTTGACAGCTATTGAGCGACAACGGAAGGAGGAACTTCTCGCTAGGAAAGCTGCACAGGCCTCAAGAAAACGCAAAGAATCTGTGCCACCCTCTGTCACTCCAGCTTTGGTGTCATCAACTGTCATTGCACCCACGGGGACTGATCTTTCTGCTAAGTCATCTGCCTCTGCTGTGAGCGTGGAGGACTTTTTCAACAGCATCGAGCTTCGTCTCTCTGATACTGGAGCTGCCAATCGGGATTCTGACACGGCGAAGGCACCTGGACTCGTGAATCAGTCTTCACCGGAACCTATGAGTGTTGATGAGGCTATTCCTGGTTTTGGACGGAATACATCCTCGGAACACGATCGGTCCTTGTCCCCAAAGAACAACGCACCTTTGCGTCCCCCTTCCGAAGAGATGTCCGTGCCACAGTCTGCCACTCCCTCGGAACGAAGCTTTTCGGTCGAACGGGAAAAGGGACCGCCAACACACAAGACTTCGCAAGGCCCGGAGAATCTGCCAATTCGTTCAAGGAGCGAAGGAACGCCCCATTTGGCGAGGGATCACGAGGATGATTCTCGCCGATCGTCCACCACGCCTCAACCGACAGCGCCCATCCCTCGGCGCGGTACAAAGCGCCCAGTAGCTGCGGATTTCGACTCGGAGCCTTTGACAAAGACGTACACACCCCCTGGGCTGTCGCGTACTGGGTCTGGTACAGGGTTCAGCAACGGAAGTGGATATCACCCGAATCCTCACGTACGACGCAAGATGAATGGAGTTGCGGCTGGGGGGTTTGCAAGCCTGAACAGTGCACGACGATGCGTCATCGATGTTAGCGATAGCGAGGACGACACGAGCGAAGATGAGATGCCTTCGATGGCTTCACAGCCACAAGGATCGCTTGTGGGTGCAGCGCAGTCAAGTGCACGCGATAGTGCGTTGGCATTGGAACTCGAGATTGAGCGCATGCGCAAGATTATTCGGGAACGGGAGGAAATGAAATTGCGAAAACAAGCGGTACGAGAAATAGCCGATTGCGTGTTAGGAAATGAGTCGCCTCACACAGACGATAACGACGGGCAGATGGTGTCGAGTCGGTCCACGCCTGTTTCGGTTTCGAGGGAGTCGCCCGCGGTGTCCCGAGCGTTCGAGGAGGAAACTTCCGAGATTGGGGCGTCATCGAGCGCGACCAAGGACGAGATCCCGAGATCTGAGTCCAGCAACGACAAAGCATCCGAGAATGGTGCGTTCCCTTTTTTAGTCGACACCCTGGGAGTCTGGGTCGGTATCTGGCGCTTCTCGTATCGGAGGCATTAGTCTTGGAGCCGGGCGCCAATCACGTGTGAGATGAGTATCGCAGTATTGCTGCTCTGCCGCCCCTATCGAACTCGTTGCTATTGTTTTGCTTCCGCACGTCACTCTTTACTTTACTAACTCAACTTTATCTTTAAAACCCTGATTGGAAGCAGTGCTGGCAAGTACCAGTACGCAGTCATGCTTGGATGTGGATGTCAACTGTCCGAGTCCGATATCAAGCACACCTTCACCTCCTGCCTCTCCACCCCTATCACCATTTCAAGATAACAGCCAATTAGCCGTGGTGGATGCAGCATTGACCGGTCACTGTCCACTTCCCTCCCTTCTTTCCGTTTGAGCCGTCTTACTGACTGGTTTCGTTGATCGCATTTCCTCAACGTCGACACATGCGTTTCTGCCACCTATCCTCATTCCGCCTCCGACCTTCCTAATCGAATGGAAAACTGCAGATCAATTCGCCACGCCTGCAGATGGTGACCAGCTCATCGGCGGACCAGGCAGGTTTCCGTTATCTTTGTGTGATTGCCACGGAAGCCTCTAACCTTCTTCCCCTCTTCTACCGCCTCCACCACTCCTTTACCCTCGATTCGTGCTTCCGATCCGTGGCTGCCACCACGCTGGCACCGACTCGCTTCCTTAAACTCTACCGTGCTTCTCTGCGGATCGGGTTGAGATGCTCGCATAGCCCTCGCTGCCGAATCCCGGCAAGAATCAGCGGCAAGGATTTTCCTCTCCCCTCCCACGCCGGCAGTAACCAACCTTCTCTAATGCTCTTTTTTTTTTTTTTTCTTTCCTCCCTCTCCGCTCTACATACCCCTCGATCTCGTGGCCGTCATCCCATCCTCCTTCCCTTATTTTTTTTTTCCTTCAAATTTTGTCCTTTTAGGCATCTTCTAGGGCTTCGACGCCTGCACCCTCTACTGGACCGGCTCTTCATCGGCAATTCCCAGAGGCCGGTCCGGCACGAGGCGTTGAGGTTGCTGTGTCGGCTCAGGTGCGTCTCATTTTCTTTCGGTCTCTCAGATTCTGTCGCCACGAGGGAGCGGTGTTTCCTTTTGCACTGGTGCTGACAACGTTGTCAAATGTTACCTCTCTTTTGACCAGGTTTCGAATGGCTCGCAAGTAATGACGGACTCGTCATTCAATACTTATGACTCCGTGCTGTCTCACTATCCCTTACTCAATGGACGCTCACTTGGTCAGCAGGAGATGGTCGATACGCCCAATCTTCAAAACCTGAGGATGCAGACCGCGGCTCGGCGCATGACAGACAAAAGTTCAGAGAATGCACGGATCTGTCAATTTGAGGTGCCTGGTGGCGGAGAATGCCGCGACACAACTTGCGGCGAGATACACCTGAGTCAGCTTCAGGTAGAGCCCAACGGTGCGCCACGTCCTCTTACACTGTGCTTATCCTGCCATGTCATCGTCTTATCGGCTCGGTGGGGGTTTGTGTTGGGTATGGCTTGTTTACAGACGAGGAGACCGCGCATTATCTGTGCGGGGATCAGAATGTGGCGCAATTGGTTCAAGCGCTTCAAGCGGCGCGTACTCGGCGGCCAGAGGCGACCTTTGATGAGCGCGTAAAGGAAGTCTGGACAAGGATGCGAGGCCAACGGACTCAAGTGACATTTGACGACAAGACATAGCAACATGACATATATTTATTTTTCTCTTAATAATTTCCTGACATTGCCATTTTGTTGGGTTGAACGACGACGAGGAGGAGCGAGCAGCGGGGTTAGAAGGAAAGAGAAACCGAAGACGAAGGGTAACGTCTCCATGGTGGTGGAGGGGGGAGCCTGTGTTTCTTTGGTTTTTCGTCTCGCCTTTGGCCACTCTCGGGCATTGGTGGATTCGATGGGTCAAAATGCGGCGAGTCATAAGAGCGCTAGAGCGCCCCGCAGAGTGCCGAGAGGAAAGCGCGGAGGGAGAGAGGATAGAGATCAAGGATGGTAGATAGTGATGATGGATGGATGGCTGTGGCCAGTGTTTTGCCTTTGTTTTGTCTTTTGGTTGTGTCCCTTTCCCTTGTCTTTGGGGTGCTGCGGGTGCTTATTGGGAGGGAATACCATTTTTGGACGGTTTAAGAGAGAGTGCGCCGGACTAGCGGATCTGAGCCGGATAAGGGGATAATTGAACTTTGGCGTCTGGGCTAAGACGTCTGGGAATGGAAGTGTGTGATTGTTTGGGGGTGTGCCTGGGAAAGTTCTGGATATAGATAAGCGGTTGTTGCTGGAAAAGGGATCCGATTTCGAGACCCTCTCAGAGCTCCCAAAAGGCCTCCCCATCTGTCCAGTCCATCCTCATCTGGCCTTCGCCCCCAT
>Ga0307512_10005555_pt1 | contig 13108 bp, 13 predicted proteins | sample 14_EM_MG_FD_200267 | JGI IMG/M metagenome (GOLD analysis project Ga0307512, IMG submission 200267) | Populus trichocarpa ectomycorrhiza microbial communities from riparian zone in the Pacific Northwest, United States - 14_EM | ecosystem: Host-associated > Plants > Roots > Unclassified | place... | reverse complement strand
GGAGGCGAAGAAGCGACATATCGAAGCTTGGCAGCAGGGTGGAGCGAAGCGATTATCTGAATCTGGATTCACGCTAAGCAGCATGTTCGGCGGTTCCGCTTCGGTGCGTTTGATATGCCGACTACCACTTCATCCGGAAACCGATTAAACTATCTTTTCTCTTACAGTCCAAATCCCCCATCCCTCCTACGTACCTCGAACAAAAACGCACAGAGGCTCAAGCATTGTACAGAGAAGAGCAAGCCTACATCGCCGCGAACAAGGAGAATTTCGAGCGATTGTTGGAGGAGGATAGGCAAGCGATGGCGAAGGAGATGAGCGGAAACGCTGTGGGTGTTGTCCAGTCGATGTTCTTCGGGAAGCAACCTGAACCTCCAGCGCCGACGACTCCCACCGGCGCGAGTACCACCACACCAGAGAAGAAGGCGTAAAGGTGAGGGGGGAGGGTTAAAAGTTAGAGACAATACCTGCCGCTCGGGTCGGGTTTTTAATAGCGTAATTCTGCTCTCGATAATCTAATCTTCGGGAACCTACCTGGTGACCTACTCATCAGGGGGTTCCAACTCCACCTCTCACGCTCTCCTTGTCCTAATCGCACGTTGCGTTGCGCAATGAGTGAATGAATGGTCTGGATTGATAAGTATGTTACGGGCGAAGACTCTACCTGGTTGTCAAGTATTGCAAGTCTATGATACAGAACTGGGATATAAGATGGGAACAAATCGACAAGAGTATGTATAGTGTGAAGGGGCACCCGTGCACCGCTAATGCTACTATGTAAATACTGAACAAAATGATGAGTGAAGATAAGAAAGATGGGATAGTGGCAGTAGGATAGGACAAACAGACAACAAAATATAGGTGAACCTTAGAGAAAACAACGAAGTGAGAGGGGAAGTCGACGATCTTGAGTCATACCAAACACCCCCCAAACAAATCAACCATCCCACTGGCCAATTTACCACCATCGCCCCCGGCCACCTCTCCCGCAAACTCTCCTTCTGAAACACCTACATCCATTCCAGGGACACAACTCGAAATCAAAGGGTTCTGCTCCATCAACGGCTTCACGCTCTGCCAAAACTCTCCAATCCCAAATTCTGCCCCGACATTTCCTAACCCTCCAAGACTATCCATCCCTAAAGAGCCGTAGTCGAAACCAAAACTGGTCGAGAGGGGTTGGGTGGCGTCTGGTAGTATGGGGTCGGAGCCTTCGAGGAATTCGAAGTCGTCGAAGGGGGTAGTGGCCGAGGAGGAACCAGCGAGCGTGTCGTCTGAACCCCAATCAAATACCTCGGAGGCGAACTTGGCTGCCAAAGCCTCTGAGGGTGAGGGAGCGGTAGGGGGATTGAAGTTTGAAGTGGTCTGAAGCATGAAATTCACGAGATCGTTCTCACTTTGTTGGGAGTTCGTCGTGCATGGAGGGTTGCAGGCCGGAGTTGATATTGTGAACCACTCGAATTTCCCTTCCTCGGCTGTCTCAGTCTCCGAGCTTTCAGACGTCACCACCTCAGGTGGAGGGAGCTCAATGTCCGAAGACGTCATGATCGGGCTGGAGGGAGGAGGGGAAGATGACAATAGCTTTGGATCGGCCAACCGTCCGAGAGGTTCTGCTGGAGTTTCAGGTTCGTCGATGTCGCTGCTCGGGTTCGGCAGTGAGTTCATTGAATCCTCATCCTCGTCCTGCTCCAGGTCAATCACTACCCTCTTGGTTACAGAGGAAGACGACGAATGTTTCAGGATGGACGGAGACTTGTGACCTTTGCGCAGCGGGCTGATCGCGCTGAACAGACTGGGCAGCTTCTTAGGTGTTATGCCACCCACCGAACCATCCGGAGTGAACAGCGGAGATTCAGAAGCTGCGCGAAGGGCACTCCGTTTCGTGGGCGTTCGGCTTGGTGAACTGTTCCTCCTACGCCTCGTTGGTGTCTTCAGTACCAGATCCCTGGAGCGAGAAGCTAGCGGGCTGGAATTGAAAATGTCGGGTGAGGAAGAAGCGACAAGTGGCAGGTCAGCCGCCGGGTCCCCCGTTCCAAGTTTATTCTTCTTGGGAGTTACGGGTTTATTGGTAGCGTTCTTGAGCCCTGGACTGGACTCTTCCTCCTGCACCTTGGTCTCCGTCTTCTGCTTCCCGCGAGGCTTTGTGGGCGTCTCTAACCGGTCGATATTCTCATCCTCCGCCACCATCTGCTCCAATTTCCTCTTCCTAGCCGCCGCAGATCTCGCCTTCTTATTCATCTTCAGCTGAGCGATTTTCTCGGCCTCAGCAGCCTCCAATTTCGCCGCCGCCTCATCCGAGAGTCGAGGAACCGTAGCGGTTTTGGTTTTAGCCCAATCCGGTACAACGAATCTCTTCTTCCCATCTGCGTTTGTAATCGTAGGGATTGAAGAGGGTTCGGAAGGGGGGTCGGACCCGACAGGATTGGCATTCTTGACCTTGGCCGTTGCCCAGCTCGACCTTATGAAGGACGAAGACGACGAATGGATAGGATGTTTCGTGTCACAGTCACTGGCCATAGACGATGTTGATCCTTGCGACGATGATGGGGGCAGTAAGTCAAAGGTGGGGTCCGAGTGGTACTGAGCGGTATAATGAGAAGAAAGGGAGAACAATCGACGTTTGACCCCTTCAAGAGGGTCTGTAGATGCATCGCCGAAGGAAAAGGTTGTTGACCCAGTCGTACTAGAACCTCTCAGTAATTTAACTTTGTCGCGGACACGTTCGTTCACGTCACCGACATCGCTGATTGTCCGTTTCCGCCTGGAACTCGAACTCAGGTCGATTGGACGTATGGGAGATGTCATAATATTGGAACGACCTAGAGGGCGGGAGGGAGAGGTCTCTGGTGACGGAACCTTCTCGCTATCAGACTTCTCCCCCGACTTCGAAGGGGTGGAATGTTCGCCTGGGTGAACGTTCTCCTTGTCCGGAACCACCTTTCCCTTCTCGGTGCGTCGTACCTCTGGCGAAACGCATGCATGAGATGACGAATCCTCTGGAGTGGAACCAGCAGATGGTTTCAGAGTAACAGTGTCATCTTCTCCACTCGATGAAGGAGAAGGAAGATCGTCCAGTTTGTTGGGTGGTGGACCAAGCAGAGCCACAGGGATGTTTGTTGTAGGAATCGGGTTCGTGTTCGTAGAAGCGGCAGAGACAGCGGAGAGGAGACTCTTCAGCGCCGTGGCAAAAGTATCTCCAGTCCCCTCCGAATTAGAAGTAGATCCAACCGAAGGGGCGGTAGCAGAGGAGGATTTGGAAGCATCCATAAGGGACAGAACTGATAGGACCGAGTTCCTATTCTGAGCAGATGACAGTATGGAAAGCAGACTCTGAAGCTGGGTAGTCCGAGGGGTAGATGAACTAAACTCATAGGGTGTTGTTGGTTTCGCCTGGAGAGGCGGTTGTGACGGGAAGGAGGCGGAGCGCACAGGATAATGCGACTTGGTCTGACCGGAGAGAATTGGGGGAGGTAGTGAAGCGTCCGGCTTATAGTACTTGGAATTACGAGCTTTCACTTCAAGGGCAGTGAGTGACGAAGTCCTTGACGGTGGCTGAGAGGGAGGCGGAAGATAATTTGCGGCTGAAGTTTGTTTCTTGGACCGCTTTTTCTGTGACACGGCTGGCTGGGGTTTCTTCTTCATCTGCGACCCAAACACGCGTCAAATCGACTCAATCGCGCCACACACCCTGAGAAGCTAACCCACCGGTTTCAAGGTAAACACAACTTCCAAGGATTCGGAGCCATCCGGGCCGGTAGAAATCGTTCCAGTGACCCATACGTCCTCCGCAGATGAGTCAAACAAGGACGACAAGACGCCCATACCAACGGTGACCCCTGTAAATTGCGGGGGCATACTACTGCTCGAGGATGCATTATTGAAGGTAGATCCGCTTTGTTGAGTCTCGACAGGATCCACAAGGTAAACAGAGTAATCCTCTTCATCTTCCGAGAGGAACTCAGGACTATAGTCGCCAAAGTTTGCGCTCAGTACGAAGAACGAGCAATACCATGGATCCCCCACCTGGATCGGTTTATCGCCTGCACACAAGTTTCAAGACGCGTTTTGCCGTATAACAAGGGTGCACTGCCGGGATAAGGGGCATTGTATACCACAAATACAGGTACGGAGGTCGGAGAGCGAGCGAGCATGTATTGAGGATTATTCTGAACCATGTATAAAACACGCACTAGTAGATCACTTTCAGCGTCGAATTTTCACCTGGAGGAAATGAGCTTACCTGGGACGTATTTCGCGGCCATCCTCGCAACACCACCGGCGCGAAGTTTGGGACACGTTGGCTAGGGAGAGAGTCGGTCGCAGTTGGGTTGGAAGAAACGCGCCATGGATATCCTCCGGTCCCAGCCACATCGCGTGTTACGTAATGACTCGTGACCGCGTTTCATGTACTTAGAGTTAGACGCGCCAGTCGAAACGGTGGAGAAAAACGCGAAGATTGGTGCTTTAGTTAGGGTGATAGGATATTACTTATAGGCCAGAGGCACCTTTGTCTATGCGTAGTTCTACGGAGTTAGTCGTCGGCTTCGTCCATCAGGCTCAGTCTCTCGTGACAAATCCTCGCCACCAACGTCCCATCGATGGGTATTGTGTTCCCCTGGAATCCTTCCGGATAGTTGACAGGCGGGATGTCCGGACTCGTGAACGTACTGTACGGGGGAGAGTTTCAGGATCGCAAAGTCATGATCAAGTGTTGCGCGATCTTACCGGTTACCCCAAAAACCATAATGCACCATTCCTAAGGCGCGAGTGGTCCATTCATAATCGTGTGCGAAACCTTCCGGGAAGAAAAATTCCATGACCGTAGAACGGGCGGTTGGCTTCATCCACACGAGTGAGGTGAGACCATTTCCGTGCACACCCATCATGATCTATCCCAATGAACACCTTCAGACAGGGTGAAACAAAAGAGACAAAGCCATTCATACCGTCGTCCTCCCTGCAAGGTGGAGCTGCTCGATGCGTGAAAGTTTATCCATGCTCACAACGTTAACCTCGTATTCGTATGTGTCCCTCAAGACATACAACTCCTGCACGAGCTTATCGTGATCTTCGGGTATTAACATCCGCCTACCCCAGTCCTGTCGCGAAATATAGGTGATCACAGGGTTCGAGTTCCCTCCTCTTGGGGTTTTCAAGCCGGATAATCCGATCACGGAGTTTCGAATCGTGCTCCACCAGTGAGCGCTTCCAGGCAAGGCGAATGGTTCAGAGGCCGTTCTTTGCGTTCGCTGCCAACTTTGCCCATTGATGGCAGCCGCTCTGTCCGCAAGAATAATACGGTCGAAGACGAGTGGCCTGCCGATCTCTGCCCTTTCGACCCAATCGTGCTTGTATTCCATGAAAATTGAAGGGAAGGATGCGCGGACGACGAGTTGGTTCATTTTAGCATAATCACGCCAATGGTCAGCGTCGATATGTGGGAACAGCATTCGGCGTGGTGTGGGCAGGGTCGTGTTTCCGTCTTCCGTGATTGAAGGGTCAAGCGAGGAATATGTCCGCCAGAATCCAAAAAAGAGCTCAGCGGACCAGTGGTAGTAGTGGGTAATGCTGGACAAGCGGGGTTAGCAACGTGTCTCCGTAGTGTGGTTGAGGTAGACTTCACAATTGGTTTGGATCGTTGGCATACCACTGTCAAAGTTCGTCAGTGAGGGAGGGTACTTTGGACACGAATAACGGGCCTTACCGTCACACCATCCAATACATCTGCCCCGGATCCAAACAACGTTTTCGCATCGGCGGTTGAGATGACCCGCATTTCTTTGTCTGTTGGTACCCGTTTTGCCGCCTCTACGGGCCCGTTCGCGATCTTCAGCGCGGTCGAAATCACGAAATTCTTATCCGGAAACGACGCAGGGTCATCCGTGACGATATACAGTGTGCCGTTTAACGCATAAAGCCTATCGAAGATCGTCCATCCTGGCGCATGAGCAACGACCACCGTATCTGGAACCTTCTCCAACCCCTCCCAAGACAAGACCGTCTCGAATCTTTTCAGTTCTATGGTATTGTTTCCATGGGTCGAATTTCTGTGTGTTTTCGAGGAAGGTTGGAGGAAGGGGTAGTTGTCAAATTTGTTGGACTCTAGCGAGCCGGTGAGGTTGCTGGTGGTCACGAGCAGAAATATAAGTAGAATGAGGAGGAGAATAATCTCCCTCGCCGTCGGCGACGCAGACAACGAAGATGTCGTGCGGCCCATGGGAAGAGAGGGTGACGGATGGCAAATAGGTGTGTACCTCCACCCGCCCCGACCGCTTCGAAAAGGACGCCCGATTCCGCCAGACGCGCTGTCGCTTCGCCATGAAAAACTTGAGGACGGGAGTTCTCTAACTCGTCTCGTTCGTCTCCCTCGAATCTGGGGTCGGTCTCCGTCGGCAGAGCATATGAACCCCTCTCTTCCCGGACGATTGGCAACCGGAAAAACACTGAGCATCCCGGAACGTCGCAATTCGCTCACTCCCAACCATTACCAACTCATGCTACTAACTGAATGTAAGACTCATAGGGCTTTCCTCCCTTTGGACTTTGTCTGCGGTCCCACAGATCACCCACCAACCGCTCCTACATCTGTTCAGCCGGGATTTGCCAATAGAGATTGTGGGGAACGAACGTGTCGACCCATCGAAGGAGACAGCATTGATATTAAAACCAACAACTCGGAGGCATCTAATTATTCAGGCCCCGAACGGGAGCTCCGTCTACGTACGAGCTCACTTTGTCGGTAAATACCTAGATGCGTATGCGTTGTTCACCGATTTCCACCACCCCACCAAGACTCCTGAACCTCGGGAGGATTTCGTCGACGGGTATCGTGTCCACATCATGGAACCGTTCGATGGTCACCTTCGTCAATTGCGGAGAAATGCATGGCAAGGAAACAAGGAGATTGTCTGCCATACCAATCATCTCTTCCGGTAGAGCGTTGATCTTAACAGTCGATAGAGTGTGCCCAGAACAAGAGAAGATGAGGCGGGAGAGCGGGTATGCAGGTGAGCGACTGGTCAAACACCTATTGCATGCCCGTGTGGCCTGGGCATTCGAACAGCCCAAGAAGACGGTCAATGGCACTTCCGTGTCCTGAGGATTGAAGTCTACCCCAAATGTCTCAGCATACAGGGATGAGGAACAATCGAACCGACTCACGCAACCAGACGGAGATTTCGTTACCAGAACAAGGACGCGTGAGGTTACCACCATTCGCAGGAGGTTGTGGAAGCATTCGAAAACAGATGGATACGGTTGTTGGTTCGCCTGCGCGCATGGCACGAACTTCACGTCTCGACTGTTGGTGGCTGTGGGTGATGTAGAACGACTCAAGAGACGTGAAATATGAAACAAATGTTAAGATCTCGTGCGGTGTCCCTTCCGGCTGTACCAATTCTAAGTGGTCGACTGTCCCACCGAGTGGGGACCACCACGTCGGTAACGAATGTTGGGAACCGCGCCAGCCTAAAATGCGCAATGCCTTTACGCACGGGAATCTGCTTAACCCGTGTTCTGTGCCAGTCATAGCCTCCATAGACATGCGGATAGAACGGACATGGCTGGCTAGGTCGCGAGTGTCTGGGGAAAACCAGAGATCTGCCGACTGTCCCGTATCGAGGGAGATAGTATGAAATAGATGTCGATGTGATTCCTTGGTCCATGATCGAGAGACGAGGGAGCACGCCCTTAGGGACTGAGGGTCTCCTTGGAGATTGGCGACGACCATCGACACCACTCTTTCAGGAAGTTTCCGCATTTTGCGCTTTGGCTTGGACTTGCAATATACGAGTGGTATGACACGATAGAGTAGAATGGAGATGAAAAGTAACGAACGAAATGTGAGGCCAAGCTGGAGGGAGGTCCCAGGTCCCGTTGGGTAATGCGGAGGGATTACTACGTGAATCAGCGGTCTTGCAGAGGCTGAAGGAGGACCATAGACATAATACAGCGTCGTAGAGACCGTTACGTGTGTTGCGGACGGACGATACATAGCCGAATTGGAATTGTTGGGTAGGACCGAGGTGGAGGTTTCACGAGAAAGCATAGGCTGATTAGTGGGAGAGTGTGTAGACGTAAAGTGAGAACTGGTTGTTAGGTTGGATGATATGGAAAGGTTTCCAAAAGAGGGATACGACGAGACCGGGAAACTGTCGTTCACTGGGTGCCGTAGCGAGTCGGCACCTTGTGCTTGTTGGGATCCATTTCCACTACTCGCGGCGTTCGGATCAGAAAGGAGAGTGTTAAAAGCAGGAGACCGAGCGAGTTTGAACAGCCAAGATTTTTCGGCAGGAATGAACAGGTGCCCGAACAGGAAACCAGCGATGAATGCTTTTGCGAGAAAACCGGGAGACGGCATGAGCGTTTTGGTACGAGTAGAGTGAGGTGCCACGGTGGAAAGAAAGGTTGTTGCCTAGGGAGACACAGTGTGGTTGTGTGTAGAGCACAAAGTCAACAAGTCCTACTTCCCGTCCTATCAAATCCGCGATCGTTGATGTCGGCTTCGAAAGTTGACTCGCTTGGTACCAGCATGGGAAGTTCACCAGCTGGAACTTTGATCTCAATGTCAGAGACAAAGACGACGGACTGCGAACGGGTGATCTCCCCGGGAACTACACTCGTGCTCATTTGCGAGGGTTGGAGGGCCAAAAGCAAGCTATGGATGACGAGTTCCAACAGCGGAAACTCCAATGACCAAATGACCGCTTGCAAGTATATCTGACGGTAGTACAGTAATATCCAAACCCGCCACTTGCTTGTGCTCCAGTGCACACCACGGGGAAAACCCACGGAAGCCAATTGTGTCGAGTTCCACAGTCATTCGACGAACCGCCAAAGACTCCAGCATCTCTCGCAGATAACAGTTCCCTTCAATCTGTGCAGGGGTTGGTGGCAATACATCTATGTACAATGCCTGTAACAGGGATACGCCTATACCCATGTGTATCGTAATGGGGCTCTCGTGAATCTTAATAATATACAACTTGGTTGTTTCGTATTTTGGGTGTGGTTGTGTCCCCTCCCGACGCCGGCCCATGCAGGGGGATTGCATGGGCTTCTAAGTACGGATTGTCGTTCGAAAAAGCCCTTCCATTACTTATGTAAGGAGTTGGGGACGACAATACGGGGAGTTTACATAAAGTTCTACTGTGAGCCTCTGCCAGCGCGACAAGACAGCGTCCGACCTTCACAACCCCCACGCCGCCGCTCTGTCCCCTGAGTCCCTCCCGTGTGCCGATGTTTCCCAACCTTGAAGGCCCGCATAAGGATGAAGATTTCATGTACTATAGCGATAAACCGAGGTTTCTGATTGATTGGAGTAGCTATATTCGTGGGCGCCATGGTACATGCCACATCCATCTCACCACTCATAGTCATACCGACCTTTCTGATCCTTCAAAGCTGTTTTCCATGCTCATGACCTGAAGCGCGACAGGCCCGTGGTCATAAAAGTAGCAACCCTAGCTCAGGTCAAAGCCGAGCTTCGAATCTACACACGCCTCGATGATGTCGAGGGTATACCCAAAATATACAACTGGTGTGAATGGCCCGGCCAACCCTATTTTAGTTTTATGTGTATGACAAGGGGTGGAGAGAATCTTGCGACTTTCATCCACAAGCGTGGCTGTCTGAGCCTCAAGGATGCATCTAGGGTTGCGATTACCATCGTAAGCCAGCTCCTTATAACCCGTCTTTGACCATTGTACCCTCATTTGTCATACAGCTCGGCATCCTATCCTTGGTTCATAGTAGAGGTGTCGTCCACTGCGATATTAAACCTGAGAACATCGTTTGTTCTTCCGACGGAAGGATTGACGCCCCCATGCTCGTCGACTGGGAACTGGCGGTTATCCCAAGCACAAAAGACAGAAAAACATTTGCAGGCACGCCTGGTTATTCGAGCGTGTCGTATCTCAGCGGAGATGGTTAGAATTCATTGGCGTCAACTTTAATTCAAGCTAACTGTCTACAATAGCCCCACACCCATTAGATGACATTGAATCACTGGTTTATCTTGTCGAGTTTCTCCACATGGGGCGTCTCCCGTGGAGTCACCTGATGAGATCGAAAAACATCAACTACAATGAACTGCTGGAATTGCAGGAGCCTTGGGTCCCTGAAAATGTCGTACTGCAGGAGTTCCTCCGGTATACTCGAGACCGACGGTAAGAGAGTCACCATCTGCAGCGCATCCACCCTGATGATAATCGGCTTGTAACCAGAGCGGCCCGCCCAACGGACTACGATCACCTTCGGGAGCTACTGTTGAAAGTCTCTGACTCTATCCCGTGACTTCCCGTCGGTTGACACCAGGCGCGCCAACATTTCTCCGGGGTATTGGCGCCAGAGAATGGGTGACTGTCCCCAGGACTATACGGCGTTGTACACAAGTCTAGATGAATATCAATAGCCTTTTGAGGGAACTGTCAGGACCCCGACCTTTGTGTCTGGGCGTGGATATTGTCTCCAAACCGCGCATCTGGGGTGACGGCGCCTCGACCGTTTCGTTCGAAACCCAGCCAACCTCCCAAACTGCGGGGTGCGGGAAGGGTAGCAATCCCACCTACTTCAACCCCACCACATGCTGGTGTCACCCGACACTCGATTCTCCAGTCTTGTTCGTATACACGATATGGAAGTTCTCAGATATTGAACAATAAATCTCGGCTAATGGCACCCTTCTACGACGGATATTCAAGTCCCTAGTCCTGGGGACAGTTACCTAAATGACTGACTGCACTCAAAAAGTACAATCGCGAAGAGATCGTAAACTGAATTGTGTCTTTGATAACGAGCATAATATTTAAGGAGGCCTGTATATACATCATGCGCCTAAAATACAGAAAACCAGAGCAACGAGTGGCTATGATGAAAGTAACAATGTACAACAAGTCTGTAGCGACCCCCCTCCACTGAAAAAGAAAAGAAAGAAGAACAAGAACGTTGGGAAAAGAAGATCATCGGCGCATGTGTGTGCCAGCGAGCTCCCTCTCTAACTCTGCACCGGGGTCATCCATGACCGGACTGGGAGGTCGTTGATGATATTGATGGGTGAAGCCGGAAGTTGCTCCGTGATGTTCAACCACTGGGGAGTTCAGAATTTCCTCGCGAGAAGGGATGGGCAAACTGCGGGATAGAAAAGTGGTAAGCATTTAGAAGTGCGGAAGGGGAAACTAGAGCAGAGCTTACCTATCCTGACGACGGACTTGTCCGGCGGCACGGGCGTGCGCCCTAACCTCAGCTCGGAATGAATGGACTTCCTCAACAATAAGCTTCTTCATTCCTTCAATCGAATCCTCGTCTTCAAAGCCAAAGTCGAACTTGGTGGGACAGACCGGTTCGTCAGCTGGGTCGTGCCAAACTTGAAGGTAGGGGTGGTTCAAGGCCTCTTCGCAAGTAATTCGCTTCGCGGGATCGAAGTTGAGCATCCTGGATAAGAGGTCGATCGCGAGAGGGTTGGCATGGGGGATAAGGGTGGAGAAAGGTACCCGGGGCTTGATGGGGAGAGAGCGGATATACTCTTGGGCACGGGGAGAACCAACACGGCGGAGAGTATCCTCTGATGGAGTTCCCAAGTAGTGCAAGATTTGGTTGAGTTGGTCAACGTAACTGAGAAGATATCAGTATTTAATCAGTCACACTGATATCGGCGGATCCTTACTCCCTGCCCTTGAAGATAGGCTTTCCGAGGAGGAGCTCCGCGAGAATACACCCAATGGACCAAACGTCGATAGCGGTAGACTAGGTGTTCCAAAAAATGAGCATCAGAAAATCCGTAATCAATAGCGGGAGACTCACGTAGTTGGCGAAACTCAACATGATCTCTGGCGCTCGATACCACCGAGTAGCCACGTATTCAGTCATAAATCCTTGGTTTGAACCAGCCTTGGCGTTGGCACCTCCCCCAGGAGAGTATCCTCGTGCGAGACCGAAGTCACAGATTTTGAGTTCGCAGTCGGCATTGACCAAGAGATTGCCCGGCTTGAGGTCACGATGGATAACGTTGGCGGAGTGAATGTACTTGAGACCGCAAAGGGTCTGATAAATAAAAGATTGGAAATGAGCGTCTGAGAGTGGCTGCTGGGACCGGATCTAGGGTGGAGAACGCTCAGTGATTGGTGGATGCTGAGAGAGGCGAATCCAATTTACGATAGCATGCAGATCGGCCTCCATCAGTTCCTCCTAGAAGTTTGAAGGAAAATATCAGACGGCGATTCGAGATGAAGATGAAAAGGGAAAACTCACGTATAAATAAACCTCGTCAAAATTTCCATCTGGTTTGAAGACCAGATCCATGTCGTAGAGACACGTAATCTAGATAGATATTACCTGTGAGAAGTAGGATTCGTAGGATGGTTAGGGGTTTTTCCTACGTTCTTGTGGCCGCGGAAGTGGTGCAACAGCCTGTCGTAAAAACGGCGCGTGGTGAGCGGGGGGTAATATGGGCGATCTAGTCGGGAAACACACTTGATCTCTCTCAGGCATCGTTTGGTCAGGATACGCTTGGTGTTAATGTTGGTGATTTTCTTGATCGCACAACCCTCTCCAGATCTACGATGTTTGGCGGCGACGACGCATCCGTAGGCACCTTGGCCGAGTTCTTTGACGAATTCGTACTCAGAATCGACGATGAATGTCGAGTTGAGTGCGGTGAACGTGTGTCTTTGCATCGGGGCGGGAGCGGGAGCAGGTGATGGTGAAGGTGACGGCGAAGGAGACGGAGGAGGTAGAGGTGTTGACTGACGCTATCAAATGCTTCGCGATCAATCCTGGGTAAACCGCGGCCGGATCTGCCGCCCGCCGAGAACCGCAACGAGGCCGGACGACAACCGGGGCAGTAGAGGGGCGACTCACCAACTCGAGCCCGACGAAGGAATCCTTTTCCAGAGATTGTAACGATCGATTACTTTCCGAGTAACGATTAGGTTGCAGTGAAGCAGGTTTCGAATTCGGCACTTCGGCCGTGACCACCAACTTGGGGTGATGGGGCCGGAATTCTTCTTGCTCTTCTTCAACTTCAGTCGTGGAGGAGCTGCAGATCATGAATTGACTGAGCTTCATGCTAGCCGCTTGGCCCATCTGCAATTGGGACCGGTCACAAAGGAGG
>Ga0307512_10005553_pt1 | contig 13119 bp, 16 predicted proteins | sample 14_EM_MG_FD_200267 | JGI IMG/M metagenome (GOLD analysis project Ga0307512, IMG submission 200267) | Populus trichocarpa ectomycorrhiza microbial communities from riparian zone in the Pacific Northwest, United States - 14_EM | ecosystem: Host-associated > Plants > Roots > Unclassified | place... | reverse complement strand
TCTGGTATCTCCCCTGCAGGGTTGTTGTCAGCTGCAGATATTAACCACAATGCGCTCATCGGCAGTGCCCAAAGTGGGCTGTGAAACCTTATCGGCACCTTATCTTTCTGCTTTGGGTTCACAGGTTATGCCCATTATGTTATGCTATAAGGGGTATCTGCAGATATCAGATCAATCGCCACACTGCAATCTACAAACTACAATGCAGGGAGAATCCTCCTTGATTGGATGCCCATAGATGCGCTCTGCCTTCTGGAGGGGGGTTGATATCCTTAGTGCATCAGAAACAGACCCAGCCCAAAGTCAGGGCCAAACCGTAGAGAGTCCTGGCCGGTCTGCATCTGAGCACATGGAAGCCATCAGTAGGGTCCCCAAAAATGTGACCAAATTAAAGCCTGTCATTGATAAACTTATGCGCAAGGTGATTTCGATTGTTATCTGACTAGTTGAGCTTGGCTAATGAAAAATAGGATCTTCTGAAGGGGGCTGATTGAGAATGGCGTTTGAAAGCAAAAAAATGTATTGAAACGGTGCGGGATAAAATATCAGAAGAGAAACATCATTTGGAGTGCGTTTTGGCCTTGGTGGAAGGAGCAGCCGTCCTCTGTATCAAAGAGGAGTTTTTGAATGGGGAGACTGATAGTGTATAATTTCATATGTGTCCACATCCTACCAATCTACATTTCATTTGAACTATCTAAATTGGCCCCACAGTCTGCTATCTTATCGTAGTGTTGAGACTCATGCTCCAGGAACAATTTGAGTGACTCAATGTGGCTTTCAATTTCTTGACGCTGCCACAGCACTTCTTTGAAATTGTTTAATGTCCTGGTACAGAGATCTGCACCAGCTAGCCTCTGTAGCCCTGGTTGATTAAAGGGCTTATATATAAGATGAGACACTTACCACCTCTAGAGCACGCAGCAACCCTGCCACCAACTCCTCATCCACATCAAAGGGTTTGTTTAAACTCTTGCCTTCTGGAATTTTCCACCATTCTGTAAGATTGAATTTTGTATCGACTGATGTCTTGGACATGCCCTGCAGCAGCAGGCTTCCATTGGGAACTATATACATTCCTGGGTTTTTTATGTCTGAAAAACTGTGGAAGGCAACCCTGACAGGCTCAGGGATACAAGGGTAGCTGCCACTTGATGCCAGAAGGCCAATAATCCACGCTGTGGAAAGCTAGGCCAAAACCTCTGATTAGCCAGGTTTCATTATGCCGTTTAGCACTATGGGATGCCTACCACTTCATTGTGCAAGCTAGCAATATAATTGTGTTCCTTTTCAGCAGGTTGGATAAGAATGGAGGCAATTCTTTGGCCGATGCAGGCAAGTGCTTCATCTAAGATAGAGGCACCTTCGTTGGATGACATGGCATACGATTGGTTCTTGAAGCAGGAATGAAGGTCCCTTGTAACAGCGACACTTATAAGGAATTGCAACCAAAAGGTGCTACCAAAAAAAATGCCAACAATCAACCATAAAGATACCATCTCACTGGATCCAGAGATTCCCATTGGGCAATGCCAGTCTATCGCTGGTACATCTGTGGTGCCGATATTTGGCCGATTTAAGACAGTCGTTTGGCCATTTATCTTCCATTGGCCCATGCACGCTGATTAACGCTTTGCCCTGGTTTGAATTTGGGCCTATGTGAGGGCATGGGTCAACTCGAAATCTTCGGCAAGGGTCAGTACATTCACATTGCAGGCCAATGCGAGCATTCAGCTCTGCAGCCATCCTTGTGGCTAATAATCAAGTGCTTGATGGGCCAATGCGAGCCAATCTTCCAAATATTATAGCACATGATGCAGGCCCATGCAAGGGCTTGTGCACAAGAGAGCCTGCAGGCTACTAGTGGGCCTGCATACTTTTTAGCCAGTATGATGGCTGACACGCAGCAATGTAGCGCAGCGACCAGGCTCACCAAGTATTCACTTAGGTACTACTGTAGCTAGTAGATGATCCGGAGGATCGACTCTGTATTGTTAGGGCGAAAGCCCTGGGGTTTATATACATGTGAGGCTGTGACTGTGACGTGCATACTACCATATGTGCATACGTGACCTATGTATCATAATTACCACGAATTGGGAAGTGTACCTCCATATCTGGATGGTAGCAGGAGTTGGACTAATGCGTCTTCAACAATGGCTGCTGAGCGGAATGCTTGCATTGTCCCGTGATGTAAATGCCCTGTCCCTGATGATGAGCTCGAGCTAGCCCATAGTAGCATGCGGGCTCTTCTTGTGCGTAAGCCCTCGCATGGGCCCATTGCATGTGCCATAGTATTTGGACAAAGAGCTCACATTGGCTCATCAAGCATATAATGGGCTGCTGCTGTAATCGGGGCCCATTTGAGGGCATTTACATATGGGTTTTTTCATTACAAGCCAGCTCAAGATCTTTGGCAACGGGCAGTACATCACATCACAGGCCAATGTGAGCTGTTTTCTTGGCAGGCACTGCAGACCCACTAGTGCAGCCCAGCCATTTGTACTAGATGTGCCAATGTGAGCCATCCCATGCATACTGATGATATGTGATACAGTCTAACTCTCATGTGATAGCTTGCCGGGGAGAGCTTGCAAGCTACCGTCTGCCAGCTGCAGCTTATCGGAAAGAGCCCATGTGAGTACTTCGTTTGGCAGCCTATCCCACTGGGCTAAAAAGTATATAGGTAAACACAACAACAACCCGTCATTTATTTGATGGGACCATGTGAGTGTGTCATCCAGATATTATGGTGCAGGAAGTGGGCCCAAGCAAGGCCGTTTCTTGGCAGCTTTGGGCGATTATAAGCTTATGGACATTGATCAAGAATGGCCTTCATTGGCACATGCTGACTGACCAAAAATAATATAATGGGAAAATAGGTTGAAATCCTACAAACAGCAGGCCGTCTTGTCTGCAAGGGGCAGTCTGCTTACGATCTGGACTTATGTGAATATTTTCTTGGTAGCTGCTCTGCTTTCTGCAAGTTAACAGGCCACACATGGGCACCATGCAGCAGCCATTGTGTGTTTGATGGGCACATTGTAGTGCATTGTCTGGGAATCAGCCGAAACAGTCCATTCACACTGGGGGCCTATACAAGAATGTTGTAGGAATAATATTGTGCTCTTACACCATGTAAATATAGGGGGCTAATAAGGAAATCTAAGAAAAGGCTAGCAATCCATTGGAATGAGGCTGTATGACTTTGGCAAAATTGGGAGGCAGGTGGCTCTCAAGCAAATCATTAAATTTGGAACCTGCCTGCAAAGCCATTGAATGCCATATTGCACTTTGTCTTGCCACCCATGCAGCATGCCCTGGCTGTGATCGTGGCTCAATAAGATCTTGCTTCTCTTGCCAACATTGCTCTTGGTGTTGAAAGAACCTGATGGCAGACTCCATCTCAACTTGGAGACACTGAAGCTCTTTGATCCACTGTGTCTTTTGAGCTTTCACCCTTAGCCAATGCACCCAGTAAACTGCATTTAAATGTTTTTGTTGAGCCATCCATCACAGCACGCATGAAATGAAAAGCACATACAGTCATTCATCCATGCTCCAACATCAGCATCTCTCTGGGTGTCCATAGACCAAAACCAGGGCAATGATTTATTCCGTTGCCCATGCACATGAGGCGCAATTACAGTTGTCTTGGTTCTCAAATCCTGCCGCTTCAGAACTTTGTACCGATTGAGGAGAAAGGTCTTGGCACCAAGGTCTACCATTGATTGCTGCACGCAATTATACACCTGAGCATGATGCTGGATGGTTGACTTGACAGCATGGACTTCTCCCCAGGCACATATCTTTAGTCTCTATGTACGTGCTGGGCGCACATTGTTTCTGAACAGGTAGGATTTGTATCCCAGGGCAATGTGAATATGACGCAAAGAGTTGTTGAGTTGGCCCTCCAGTAGGTGCAATTCTGCCTTTGCCAGATCTTCAGCAGCATTCCTATTACACCAGCTTCATCCCATATGTGACAGAAGATGCAATGGGATATTCTCTGCATTTATGCAGCCATTAAGAGGGCTGCTTCTTGGAAATTCTGTTTGATGATGTTCCTCAGCAGCAGAATCAAGCCCATCATCTTCTTCTTCACCAACACCATCAAATTCCGCTCCAGTGTATACTTCTCTTGTATAGTCATCACTCCAGGAGTCATCAGCATCATTGGAGACAGTGTAGAGTATGCTTGTGGCCTGTTTCTGGAATGTATCAACTTTATCTTGGAGCTGTGAGCACCTTAAGGTGATGTCCATTTTTTGATCTGGTGTTGGGTGGGACCCAAGCATCCTCACTAGTGCTTGAAGCGATAACCTGTGTATTTTCTTCTTGTCAGAACCAGAAGTCATACTGAGGAAGCTACCGAAGCCATACTGCATTTCTTGAATTTTCAATCCACTAGTGAGCCATGCAGCATGTCTCTTATGTCTGGATGTGTCTATCTCCTTTTCTGTCAATTCAAGAAGTATTTTTTCCTGAGAAGGGACTGAAGCCAGTTGTCACAAGAAAGTCAGGTAGAATGGTCAAACTCACGCTTTTCCATTCTGATATCATAGATGTCCATGACAGTGACATCAGATGCATGCTCCCTTCTTGCATATTCCTCTTCTTCAGCCCAAACACTGGTAGAATCTGTGCCTGCCAATCTGTCTATGCTATCAAATGCTGCCGAACTGAGCATTGCCCCAGAAAGTGCCCTGTGATAGTGCTTAGATACAGCGTTGACTTTTATGGGCACTGTCAGCTCTGATGCGGTACCTTTGAGGGGGTGCTCACCCAAATCAACAAGCTTCTTCCAATTTGAGTCATTCATATGGTCATCTATGACCTCCCTACGATGAGATGTTGCCATTCCCCTTGTGCTCCTGGAGATCTCATTCAGTGGAGCCCACAGCATTTCAATCGTCTTGCCATCTATTTGTTGGCCACCTTCAATAAAGCTTGGTGAATACCTAGCAAGGCAGGTATCCCAGTGTCCATGGATATGGAAAGGGCTGATGCCCAATCTGAGCTCCAGGCTATCAGGAATCTTGAGGTGCCTGCTGCTAGCCACCCTGTCCTTCATATAAATGCTCCATTGACACATGACATCATAGCAAATGAGGGCTGCCTCGATTCCGCTCATGTTAAAGTTCAGGGCTTTGAATATCGAATAATCCATGTTTTTCTGACTCTCAGGGCATCAGTTTCGCATGGCATAGTGATAGATATGGGTGCTCATGCTTCGCCCCTTTGAAAATCAACTATGGAGTCTGGCACAAAGGCACCATGTATGCATGCCATAGCCCCAATTCCAGTTGATTCAAGATGGCCACTATGCTTGTTCGTGCTATTTACTGCATGGTGATCATGGCACATTGATCTCTGTCAGATGGTGAGCAAATGCCTGCTGAAATACGAGAAATAGACCTGACCTGCCACCTGTCAACTGCCAACTTTAGATGCACCTTGTACAGTTTTTTGCTAACCATGAATCCAGTTCCATCAGAAAGTGGGACATCATTTTCAGGATTCCTCATCCTCATGTGCTCTGCTTGGAAGTTTCCATCCATCATAAAGCCTCACATAAAAAGGTTTTGGCTGAAACAAAATGTCGGCAGCTTTCAAGTAGCAATATGTATAGACAGACCTATTTTCATACTCTCTCCAATCCTCAGGGATCTTGATTCCAGGCTGTGTGCACAAACCACAGAATATAGCCATTGAGCCAGGCTTTGGATCTTCACTTTCTCTGTATCTACAACCAAACCACTTTCGAGTAATAAGAGCTCTCCACAGTCTGCTGACCCTTAGCAGCTCTTGGTATTGGTCCTATATCTGCAGGTCAATCTACTATCGGCAGATATGCCAGCCTGACTCACCGGCATGGTATTTGGAAACTCGTCACTTGTCAACCTCCTTAGGCAGCTAAAAAACTGGCTTGGTGTTGTCTTGCACTCAAGATTGTCCAGGTGAAACTCCTCTAGCACCTGAAATGTAAATGCGGTCTTGGGGTTTCGAAACATGGCTGGAAAGAGTCCTGCTGCCAACATCTGCATATCGCACTCAGAAGCATCAAGGCAGCAACACCACCTGACGCCAATCTCATGGACGCCAGATCTATCAATGACAGTGACCACCAGATTGCTGTCTTTGTCGTTTCAGCCAGGTTTTGAGCTGCCAAAGCCAAATTGAAATGTGTCCTGCTTGACAGCCACCAGGTAATCACCTGCTAGAATGTCATCACTGCTGCCCTTGTATTCTTCCTTATAGTCAGAATCTGGCTGTGACTGCATTTTTAAATAGAATTTAGAGCATAAAAGGCTTCATGACATACAATGTGATTTGGGCACGGATCCCCAGAGTGCCCCAATTGCAAGTACACCCCAACCTCCTGCAACCACGATGGCATGAAGTATTTTCTGACCCATTTTTGAACTCTATGAAAAGGGAGTAACTGGTGTGACTTCTGGCAGCACTCCTTGCAGAGTACAAGTGCAGGGAAGCAGTCAGAGCACCTCCACTCAAACGGAGCAGACTTGCAGCTCTGGCATGCGGTTGTCGCCGGAACGCCCTCCAAATCAAGGAGGCAGTGTAAGTAAGGGCCAATCTTTGGGATAAATTCTTCAATGTATAAGTGCTGGGACTGGAAGATTTGTGAGGTTCGCCAATGAAAGGAATGCAGGCTACCTTACTTTCTTTTCACTTGAGGGCATAGCCGGCTCATCTACCCAGAATGTTTCATCAACATCCATGTGCCGGGGAGGAGTTTCTCCCTGCAATGTATCCTTGTTTTCTGCTCTGCATCTTCTCCTAGCCTTTTTCCTTGGCCTTGGTTGGCTTTCCATGGTACTCACGTCCACCAGTACATGTTTGATTCCTCAAGAGGTCTTCTTGGGCACCCATTCTATCACTCTGGCTGTTGAGTCCACCTGGAGGAGGCTTGCTGTGTCCACAATGTCATGCTTATGTGGCATGGAATAATGGGATGGGCTATGTTTTCCTGTACCTAGTGATAATGAGATGTGATGCCTCCAATTGGTGTTCCTGGGGCTTTTAGAGACCGGATGCCAGGTGTTCTGTGTTGTGTTGAAAAAGCTTAGGCAGCGTGTCATGCAGCGCAAGGGGCTGCCAACAACTTTCATTTGCTAAGACTGGCAGCTCCTGATAAGCAATTTTTGTACCAACACATTTATTGGCTATCTACTTATGCTAACTATAGAGAACAAGGGGAAAATATGTACTTGTCAAAGGATCTTGGTATTACCAGCCATAGAGTTGGCGGAACGTTCTCAAATTCACTCTGCAAAGATTGTTGAAGCAAGGAAATAGCATGTAGAGTTGGGCTCACATACCCTCTACCTTGCCATACAAGTGCACCATCAAGCTTTGCACATGTAACTGTGTGCTTGGGTTGCTGTACTAGCTCCCATTCTTGGACGGCCCCAGCCACCAAACGTCGTATCCCATGGAGGTAGATGGTGTCAAGCTCCTCCTCTTCTTTGCCTTCGCATGGTATTGCAGTGATAAATTCCTTCTCTTGAAGATGCTCTTCAATAAATTTGTCGATATAGGCCTTGAAGTCCTTTTTCCACCGCCATGGAGATAGTACTGGAAGGGCATCTTTCAACTCTTCAAAGTGCTTCCAAGCCTGTTCTTCCTTTCCAATCATGCTTGCAGTGTGCCGGGGGTCCATGGCTCGTAAGCGCACAATAAGTGTGCATGTATAATCCCTTGAAATCTGTGTCAAAACTAAATGGCCAGAGAGGAAAGGACGCACTGTGGAAGGGCAGTGCTAGGTGTTTTCAATTGGCCTTCCATTTCCACAAGCGACTGCTTTCTCACATACAGCTCCTCCAGCAGCTGCTGTTCCACTTTGCTGACCTTCCAATGCCCTGGGGCTCGCTTCCTCCAAGCATATTCTTGCTGGTAAGCTTGGAGCGCTGCTTGGTTTCTAAAGTTTAATTATAGTGTTGAGCGAATTAGAGGCCTAAGTATCAATACTAGAATGATCTCTTACCTTTGGTAATATGACATTTTGTTCATGCTCATTGGCAAGGAGAAAAAGTGCTTGTCAATGTTTTTCGCAGGCGAAGTGCCCCCTCTTAGCGAACTTGCAACAAGGTCTACTATTAATTCAGGGCTGTTGCCAACACGCTTCATTGGCAGCTTCCAGATTTAGGGTCTTAATCTAGATCTTGCAACAATGCAGTTTTTTGCCAAACACTGCCCGCCTCGAAATCTCGGCAAGATAATCAATGACAACATGTCTCTGGACCGAAAAAAAAAAAAAAAAACAATATAACTTGCATTATGCAGCTCAGCCAACTTGGAAAGCTTGGCAGATAGTACCGGGAAGTGCAACATAAAAGTGCCCCATTAACATAACAGACAATCTGGTTTAGCCGAATGAAAGCTTCCTCCGATAAACAGCAGAGATGTTTTATTTGAGTTTCCAGAAAACAAGAAGATGTTGCACTTGCAACACATCGCACTGTTGGATAAGCTGCCAAAGACATAGGTATTCATATCAGGAGTGCCCCATTACATTGCTATTCTTTGTTAGCTATTTAGAGTTTAGGTATGGATGCTCAAAAGAACGTTTACTGGGAGGATTCTCAAAAACTGGATGCTGTCACCATATGATAGGATCCTACACACTTGGTAGCGAAAAAAAGGCAGAACTTCAATTGCTAGAAGTGCCCCAAAATTTTTAGAATATTTCAGCAGCTCAGATGAGCAACAATCTTTGGGCAGGGTCTTTAATGTCTGGAGCATTGCCTTACTTTGTATGGAGATGTGTGCCCCAAAACATGTCATATCTCACCTACATGGAATTCTAAGCTACTTGCAACATTTGGCACATATCCAATCACTTGCTGGAACATTCTCCACTTCAAGCCCACTTAATCTTCTATAACGTAATCCTATTTCGAAATGAAAGATACCACATCAAAAGGTTTTATATCTAGCCCTCATCGCATTCTATGCTACTTGTAATAGCTAGTTTTCATCCAATCGCAACATGGAACCTTCGCCCATTCATGCACATTGTCCCTCATAAAGTATGCATAGCATACTCTATCTCCTTCAAAGCTGGGCACCTCATGCTCTAGCACCTTTCCCGCTACACCCACCACCGTGCCAGGGCCATACTCCAGAGAGATCCCAAGGCCCGGCAGGTTCAAAACTCAGTCTCGGTAGCTTCCCAATGTGGCCAAGATGTCATACCAATTGTCCCTTGAACTTATGTCCCAGTGTGGTTGAGTGATGCGGTTAGAAATAACAGCAACACTGCTGAAGACGGACGCCCATCGGATCAGAATATCCTGAGGGCATATCTCAGGAGCCCCCAGGTGCTTGGTAGTCTCCCAGCCTGCATCATAAAGTTTGGGGTGGATTACTGCCAGGATTGCACTGAAAATTGCATTGGACTCTGAGATGGCATCTAGCCAGTCCAATGTGGCGGCCTTTCTGAAGCTTACAGAAACCTTCAGGTATTGTTGCGATGTTTCCTGATTTAGGATAAGCTGCCGAAGAGTAAGGTGTATGCATTGAAGCGCTCACATCATGGCCTTGTTGAAACCACACGGGTGATAAATTTACAGAACCCTTAGGGCCCTCTCCTTGAAAGTATATCGTATCCTCACACCAGGAGCTGCCAGTTTTTGGTAGATTCAGCAATGGACTCAGTTTTTTCTGTGCATCTAACATTGCACTCTGAGACACATCAGATTTTTGGATATGATCGGACAGGGGAGTAAGCCCACCTGTCTTGAATCGCTCAAGATTCCTGGAAGGTACCAGGTCAATATAATACCCTGCATGTCAATAATAATGCATGGTGCCAAGGCTGTAACTTCATCCAGTGGGCGATATCGTTGTTTTAGCTTGGTTTCCTTGTCACCTGATGCCTTTGTTCCTGATTTTGAAGGGTTTTTCGGCACCCTGGCCACATAACGTGTAGCATCCCACTTCACAGCTTCTGCCGATAAACATTCAGCAGGTTAAGATATATGGTTTTTTATACTGACTGCAGTTGAAAAATGTGTCCACAAGGGTGGCCACGATTATGTCCAGCTCTGATGCTAAAGGTACCAGGAGCATCAAGGGCTGATCTGGTGGCATTGCAGAGGCGGACAAGTGTGCATTTAGCTTAAATTGGAACTGGGCTCAGAGATATATTGCGCAGAGATGTGAAAGACTCAAAGGAGTCAGCTCCGGGGTTCGAGACATTTGGCTAGTCTGCATTCTCTATGTCAAGGGGATTGGCGGAAACAAATAAGGCACCAAAAATGCATAAGCGCTCTGATAGCTCAGCTGCCAATGAACAAACTCATGGTGCCAATCAACAAATATAAGCTACTGATCAACAGACACCGGCCACCAAGAAGCCAGTCAGTGGGTAATATATCAACGAGACCCCCTAATTTTCAACATGTTGCCCTTCCTTGAGAACTTGACACTGAAACTTTCCCCTTGACCTCCTTGGCAACAGCACACAACACAGTCACCAAATGACATGGCCACCCGAAGCAGGACGACACAACCCGATGATGTCCCTGATGAGCCAGCTTGGTCCACAGACACTGCCTCTGAGTTTGAGCCCAATTTGCCACCAGGCAACCCCGCTTCTTCAGGCAGCGATGAAACAACTATGTCTGAAGACTTGGACCTATATGACCCTGTGTATGTACACTAGTTGCCAATTGAATCCCACCAGTTAAAATGCAAGCACATCTAGTGTGGAAGTGACGTTGACAGGCGAACAAATCAGCGTGTTGGACAGGTGCATCCAGGAGTTTCAAGCTGCCAACTATCAAGTTCAGGAGAAATTTGTAAATCGCTTTATCTGCAGCTTCCAGGGCAACCTCAGCAACGATGACTTTGATGCTTTAGGCACACAAACAGTATGTGTACCATTTTCAACATTGGGCTGTTCTCAAATGTTTCCAGGCTATTCGTCAGTACCTTTATGCAAAAATCAAACTGGCGGCAAAAAAATCTGCTCCTCCAACCAGCAATCAGATGGCCAAAGAAAGGTGCACATACCATTTACTTATTGAGGGCCAGCATTGAAAGAGAAACGCATATCTAGCCAAGAAATTGTGCTTACAGATGAATATATGAGCATGTTGGAAAGGTGCACCACCAAGTTCAAACACACAGACACAGATCGTCAGGAGAAAATAGTCAAACAGGCTGCCAACAACATCAAGAAAACTTGGCAAGAAGATACAGAGTTCAATAGAGAGGCTACAATCAATGTATGTGAACCCTCTGCTAGACCGGGCCCTTCTCACATATTTATAGCTCATTTGCAAACATTTGTATGGCAAAACTAAACAGGAATCGAAGAAATCCTTCTTGAAAACCCAGAAGTGGTCATACCTTGACGTCTTAACCACCATGAAATGCAAAAAAATAAAAAAGTTGGCAGTTGAGCTTTCACAAAGCTTGCCAGGATCACTGGACTTCCTTCGCACCTACAAGAAAGCGCGCACCCAGGTCAAGGAGAAGTTGAGTGAGAGAAAGTAGCGAAAGTACAGAGCCATGGCAAAGGAATGGTCCAAGAAAAAACTGCCTCTGAGGATGCAGCAGCAGTATGTGTATGGCAATGATTCTCACAGACTAGAATTGGCTAATTTCTTTGCACTAGTACAAGGGCCAAGCATGGTTTGCAGGCTATGAAAGACTTCACATCGGCAGCATACAAGGAGTTTGGAATGCACGTTGTTGTTCTTGCAGCATTCCTTCATGACAGAAAACCTGCGGTATCAATGTGGGTATAATTCTCTATTCACACACGCTTCTTACCATTTCAAATAGGTACAATTTCAATAAAGAAAATGGGGGGAAATCATTCAAGGACTGCTGTTCACAGCCAGAGAACAATGCAATGATAAATAATTTTGCAAAATGGGGTACCAAGTCCTTTGGTGAGCAACTATTTATCCCTAAGGAAGACGTACTGACGCACCAGCATTTTAGGTGCCTCGCTGACCAACAGCAACAAGAGTGGGTCTAAGAAAAAGAAAGAAAGCCCGGAGATTAAACTTTGGAAGAACAAGGACAGGTACCCCATACTGCTGAGTCTAAAAGAGATCAACCCCCACAGCCTGGAGTACAAGAAAAAGCTCATAGGCAAGTTTATGGGTGATGTATATGGTTTGTAGGCTGCCAACTGTGCTGCCAATTCACTCACTAAGCTGATTTTTAGGCATCTCAACTGGTGCGGGAAAGCGAAGAATCCCATGGATGGAGCTAGAAAGGGCCAGAGGTGACTATGTCAAACCAAAGTACCTGCCCAAGGAGGTGGCCCTCAAATAGTACTATCACCTTTGTCAGAAGGATGTTAGTGCCATACTAGAGCACTGGACAGGGAGGCAGGCCACTGGTAAGGTTCCCTTCCTCTTTAGGAAGGCTGTCAGGGCCATTCCAGAAAACAACCACACCTTGGATGAGAATAGCACTGGAGCTAATATGGAGCCTGCCGAAGAAGAGGAGGACCTGCAGGACGATGAGGGCAGCTAGGCACGGGTGGGTGCGCCACTGCAAGGGGACGCCAGTACCTATTGTCCAACCCAGCAGGTTCATCCTGGTCACAGCCCCAGCGATGCTGCCAAGGATCCAAACGGAGTAAGTTGGCTCCTGAAACATGACAAGTAGGTGCTGACCGCTTTGAGCCTTTAGCCTTTATATCACTCCCCTGGAAACAAGCCTACCCAGCCTACTGTAGCTGCTGACTCTCATGCGCAGCAACAAACAGGCAGAGGCGCAGCTCCAGACCCACCCTGTAACACCCACCCTTGCGCTCTCCCTCTGCACCACCCACATCCTCTTCCCAGAGCAGTTCAAATTGCATCAAGCTCTACTGTACAGGAGCCCAGGCCTAACAACAAGGTAAGTAATCTTACCGCCATTATTCAGCTTTGAAATTGAACCCTAGTCCCACGCTACTGATGACCGCTGGCCGTCACAGCTGGGCTCATCTTGTACTGCTGGTGAAGACCAAGAGCTGTCAACAGGCTCACCCCATGCTGGCGATGAAGATGTGCCACCTTTGCCCAGCCCATCCCATGAGCGCCATGACCAAGTTGGTCATGGCATGCGCAGAAAAAGTGGAGGGGA
>Ga0307512_10005552_pt1 | contig 13120 bp, 15 predicted proteins | sample 14_EM_MG_FD_200267 | JGI IMG/M metagenome (GOLD analysis project Ga0307512, IMG submission 200267) | Populus trichocarpa ectomycorrhiza microbial communities from riparian zone in the Pacific Northwest, United States - 14_EM | ecosystem: Host-associated > Plants > Roots > Unclassified | place... | reverse complement strand
GTACCTGTCCTGGTCCTGGCTCGTCCGATTGTATTCGTCTTAAAGTTGCCTGGGAATCCGTAAAAACCGTAACCCTGGTAACCTCCTTTCTTTCTGCCATCTCATCCGCAACCTTCATTGCTTCTGACATCGCATACATTTCCGCATCAAACGCTTCCTTCTGTCGGCCTAGATGTGTCCTCCTCTTATTCCACCTTCCTTCCTCTTCCCATACCACTGCACATCCGACCCACTCATCTTCTTTCCTAGCTCCATCAGTCCAAAGAACAAGTCCCTCCCTTTCTAACCTCGCCTCTACCAGCGCTTGTTCCTCATCCTGAATTATCACTTCGCCTTTAAGGCGTCTTTTTTCCGTCGGTAATGTCGTCCTCTCGTAACTCCTCCTTTCGAAAGGTTTATCCTCCGGGATCAACTCATCAATCCCCTCCACCCTCTGTACAACATTCCTCCGTACTTTTAACATTCTCCCTCCGCCTTGAGCATCGGGCATCATCATTTGTCTCAACTTATACCGTCGTACCCGGTTATTAAGAAGAGCCTTTGCCGGTCGTAAACCCGCATCATTCATCAGAGCTCCTTGGGGTGTCGTTCCAAAGCATCCGGTTACCCTTCTGCCCTGTTCATTCAACAACCTCTGTATTTCCTGAGCCCGACCTTCTTGTCCATGCCACCACAGTTCAGCCCCATACAACGCCACCGCCTGAACTGCCGCAACTTGAATTCTTTTGCATCCTTCAGAGTTTAATCCTTTCTTCGTCATCAAGGATCTCACTCTATTTTGCGCTCTCCTTGCTTTCGCTAAGGTCTTTTTCGTATGATCATTCAGGGTAAGCATATTGATTCATCTGTAGGTGTGCTTGCCATCACTCGACTCCGTGCACTGATTGTCGTTCTCTGAGTCCACTAGTCGATTCATCTCTAGGTGCACTTGCCGCTGCTAGCCTTCTTAATTGGTGAATGTATCTCACAGTGCTTCGTTCTTGCACTTCCGGTACGGTAATTGTTCGCGGTAGGGGTTGTTTGCGATTCCGGTAAGGTCATCCCCCTCTTTTGAAAGTCGTTGCTCCGCCGGCGACTAATCTCATACGGCTTCATAGAGAATATCAATTGGAAGGTCTTGATTCGGAAGTCGATTTGCAGTCGTCAATTGTCATTGTAGTTGTGTAGCTCGGGATCGCCGAGTCTGAGTCGGGATCTCATTCGGGATAGTATTTTCGGTAATCTCACTTCGTAACAAATACGGCATTGTATTCGGTATTGTACTCGGCATTGTATTCGGCATTGTAATCAGCATTGTAATCTCTCCCATACGGCTGCTTGATGTGGTCTCTTGATTAGTAGTCGGGATTGTACTCGGTACGGCAAGGCCGCCGGTACGTCTATCTGCATCTCGGCATTCAATTTCTAGTCTCGTAGATTATCATTGTCATCAAAAGTAAGTATATCAGATAGGGTAGAATTCCACATAACTTCGTGTATATCACCATAGTCAAATAGATTGATTGTCATCTGTCTCTGAGCAATAATGCATCTCCGGGATGTGAATATCGGCGCTCGTAAGTCCAATTCTCATAGTCTCAACGATAGCTCATTCTCAATACAGTAGCCTTCCGCAGGACCGTCGCCTCTCGTATCTGTGAGTTCATCGTCGCTCGGCCTGTATGGCGTACTCGTGCCGGGGCTTCCCATTGTAGTTCATAAGTCTTCGGCGCATCTAAGTGCGCTCTTCGCTCCCAATTGTCATTCGTCTGTGGGGTTAATCTCCGAACTGCAGACTTGCATGGTTTCGTACGAACTGCTCCATCTATGTTAGGCAAAGAATCAAAGAAAGGATGGAAGCGGTGGAAGGGAAATCCAGGAGGCCTTGTCATTAACGGTTCGCTCACAAAGGAGCCAAGCCCCGCCGTCCAGTCACTCCCTTCGTGTCTCGGCGAGCCGGTAGCAGTCATTCAGGATTCCCATGTGGACCCCCTTCTGCCGCAACTACCGCCGCTGCTCCTTGCTCGCCCATCCAGCCTGCGAGGGTTACTCCTTCTGCTGGCTCACGATGCCGCTTCCATAGGTCCCTATACCGCAGCTCCCAGCAAACTGGCGCAAACCCCAGACCGTTGGGTGAATGCCATGATAGCCACTTTCTAGCTAGCAGTCATCATGCGGTCCCCGAGTTGGTATCCACGGGAGAGGTATGTCCTACGATGGTCCAGAAGCTTAATGATGCTAATGGAGAAGGACTCCTCACCGCGACTATCTCGGTAGCATTTCTCGCGCTACAGACATGTTTCCGCTGCACGATAGCATCCACATATCAACTTGCTCTTGGGCAGTCCACAATGGAGGCTGCGAGAGAAGTATATTGTTTGAAGGTAAGACCGGCACAGTGACCGATCGACCATTACCGGGTTTGGGCCCTAAACCACGGCAGTTTGGTACCACATACATCGAGATGGGCACATCCAGCAGATCCATTCGTAATTCCATAGCCATAAGTACTGGTAATGTATGCCGCTTGATAATAGTAACACCTGATTTTGCTGGTACAGATATATATTGACTGAGTGCCGTGGAATGTGTCCCGGCCTTGAAGATGAAAACTCGTATTATCCATATCCCATCGATCGATTGGATCCTCCAATTAGTATCCTGAAAGTGGTGCCTCTGGAGGTGGTAGTCTCAAATCATAATGTTGTCACCCGACGAGATATAGGCCATCTTGGTTGCCTGTCTTGACTCGCTCGCAGTCATAGCCGTGGAGCTTCCGGAAGTCCAGAGCTTATTCGGTCCGTAGGTAATAATAGTCATGTGTAGCCTCCGTTGCCGTTAATGTTATCATAGTCGGTCTGCGGAATTGTGTAGGTCTCGACCGTAAATGCACTTCACTCTGTGCACTGTATCGCCGCTGTAAGTTCTCAATCGAGAGAAAGCTTCTCATCGTAAATGTGCTTCAATCGTGGGGTGTCTTCTTCGTAAGTGCACTTCGCTTTTGCAGACGTTCATGGCGGTAAGAGTACTTCATTCGTAGACTGATCCTCCTCCGTACGTGGGTTTCGTTTATAATATTGTCTATCTCCGTAGTCATGCTTCGCTCGAGTAGTGTATCTGTAGGTACACATGGCAGTAGAATGCTTCTGCAAGTGGGTTTCGTCGGGGTTCTAGAGTGTGCTGACTCCTAAATCGTCTCTCGACTTCGCCTTTGGTTCTCGGTATTGTCGATTCAGAAGCAAGATCACTCCGTGCGTTGCAGCATCTCGGGCTGATGATCGTGCTCAATTGACTAGTGGGAATTGTATTCGAACTCGATCAGGTTGATCGTGTGCGATTTCTCTTGTTGGCAAGGTCGCATAGTCGCGTCTGGTGAATCGTGATAATTGTCGTTGTTGCCGGTGATGCGCCTCGTACGCCAATTGGTCTCTGAACTCTACTCCGCTGCCGTCAGGTGGCTCAATTGAATGATGGAACGATCAAAGCTCCATGCTTTGAAGTAATGATGTTTCTATATGTTAGGAGGGCAGTATTCTCAATTGTTGACATCGTGATGTCGCGCGTCGGAAAAGGGGCAAACTCGCGAAAGCCCGTGAGCGAAACGTATCTGTGTACTGAAAAGCGATAATAGTGTAAGGGCACGTACGCCAGCGTTCGGCCTCATAGGCATACGTGTGGTAATTATTGGAATACGGTTGCAAACGTGGATGCGAGTGATAGTAGCTGTAGATGTATAGTAAGATTATCGCTAGAGATCTAAGGCTCGTGGCGAGCCGACTATATAGAATGGCCGTTACCCAGCCCGGCGTCACGTGCCGCCGTTACATTCTCCAAGAGCTTCGCATTGACCTCAATTGCATCTTTGGTGGCAGACTCCGTACACGGACACATCATGGGGATGTCATCGATGTACAGAACGATGAGAATGCCATCCCTACGGATATGGAGGTCAGGATCGGCTTGAGAAAGCGTGAACCCGAGGAAGAGGAGGAAGTTGTTGATTTGTTGTGCCAGAGCCGCGGTGATTGCTTGAGACCTTGGAGGGGTTTCTTGAGTTTCTCATTGATTGGTGATGCATACGTGTGCATGTCGTCGTGGCCTTCTGGCCAGCGATTGGGGAGCACCATCTAGATATCATTGTCATGTACATCAGGGTTGAGAAACGCAGTGACTACGTCCCAGTGATTGATGTTCCATCCCCATCACCCGACTGGGGAAATGATATATCAAAAAGTAGCTTGCTTTCCAACAGGAGCATATATCTCACTGAAATCAGTCTGCTCATAGCCTTTTATAACTAGGCTTGCCTTTAAATTTATAGATCCATCAGAGTTTCTCTTAGTCTTGAACATCAAGCTGGAGCCAACCGGCTTCCGAAGAAATTGCTTGGCTTTTTTGGAGTTGACTGTCGTGAAATTTTTGTTCAACAGGGTGGATGCGCTATCTTCATCAATGGCTCGCTTCCAGTGATCTCTAAGTGGTTTTTCCATAGCTTTGGCATATGTCGATGGGTCTCCATAGATAGTGGTTGATGCCAGTGCTAATGCCATCAATGCTTCTGAGGAAGCCTTGACTTGACTTCTTGTTATGTGACACCTGGTAGATGGTAGTGGCCCTTGAATTTACTTCTTGGTCATGGCCGTGCCTTGCCTGCAGGCAGTGTAATTCTCACGGCGGAGACGTTGGCTGTGTTGAATCTGTTGTCTCGACGAAGGTGGCTCGCACGTGCTATGATTACGACTGTGTTTGAAAATGATTGTAAACCGCTGGGAAGGAGGACATGATTCCGAATCTTTATGTGCAGGGAGACTTTGACGAAGTGTATGGTGGTCGGGCAGATGGCCATGGGCATCAGTTATATCATCAGTGTGGCCTTGATCACCACCTCTTCAACTTGATCCACTGATGTCTTTCGGATGGCCATGGAGACGTCCATCTCCACCCATTCCAATTGCAGAGTTCTGTGCTTGGAGAAGTCCATCTCCATCTCTAGTGTTTTGCATGCAGAGGAGTCCATCTCCAATATGAAGTTTCTCAATGTATACTGCATTTACTAGGAGTCTAGGAAAAACAATTCCGGCTGTTGTGTATGAAACGTATGATTTCTGCTCTTGATTAAACATGACTTCCGATTGTGCTTGAACCAGTTGAAAATTTGTGTCCCAAATTCTCCATAATGTCATCGAATTGTGGGTGTAGCATATCATCGTACAGGGCTTTAATTGACAACCGAATTTACCGCACAAAACGGCTTGGGGGATGAGGTGGCTTAACTAGCAGCAGAATTGTCGCAGGTAGTGAATAGGAGGCTTGTCTGATATAGGGTTGCCTGCAGGGATGCCAAAGGCGTGGAGCATCTCGCATGGAGTGTCGTATGGTCCGTTGTAGGCATCTCGGTCATCTCGTTTGTTGCAGGAAGCCTCAAGGTTCAGTACATGATCGTGACCATCTCTTTAGACTTCACACAATGACTGTCAATTTAGACATCACACGATGCTCACCCTCATGCTCATCGTACTTGAGTCGCGCATTTGTCCATCTCTCTTGCCTGTACAGGCATATGCCTGTGCATGGCCTGGTATGAAGGTATATTAGTAGATAAGGTTGCAAACGTGGATGACAATATTGTAGAGTAGTATAAACATAAGATTATCGCTAGAGATGCAAGGCTCATGGCGAACCGACAATATAAAGCAGGTGTCACCCGGCTCTGGAGTCGTCCGGTGCAGCCGTGCCACTACATGTACCTACAATTCACTCACTAATTCATATTAACAGGCTATAAGCCTGGCGGTCGCTACAGACTAAAGTCAGCTATTTTGTTTTTATTTTAAACTCCAATTTTACTTTCCTAGCTTTTTTGTTTTTTGTTATTAAAATAGAAAAAAGCTTTCTCTCCCATTCGTTCCACAACGTTCCAAAAACCTTGTCAATCATAAAGACCTCCGAAACGCTGAAAACGCCATCCTCCCACTTTTAGCAGCACCTCCGAACCCTGGAAACAACCCTTCTGACACTGTTACAAGACCTCCTAAACATCAAGAATACCGTTCTCTGACTCTTACAAGACCTCCAAAGTTTCAAAAACACTACCCTCCCACGCAATGCCTACAGAAAGGTTCAAGAGTGTTTACCGCAACGTCTCGGAGGTGACTGAGAACAACTACCAACGATTCCACCAGTCCAACAGATCCCGGTCCGCGGTAGGGCTCAGTCCATTCCGGTCTAATGGCAAGGTGGGACTGGACTGATCCACAGACTGGCAGTGTTGGACTGGATGGGCTTGGTCTGGACCGATCCATTTACACATAAAATTTTGACATTACTTTTTAGCCAAGTACTACCAAAAACATGATTCATCCTCGCTTTTTATCACCACTCACCCCCGAATACCGACTCTGATTGAGATTATACCACTTCTGTCTGTATATTCGGCTCTATCGAGATATATTTTCCCCATTAACAGACTAATATCCGGGAAAGTAAACCCTAACCCTAGACACCGTGAAGGATCGGTCCGGACCAAGCCCAGTCCAGTCTGTGAGCATCTGGGATCGGTCTGATCCAAGTCCAAAAATATCTTGGACTAGACCTGGACTTGGCTGGACGGTTCCGGTCTGGACTGATCCATTGCTGGACTGGTGGAATCATTGACAACTACCCCATGTCGTGAACGAAAGTGATGTGAGTACTGGTTGAAGCAAACCCCTACGGGATCAGGAATATACAAAATCCTTGGCCAGAAGGCAAAATCCACGATGACCGTACTGAACTGCGAATCTGGCCAAAACGACAAAACAAGTCCCAACCCATCATCTACATGGGATGCGCTGACGAGATCCTCCCACATATCAAACACGCCATCGATCCTGCACAGGTGTGGATATCCACCACGATCAATTCGATATTGATCCCTCCAAATTCGGTCGAACCCAGATCCTAGGCAAAGTCCGTACCTGCCATCCATCACAAAATGAGAAGATGAATAACTACTTCATCAGCGAAACGTATTCTAGTCATTGGAAGCCTCCAGGAGTGCCTGAGAAGATGTGGAGTGTAAACTTAGAAGCGTCAATTCCAGGAAAGTATCAGACCCTAGAAGGGAAGTCCTGGTGGCCTTCAGCGCAACTGGGATCTCCGATACCTGGTACAGGAGTACAATGGCAGTCATTGCGATAGGTTTGGGAATAACTCGGAGCGCAGGAGAGAACTTTGGGAGCACCTGGGAGCACCTGGGAGCACCAGCGACAAGCCTGGGAGCAACCGCAACAAGCCTGGGAGTGCCGACCAGAACCCTTGAAGCACCTTGGAGTTGCGGCGAGAGGTCTGGGATCACCCTGAATCACAGTAGAGCAGTCTGGGAAAAACTACTTCTTTCAGAACGCTGCAGGTGCGCCTGGAAACGATAGCCACTATTCATCGTTCAATGATTATTAAAACTCATATATCCAGTTTGTATTCTCATCTATGTATCTATGTTTCTATGTATCTGTGCATCTATGTATCTATATAGTTACCCATCTACACGCGGTATATCTTGACTGGCTGCGGGCGGTGCTTGGGAGCAATTCGAGGTGCGCCCAACAATCTCAACCAAGTTGTAAGGGTACGTATGTCGGCGTCCAGCTAAGTCATAGAATAGATTATACTCGTAGGGATACGGTTGCAAACGGGATCAGAGTGATCGTGCGTGTAAATGTGTATGGTAAGATTCTCGGTAAGGATCATGATCCTCACCAGCTGTCTATTTAATGTGGTCGTTTACCCGGCCGCATGACATGCTGGCGTAGCAACCCTAACCTATAGTCTGAGACCTCGCCGTTAAATTATACCCTCTCTAGCCGCAGCCCTCCTGGGCTGCATATCCGCATACAAAGAGAAAGAAAAACAAACAAACAAGAAGAAAATCCCACGATTGTTCTGCTGGTACGGTGCACGTGGAAACTCCACCTCAACTTGACTGTGATCCGAAAGTGGTAAAACCCATGCAAAAGGCCATTTGTACTGGACCGTATCCAATTACAAGAAAGACAGAAAGAAAGAAAGAAGAACGCCAAATTGATCCCTTCCCTCCACTATCGCGGCTTGCCAGGATGGTTGCGATGAAATTCGACCACTAGCTGATGAGCATTCCTGACGTTTTCCACTGGCTCCCAACTCGTACGGACAAATCGATATCAGGTACATTGAACGAGGTAATGGTGCTTCCGATATCCCCGTTTGGAGTCAAGAAGAAGATCAACTTCCCATTCTTCCGAGTCGTTGAAAATTGATGGAAGAGGTTCATTTGATGGCTGACTAGAGACCGGAGGTGTGAATCGATCGAGTTGTGACCCGTGGCAGACATTGTGGTTCTGCATTGTCTTTGGCAAGTGTAATTTGTGAGCAATTGGATTGATGACTTGACTCACAGAGTATGGTCCCGCACGTTTGAAATTGAGCTTTTTGGATGGCCTAGTTGTCCAGAAGTGGTTTGTCGAGAGCCAAACTTTGTCTCCCAAGTAGAACGTAATCTCTGTTCTGCCGGCGGACATCGTTTGCCGCTGCTGGGTTTCCGGTATGTTCTCCCCGAGAGGCCGATGAGTCTCTGCCAATCCCTCGATCGTAGCACCCACTTGGCGCTCTGATTTCAAATGTGATGCGTTCGGAGCTTTGAACTGCATCTCTGGGTTCCGATGGTACATGGCCCAGAACTGTGTCATTCTAGTCAAAGCATGCACTGAGTTGTTGTACGCGAATTCCGCCAGAGGGAGGGGTTCGGCCGAGTTGTCCTGCCCATAGTTGCTGAGGGCTCAGAGGTATCGTTGCATGGTCTGGTTCGGCCGCTCGGTCTGGCCGATGGTCCGGAGGTAGAAGCCGCTCGAGAGTCGGTTGTCGATGATCATGTGGGAGCAGACTCGAGTGCAGAATCGGCTGGAGAACCGGGTTGCATGGCCGGGGACAATATTTTTTGGTATGCCATGCTTGCAGATCACAAGCCCGAAAAACATATGTGCCAATTCCGGTGAGTAGCTCTCTTTTCGGCAGGGCCGGGAAATCGCGAGCTTAGTTAATCCGTCGACTATGACTAAGATTCCGATGTATTCCGACTTTGTTGATTCTGGTAAGTTGGTGACGAACTCCATGGAAATTCCGGCCCACGCATTGAATGGTGGTGGTAGCTGCATATTAGCTCCATATCGTGCATGGTGCGGTCCTTTGATTCGGTGACATACATCGTGACCAGCGACGTACCTCCGTACCTTGGTGACTAGTCCTAGCCAATAGAAGGCTCTAGATATGAGTTCAGCAGGCTTAAGACCTTCGAAATGACCAGATTCAGGGTTGTCGTGGAAAAGACTTATAACTTGTTTGGGGAGTGTTTCTGGCACATATATTCTCCCATCAAAAGTGAGAGCTCCTGCTATGACTGTCCACTTCATGTCGGCTTTCTTATCCGTGGATCTGTCTTGTACACTGGTTTCAGGTAGGTCAGGGTAACCGATAATATGCTTCCTGTCAGTCGCTAGTGGATCCATATCCTGGGCTGCCTTGATTGGTGGTAGGAGATCATTGAATGGATCAATGGTGGTTGCCGCCTGGGATGCCAAGAGTTGTGCGGTATGTCTTTTGTAGACCTCTTCGCAATCAGGTCGTCTTGATGTTCTGTCGGCAGGGTCCTTTTCCCCATCCAGGTGTTGAATAATGAAGTCGTATGATCCAAGGATCTCAGCCCAACACGCTGGCCTCAGGAGAGCACTTTCGACGTTTGGAAATACTTGTGATTCTTGTGGTCCCATTGTATCAGGATCATGTGAGTCGCTCCCTTGGGAGAGTGTTGCCATTGTCTCGATATCTCCACGATGACTGAGAGCTCCCGATCATACGTGTCATAGTTCCATTGGACAGTGGAGCATTTCCACGAGCAGACGATGACTGGTCTGAGAATGCCAAACCTGTCGTATTGGTTGAGAATACCAGCGATTGCGAAGCAGCTCGCGTCCATCTGGAGAATGATAGGCTTTGGCAGGTCGAAGTGATGGTGGATAGGTGCTTCGGTGAATGCCTGTCTGAGCCTCTGAAATCTAAACCCTGACACTCGGGTCCATTCCCATTTGCCTGGGGAATTTTGTAGTAAGTCAGGGATCGGTGTTGTTACCTTGGCGTATTTGCGGATGAATTGTTGGTGGAGGTTTGTGAAGCCTATACTCACTGGTCCGTCTCGAATTGACTTGGGAGGAGGCCAGTCCTCAATGGTTGATATGCGGTCTGATTCCATGCCGACCCCATCAGAGCTGATGATTAATTGGAGGAAACCTATTTTTGAGGCTCCACATTGACAAATTTCGGCTTTGCACCAGAGCCCGAAATGGCGTAGTCACTCTAGCACTTTTTGTACTTAATCGTTGTGCTCCTTCTAATTGGTCGAATCGATCAGTATGTTGTCTAGGTAGCATACGTCGAAGTCGTCAATATAAGGCCATAGGCAGTTGTCAATGTAGGCCTGGAATGTGGCTGGCATAGTGTAAGCAACGGTTCTGGACCATCACTTCGGGTCCGGGGCCGGGTCCTAACCGAACCGTTGCAAGAGTAGCGGTCAGGGATGTCAATACACCCGAACCTTCAACTTGGGTATGGTTCAAAGGTGAACTCCCAACCAGTCTGAATCGGACGGGTTGTCAGCTGGAAAAAATATTGGAGTTCAGAGGAGGTCTTTTCAATCCGGCAGTACGAAAAGCCAGCACTTTGGAACGAGAGTTTCTGGCAATGGGATCGGCGGCAGAAGGCCGAAGATACTGGACCGTCTCATAAATGGTGTTCCTTCACCTTGATCACCGAGCACTAGCTATCTATACCGACGACACGCTGATGACACCCAAGTTGTGGAGACGCATGGAGGGCCCGCTGAAGGAACTGGACATGGAGATACAATACTGTCCAGGAAAGGAGATGATGGCCGACGGCTTCACACCACTCAGGGATAATCAGAGCGACGGACGATACAGGGGGATCCTGCTGGGTCAGGACAAGTTCGCCCAGGACGCATGGATGGACATACAATGATGCAGGGAAGACTGGGGGAAAGAGCCAGTATAAGTAGGGACCGCACTGCAAGGGGATGCGTAATGGTCGGGATAAGCTGGGGCTTATGGCCGATGAGTTCGGAGATAACGAAGTGCCCCTGACATGGGTCAGGGGGCTAGGCCGCGGAAGCGATCGCTCGCTACCATGCATGCACCGACATGAGACATACGGAAATGAATTATTAACTATGATGGTGAAGGAAGCCAACCGGTAATATTAATGACTCACAGTCAGGACATGGACAGAGCTATTCAAGCATCCACCCTCCACCGGACCAACGAAGTCTTAAGCTCAATTGTGCTCTATTAGTCAATACTATTGTTATTCTTGTTATGACGTCAGATGGTCACAGACATTGCTTGTGAGACACTGAACTACGAGTCGTGGAAAACTACGTGAGAACAAATTCAGCTCTTGCCTTCCGTCAGCGACACTACAAATTGTCTGAATCTCCGTTGGACTACGGTTCAGAAATATCCATTTCAGCTTCGGTGTCGTGATAACGCAATATCAAATTTCACTGTGACGACATCACTCCATGAGGCAACGGGCGAAACCTCGCACCCCGCCGGCGTTGAGGATGAATCGCTGGTGTCTGCATTGTCAGCGCTAGGATTGAGTTATCCGACCTTGGACATCGAATGGGTAAAATGCAGAACTTGTCATGCGCTTCATGATCATCGAAAGGAGACTGGAAGGGCACGGCTGGCAGCAGCCTATGTCAGGTGCATACCAGACAAAATACCAGACTGGAAAAACTGAGGAGGATCTGCATAGACACGTACCATGCTCCTGTCGAGCCGGCTCACCCCTGTGAGACGAGATGGCGACACATGGCGTACTCGCAAGATCAACACACTGTTGGACACGGCTGAACTCGACCTCAATGATTACGAGGCAATTATAGTCAGATTTTCAGTCACTTGGTTGAGGTGAAGGCTACATTTCCAGCCGGAAAATTGGAACTTTTCAATCTCTAACTATATCTTCCGACCAGCAGTTAGCAGTCTATGAATCCTCCGGCCGGAAGTAGAATATTTTACACAAAAAATTGCATCATTCTCCCACCGGAAGTTGGGAATGTCTCCAAGGCAGACAGAATTTAATCTTCCGGCCGGGAGATATTAGTTTCCAGTAGTGATGAACTATGTCTTTCGAGTAGAAAGCTCCCAGATTCTGCTAGGTAGATCTCAATTCTCCGCCCGGAAAGTTGAAACTTTCCCATGAGAAATAACATTCTCCGACCGGAAGTTGAGAATTTCTCCTAGGCAGGTAGCATTGAATCATCCGGCCGGAAGATGATAATTTCTACAACCTTTGAACTTAGCCTTTCGAGTAGATAGCTCCCAGGTTCTGCGAGGTAGATCCCAATTCTCCTCCCGGAAAGTTCAACCTTTCCCAAGAAGCATTGTATTCTCCCACCGCATGTTGAGAATTACTCCCAGCCAGGTAGGATTGAATGTTCCGGCCAGAAGGTGATAGTTTCTACCAACATTGAACTCACTCCTCCCCCTAGAAAGTTTGGGGCTGCTGCTAGGTAGATCTCGATTCCCTGTCCCGAAGTTGGAACTGTCAAATGAGCAAAACATCCTCCGACCAGAAGTTGTGAGTCTGTCTAGGCCCAAAATTATTCATCCAGCCGGATATTGAAACTTTCCCAAAATAAATTGCATTCGCCAACCGGATGTTGAGAATTTCTCTCAGGCAGATGGTATTTAATATTCCGGCCGGAGGATGATAGTTTCTACCAGCGTTGCACTCAGTCGTCCGACCAGAACGTTCTGAGCTTCTCTTGGATATCTCTCGATTTTCCGGCCGGAAGTTGAAACTTTCCAAAGAAGCATTGTATTCTCTGACCGGAAGATGAAAATTTCTCCCAGGCTGGTGATATTTAATCATCTGGCAGGAAGATGATTGTTGCTACCAGTGTTGAACTCAGTCTTCCGAGTAGACAGTTTCGAGCTTCTGCTGAGTATATCACAATTCTCTGGCCACAAGCTGAAACTATCGGAAACAGAATTCTATGCTCCAACAGGATGTTCCAAATTTCTCCAAGGGTTAGGGTTAGGGTTAGGGT
>Ga0307512_10005550_pt1 | contig 13122 bp, 13 predicted proteins | sample 14_EM_MG_FD_200267 | JGI IMG/M metagenome (GOLD analysis project Ga0307512, IMG submission 200267) | Populus trichocarpa ectomycorrhiza microbial communities from riparian zone in the Pacific Northwest, United States - 14_EM | ecosystem: Host-associated > Plants > Roots > Unclassified | place... | reverse complement strand
AGGGTTTTAAGGAGGCTACTATGGGAATCACTTTGTTTCATCTTTTCATTTGTTTCTTGCTTTACGGTGTATAGCAAGAGGGGGAGTATTGCATGATAGGTCTCTGCCATCTTATGGCCGGAGATGAGTCTCGTATGACCGGAGATTGCTGTCGGCCTGAAGGGTCTATACATAGATGCGTACGCACGCATTCACACTTGTACTCGTATATATATGGCCTTGTGGCACTCTTAGATAATATACAATCAAGCTTCTCTAGCATCACTATTTCAACACCGCAGAAAGCCCGCGGGCCGAGTGATGAGACATGACGGCCCTAAATTTGTTACCGAGCGTTAATAATCGCGATTATTTTCCTCGAACAACTGAGAACAATAAGATAAATCGTCCCCCAATGGAGTTTTTACCCTATTTTTCATGTTTTAGATTGTAGGCCGGCCCGCAGGGTTGGGTCAGGGCGCGGGTTTTTGATTTTAAAGCCCAGCTCGCCCGGGCTTTGAGATTCGAGGCCTGGCCTGGCCTTTCCAAGCCCGACGAAAAACCCTTGGGCCAACCGGGCCCGTTTCGAACACTGTTCAGAAGTTCAAGACGTGGGTGAGCTGCGGCAACGCATCAGCAGTTGTGGCACACAAAACACCACATGCATTGAATCGCAACACATTCAATTGGCGGGTGTTGGAGGTGTTTGTTCCTGGGGTTCAGCTACTCGTCGAAGGCGTTTAATTGAGAGTTTATACAACGCTATCGCCTTGCAATTCGACCTGTATTGAATGTTGGAAAGTTGCTGTTTTGGTTCAACGAAGTTCCGGGACGGACTCCGCTCCTTTGAGAAATGTTTACCGCTAACATTCCATTATAATGAACTGCACACGTACAGCTTGCCGCATTCCGTATACCTATTCGGCTCCTCATATCACCTCTGGCAAACGCATCTACTTTGTTGATTACTCCAGTGATGATGTGCATCTACCTGATACGCGGCTATTGAGGTTGTACACGGCCTGTTCGAAGTTTTTGGATATGAGTGGAGCGACAGAGTATATTGAGAAGCTGATTCCTGACTCGGAAGAACGTGCTGTTAAAGGCACGTTGGATACCGGTGGGGCAGCCATTGTACACGTTTCTATGTTCGAGGGGTTAGGGGTGATTTGTGGTGAGGTACGGTAGGGGTTTTGAGGTGGGATACAGGGATATGAAGGGTGACAGCTGTATCAGAGTTAGGATTTGATGCGGAAAACTGATTTTGGCGGCTAATTTGTTTATTTCCGCGCAATATCTGGAGGATATGAAAGCCGAAACTCTTGGTGTTATTTTCGTTGATTACACAACGATGTATTCCTTCTTCCTCAGCAGTTTTCCTGCTTCCACTGCTCGTTAACACCTACAAAATCCTGCTTCCGTTTTAACAAACCCTCTCCACCCCAAAATATTACCTAGGGATGACTGACTCACTGAGTTTAGTTTTTGCAAAACTAAAACTTATGCAACAAACGTCGCCGTGGGGGGAGCAGTAAAGGCATTTCTAAGCTCATCATCGCCGTGCAATACGACTGCTGCATGACGCCTTCACTGCTATTTTGACAATACCGCCTCTGTGGTAATCAGGCATCCGAATAGTCCGTTGAACTCGTTCCGTGCGGGCAAAAGTTTGCCTCGGCCTGGACGACGATTTTCGGAGCACCGCGCAGAGGGCCGTCTGAGACTAGGGCAAATAATTAAAGACGAAATGACTACCGGGCCCTACAGTCTCGCTGTAAGGTAGAAGGTATTAATACAAATTCTATCAAAGTGCGGTAGAGCATTGCTTAAAAACAGCTGAGATGCTATTTTATAGTATACAGTATTGTTCGTATTTATTCCCTTCATTTATCTCTTTTTTACGGGCTAAGTTCAGGCTACCAGCGGATTTACATTTTTATTAGGCCAAGGTGCCCAGTTTTTTCGGGCTGCCTTCAGGCCCATCCATCATTTCAAGCCAACTGCCGTTCAGGTGGCAGCTTACAGGCATGTATACAGGGCATAGGTATGGAATTGTGTCCCGAGACAGACCAGGTCTCCTGAATCCATGCGCCAGTCGAAACGCCGATTCCGGGCCCCTAAAGAAGCCAGTCCGCAGGGACCGTTTGGATACCTGGTCGTAATTGCGCCACTTCAGCGGTTAGGTATTGAGTATTTTTCATATATTTACACAGCCCGTACGGTCGGCCAACGATTTCTGAAAAACTGATTTGGGAGTTTCCAGTTCACAGGACAGTGGCACCCTGGGATGGTGAGGCCAATAAAAAGCATTAGGTGGCAATCTGCAAAAGCCTAGTCAGTTAGGGAATGCTTTGCGAAGATTTAGAGCTACCAGAATGGGAAATTATACGCCAGGATGTGCTTCAAAGGGTGCACTACAATCATCTCTGACATCGTATCTCTACACAAACATGCTGGCGGTTCCATATTCTAGAGCAAGCTCGATTCCAAGCCGAATATGGTCTGGGTTGGATGCTCTCGCCTGCTCTCACAGAGCACGACCCACAAGTGGAAGTATGTTGAAGCACTCCTGCTTCTTGCCGAGTGGCCCCTTGACCATAACGAACCTCGACCAGGCAGGCATTCCAATAGTCCGTCTCGTCCGTCCAAGGCCATACCCGAGACCGGACTAAAGTTTTTGGGGCTCAAAATTTTAGGACTAGACGGACTAGGGAACTTCATGACAAGACTACAGGACTGCAGGCCCTACAGTCCATTAATTGCCCCCGAGAAAGAAATTTTTACCCAATTTGATGAAGCCTAAAATGCTGATTCGGTACAAGTTCATCTCAGCTGAAGATCTTTTCCGCGATACAGCGTCCGGAAATCTCATTCCCGAGCTGGATATCCTTTAAGCAACCCTGGTCGAGACTACGGCCATATATACCAGGCCTAGTCCGAGAGATTTTTGCACGGGACGAACCAGTCCCTCCATACTCATGCCCTAGGCAGGACGACGATGTCGAGCCCCGACAAACTGTAGTCGGGATGGACGGTTGGGAATACTGGTGGTAACGGTCCAAGGTTACCATCATCAGTTTGTACTGCCGACAGAGTGCGTCGAAGGGAGTGGCGAAGAAATACCGCGGAAACTGTGGTGCGCAAGATCCAAGGGACACAGTTATGGTGGAGCTAAGGTTGCGTAAGTGCGATATTCGTGCGTGAAGGCATCGCGATCGGGAGTCGAGGCGGGTGTACTAGAGTTCGTGAAGTTAGTCGCGAGAGAAGCCGATGTGAGCCGTAGGTTCAGACGCAAAGTATTAAAATGCAGCTGTTGCCACGACGCAGAACGAGAAAGACTGTTCGGCAAGCCCACACTGAGGAGACAGACGAACTAGCACCAGAAAGTTGCGCAACTACCCAAGAAAGGAATTGGTGCATTTGTAGAGGGGAAGCAGAGTTATGGGGTCGTGGTACCACCGGTGTCGCGTGTTCAGGTGGGAGCATGATTAATCAAGGCTAGAGAAAGAGAACTTTGTTTCGACGCAGAAGAAGATTACGACAGCGGCGGTGGGGGCCAGCGTGAGAGGCGAAGTTATTTGCACATGGCGTGGGGGAAGTGATGGGGTGATCCGATAGTGCTATTATGGTTACCGTGACGCATCGTTGATGAAGAGATGTTGACGCAGCGGAGGACCTTGCCCGAAATCACGCGATTGCTTCTCATATCCACGTTTGTCGTTTTCCTTGGGCTTTGTACATAGTGTAGCCACTCGGGCGCTAATGTGTGCGACAAGGATTAGTCGATAATCGTGGGAATGTTTGATAAAACTGGAGACGATCTAAATCAAGCACATGATTGTGGTACATCAATGAGTTTTCGCCCCCAGCGCAACGTGCACGTGTCAACAAGCGGTTTACCCCGCGGAGACCCCTGCAAGCACCGAGAACCACGTGTCAGATCGCGCAAGGTCATTTACCGGCGTGTATGTGAATGGGACATCTCGCTTCCACGTTTGGTACTGTAGCGAGCGTCGAGGTTCGGAGGGGCATTTTAGCGTGAAGTATTTTATTTTTGTTTGGGGCCCCCATAACGACTTTTTGACCTGATGATGTCTCTGTGACGGTATTTTTTGGCCATGACGTACGACGTGAGGGGGGGTACGAGAGTGTTATTTTATGATTTGGTGAAGTAGGGACTCAGATATGGAGATGCTTCACCGGGAAGACTTATTTGGTGAGCGTCACAACAAAACAACGTACCTCAGCACTACCGTATGAAGCCTCCGTGATGCGTGACTATTTTGTGTATTTACTGACTGGACATACCCCCCGTGATGCGGTACGTCCGAACCTGGATGTTCGCTACAGTATTCATGCTCCGAGCAGTACCTAGTTCAGACTCGAAACCCTCGGTCGCAATCATAGAGGCTCCGAACCCCGAGATCTCTGAGATCTACTCCAGCATCCGACATACGGTCGATGACAAGGACATCCTCGTGTGGCACGCTCGACTCGGCCACCTCTCCTTGCCAGCCATCAAACGACTCCCGAATACTGTCAAGGGCATCCAAAAGCCCATCGATATGCGCCTGCGAAGCCTGTATCATGGGCAAAATGTTCCGTAAGCCCTTCCAGCCATTGAAGCCCGGGGATAGGGCTAAGACCCAACCTCTTGAGTTGATCTATTAAGCAAAAGGCCTCTTTACGATCAAATCATCGTATAGTGCAATTGGATGGGTGCAGTGCTGTGGGTGCAGGCTTGCTTTCTCGAGTATCATTCAGTCAGGAGCATCGTTAATTAATTACTCGAGAGACCTCGGGCTGTTATAAACCATCAAGCCTACAAAACCCACGGCAGAATTATATTTTAGTGCAAGGACAGGTCACTTTCCACCCTATACCCTTAGTTCCCCGGTGTGGTATTGGGAGTGGTCAGTGCTGTCGAATTCGGTTGGACTCCACTGACAAATCTTGCGGTCAGGGTGGAGGAGGAGCAGCATGAGGAGGAGCCTTACCTCAGGGAAGTGTACAATTCCGCAGGAGGCTGATCTATAGTGAGCTGTAGCGCGGATTAACGAATGGTAAGAGGCGATTTCGATGGCCAGTTCCGAGGTCCCGCCCGCCAGTCTTCCAAATCCCCAAGTCGTCGTCTAGTCGCGGGCAAGATATGGCAAGACCAGGGCCCGATCAGGGCGACTGGGGTGACGCCTAGGGCTGGGGTTACTGGTTCACCTGTAGCTATGCAGGAATTTGGATCCAGATACAGTGATATAGGCTCTCAAATTATGGATAATCCACTTGGTAGACTATGGTGTGGATTATGTACCATACACGCGGTTGGGAGGCATATTGAATATCATCACTCGGTCACGACAGCATTGTTGAGAGAAAAAGTGAAAGAACGAAGAAGCTCCATTGTCTGTCGATACAAGAAAGGGAAAACAATAGACTTATATACAGAGAAAAGACCATACTCGGCGAAGCCGAGCATCACATCCGGAGCCCAACGCCAACTTCCAGTGCCGGGGCTAGACCTCCTCCTCGGCATGGGGACAAGTGAGGCTAATGGGGGCCGTAAGCCACAGGCCTCATGCCCGAGTCCACCAGCACCGAAAACTAATGAAGGCACCGGGCCAAACTCCTAGTCAAGAAGCATCACTCGCATTATGTGTCCATCACTCGGAAGACCGCCGGCACCAACAATCCCGCAATCTAAAACCCTAGGCCGGCAAATCATCGTCCGGGACAGAGCAAGGTCTTGCCAGGACGGACTTTTACGACTCCTGTTGATATACAGGGTTAAAGTTCCTAACCTTACAGTTTTGTGTTTATCTCGTTGCAATGTTCACGGCCTCCGTACACACGTAAATCATGGAGATTTCATCTACATCCAGAAGCAACAGAGTACAATCGACGTGCATTTATCGGAGTGTGAGTCATGTGTTTGATTGAAACCGTAAGTAGCTCTGTAAGTTGCGTTCCCGAATCTCGCGATAATTGCCAGTGCGTAACTATACTTTCTGGCGGACTCCGCCTTCCGGCAAGGCCTTGTTCAAATTGTCATCAACCTCAGAGTTGGTTATGTTTATATAGCCACAAGCAAGAGTATGAGATTTGGAACTGCCTAAACTGGAAATATGGTGTCTATATTCAACTGATCCAATCCAAAGCACCCGATGACAGAGACAAGATAAGTACTGCAAGGTAGTTAGCATGTCCATAGGAGTATGAGTCATACCTTTTGCAGACCACAAGTTCAAGGCTACACATCATTGAATGTAGTTGCAAGTACCAACGCCATCAACGCTTTCACAGAGGTGTTGAGTGATCTTTTCGTGGCTTTCTGACAGAAACCATGCAGGGTAGGTTTAATGAAGGTTCCAGTCCATTCACAAAGGATATGGCAATCAGACTGCGCTTACATGCGTGCAAAGCATTCACCGAGAGTGTATACTCCATGTAGGACACTGTCCATTCACGGGGGTTGGGAACACTTCGTGCATGGAATGGTCACTCTGCGGAGTAACATCCTCCGTGACCGGCCTAGAACATGTAGTCCGGACGGACGGTTGGGAAACGCGAACTCTTTCACATTTACCAACCCATTGACCGTCTACCGCACCGATAATTGTGGCACGATGCTATAACAGCATTACCGAAGCCCCGAAGGCAGCCCTGCGGCAAACGAAGACTCACCAACCACCTCTGTACATGCATTGCACACCTCACCACTACCAACGGCCATCGCGCACTCAACAGGTGCTATGCCAGCATTATTCCCATTTCACCCGAAGGCAAAATTTGCGGTCTATATCCCACTATATGCTCAAATCGGCACGTTCTATCACTTACTCAAAACCGAGGCCTACGGTGCCAAACAGCGGTCACAACAGTCAGTCCGCCCGCCAGACTTTGTTGCGATGTATTTGGGTGTGGTCATCACGTGGGTTGGTTTAGGGTTGAGGGCGGCGGAGCCGCATGCACCCTAGTTCTTGTGTATGCGTCAATTAGACTTAGAGATAGTAAGTTCAGTTCGGTCAAGAGCGATTCAGCACAACGGACCCGTCACAACAGCCTTTAGGTCTCAATGCCGCCGTTTTGTTCGGTGATGAGACAATCAGAGGAAGGTGAGAAAGATGATGATGATTGAACTGTCTATCGTACAGAGAGAGAAGAAGATAGACAAATATAAGTAAAGAAAATCATCTCAAACACTAAGAGGAAAGCACTAAGAGAACGGCACTACTCAGGCCCGAGGCTCCCTGGGAGATGGGCTCCGTACCAAGCCTGCTAAGTCTAGTGCTTACCTTAGTCCCAATGGCCTGCGGGCTAAAGTTAGTGCCCGCCTTAGTCCAGATAGCTAAGTTAGTCCCCGTCTTAGTTCCGGTAGCCTTCGGGCTAAATCCCTTAGTCAACATCAGGTAAGATATTGCAAGACCAGGGTTCGATCAGGGTGGCTGGGGGCGACGCCTAAGGCTGGGGTTACTGGTTCACCTGTACGTAGGCAATTACTTCCATCAAGATACAGTGATATGGGCTCTCTAATCAGTGGATGATTGATTTGGTCGGTTATAGTGGAAATGATATACCACAGCCATGGTTGGGAGGCATATTGGATATCATCACTCGGTCACGAGCGCATTACTCGGAACGTGTGTCCATCACTCGGAAGACCACCGGCACCTGGAGTCCCATAGTCTAATAACCCCCAGGACTCCAAATTGTAGCCTCGGACAGGGCATGGTCTGTTCGGGCGGGACGGACTTTTGCGACCTCCGGTTCCGGAGGTGCTTGCAGCGCAGCATCATCAGGAGCAACGGCGGATAGGTGTTCGTACAGCTTTTCTCCGCGGTTTTGAGCAAGTTGATGAGCGGCCGCGCAGATCTGGTGGTACGGGCGAGGCTGGATGATCGCGGTCGTGGAGCTGAAGCGGGTGCGATCATCGGCGAGAGGGTAATCTTGGTTCGGGTGGAATGGTTCGGGTATAGTGGCTAGTTTCGGCGGGGTAAGGATGCATCATATATGACTGGTTCATAAGTGAAAGGATCCACGCATGGATACTAGCAGCTGAGAATGTGTGATGAGAATGTTACTGGAGGCGTGAGGGACTCACGATGTTGGAGAGTGTATGGAAGTGGATTTGAAGTTTGGAGGTTTGCAGATTTGTTGGCGTTCGTCGTTTGCATTCCTCCTGAGTGACGAAAACAACAACTTCACACAAAAACAGCTTGAATTGTTTACTGTACAGAAGTGATTGCCCTCATCGAGCAAAAGAGCTATTTAAGGGTAGAAGTATGTCTTTATATACAGGATGTGGAGAGTGTTGGCAGCTAGTGAGTGGTAGCTCGTGAATGAGCCTGATTAATTAGAACATTAGAATCACTCCCCAGCGCATTGTAGTATCTTCGATAATTGGCAACTACTCACCAATCTTTTCCAGCCGAATTGACGACCCTCCAGGCCATTCTAGCAGCTTGTAGGCCTTTCGGGCTTAATCCTGAGTCCACACGGAGTGGGAAGGGAGGTGCATATACGCGGAAAGATATGAGAACATTGCTCTATAGAAATGAGTTCGCCGGCGCACCGCTGCAGTGGTAAACGAGCTTTGATCTTCTGACGTGGGTAAGGCTGCACACCGCAGCAGATGTATCTGACCGTTATCCTTCAGGACTGGGTTCACCGGCGTCCCTCTTCAGAGTCATGAGGCACTTCATCTTCACGGTATGCTCACGTTGCTCTTCAGGTATGAGTTCACCGGCGTACCTCTGCAGAGGCGCGATGTTCTAGTCCAGTCACGGAGGATGTCCCTCCGCGGAGAGACCGGTCCATTCACGGAGTGTACCCCTGCACCCCACCTCCGTGACTGGACTGGTTCATTCGCGGAGTATATATACAAAGTGCTAATTACACTCAATGTCGTGGTGCAACTACAATTACACTGTGCTCTATATCCTGACTTGAAACCAGCTCTTCTTCCTCGTTGCCCTCTTCCTCTACAACGTCCTCAACCTCATCCTCATCCTCCTCCTCGTCTACATCCTTGTACTCGTCGAGACCCTCTCCTTCCTCAATATCCAGATCTGTCAAATCACTTTCGTCGTTTTCCTCGACGCTCTTGTTGACATCATCCACAGATGTGGAGTATGTCTGCGCTGTTGCCTCTCCCTGTGTATTTGCTCGAAGTCGCTTTTGACTGTGACTGGGTCCAGGTGCTGTTGTCTTCCGTTTAAGATTGAAAGTACCAGATGGCGCTGCAGAAACACCATTGTTTGTGCATTGAACTCCATCATTTCGCTGGGCTGTAGGTACATAGTTGCGCTAGGCTGAATGTATGTAGTTGCGCTGGGCTGAATGCGCGTAGTAGCGCTGGGCTGAATGCAATTAGTTGCGTTGATTAAATTCAGCTGGATATGGCCAGCTCAGTACGCATACATCCGTGGGCATATATGCGTGCAGACCATTCACGGAGGTGGGGTGCAGGGGTACACTCCGCGAAAGAACCAGTCCAGTCACGGAGGGTGGGACTCCGTGAATGGACCGGTCTCTCCGCGGAGGGACATCCTCCGTGACTGGACTAGAACACGCGACACCGCTTCTCTCCCGCAAGTTCCTCAATGCGCTTAAGAAGCGCTGCTCTCCATCGCTTCAGTGCTGCTTCACTATTCCCCTCTCCGTGTCCGTCACAACTCATAATTAACGCCATTATCCGTGCGCTATTTGTGGCGATGTTTGTATCCGTGCTTGTGAAGCGGGGTAAGGTGTGCGAGTATGATCCACGATCTGCGCCAACTCTCAATCTTACTAGCGTACTGGGTCTTGTAGGTGATTTGCATCACTCTACAGTCGTCGTTATCTGTCAGTTAAAGTAAAGATGATCGAGAAGTTGGATTGTACTATCCAAGAGGGCCACAAAGGTCATGCATATTCGGGAGTCCAGGGATGAATGCGTACGTACTCACCTATGTATAAAGACGGCCAAACACCGTCAGTCCGTATGAATACCAGTGCAGTAAGTTGCACCAAGGCCTAGATCGATTTTTGTAACCCCGAAGTTCTCGAGATCTCGCTCTTAAACGAACAAAACTGACGGGATACTTCCGGAGCGGAGCGGAACGTCAAAATACTGATATGGAAATAACTGACGCGTAAACAGTTTCACATTGCTTAAAGGTAGTGGTAGGCCGAGTAGGAGCAGCAGCAGTGTGCAAGCACGGTAATGAATGGAAGACCCGCCGCAGTTATCTGGGCACCGGACGTATGGAGGTCTTCGATGCCGAGCTGTGGGCGATTGGACTCGCGCTCGGGGAGACGGTCAAAAGAAGAGAAAGACTGCAAGAGCACGGAGTGAAAACGGTGGCAGTCATTAGCGACTCAAAAGCCGCAATTCGACGAACGGCACACATCGAGCCGGGCCTGGGGCAACGATTAGAGAGCCGGATTAATCGGAGAGCACAGGCTCCCCCCGCCCACGGCATCGCAACTGAGATTCACTGGGTCCCGGGACACTAAGGCATCCCCGGAAACGAAGAAGCAGACCGCCAGGTGAACCTGGCCCGAGACTCCAGCGGAGACATGGCGATGGAGCGGCCATCCACCTCAGCCCCGAATAGAGCTAGACGAATCTCCGAGGGAAGGTCAGCAGCCAAGGCAAAGTGGGAGGCCGACAAGTGCAGCAAGCACTTCAGCTACAGACTCAAGGGCAATACGGGGACCAAGAGACCTGTTCCAATGACAAGCGTGAAGTCGCTGGCTACCAGGTTCTACAGACTAAACTGCGGGCATGCACCCACTGGAGTCTACCTAAAATGGTTCGGCCACCGAGATGACAACAAATGCTGGTGGTGCGGCGGCGGAGGCAGGACAGCGGCCCAGACCCGGGAATATCACTTCTGCCACTGCAGCCGGTGGAGAGACCAGCAAACGACACTGTGGAAGGCGGTAGCAAAGGCGACGGGCTGGAAAGTGGGCAGATGCAGACACGTGCAGATCTCTGAGCTGTTCTCCGTAGAAGAATGCGACCAAGCAGTGATGGACTTCCTGGTGGCTACTGAAGTCTGGATGTTCCCGCCTAAATGAATGACGGGATGGAGAAGGCGCAGAGACTGACTCAGGTGCGGGGGGCGGCGGCGATGCGGGTATATATCCGTTCCATTTTGTTGCTTTCCTTTTCTCTCCTTGTGTTCAGTTTATTCTAGCTTTTGTTCGATCTCTCAATTTTCATATATATATCATCGGGGATGAAAGGGTAGCGGGGGGGGGTGCTCCGCCATCTAGCCGGCTCGCCCGGAGGCGGAGGGGGTATTAGGTCCTGTCATACTCAAGTTAGAGTGCATACAGTATGAATAAACAACAACAAGGTAGTGGTAGGAAACATGCCCACATATCCAACCACGCTACCTATGATGAGCAGCAGACGTGCTGCAATAAGTCTGTGTGTACTGTGTGTACTGTGTGGTTTTTGCTGCATCTATCGGTGTAGGTAGGAAGTTTTGGTCGGGAGCAACAACCTCTCTAACTTCGAGCATGACAGATAACAGTCGTAGGTTAGGGTGTTGGGTAGACCGATGAGCAGACGTGATGTCATCTGTTCTAGTTAGTTCACGGAGTCCCACCCTCGCACGTTTCGCATAGTGTTAGTCACTCCCAATTGATTTGGAGATGCATAAGGAGACTAGGGAGGCGCAGATGGTGGAGAGGGCGGCGAGGGATATTGAATACGAGGACTTGCTGAAGAAGTTTGCGGAGATGAAATGAGGATGCATGGGTTTGGGAGAATTGCGGTTTTGTTAAAAGCATGTTAGTAGCCCTGCAATGCTGTTGCTTTTGTACCCGGCTGATATGGTAGGTGGTTATGTATGTTTATTAAAATTAACCGGATGTTGGTGCCTACGATGTACGTAAAAGACATGCTTGCCCTTTCATTGCATGTGCCCTTGGAATTTGTTTGATTAGACTGGGTTCATATCACATCTGCTACCTTTCATTCCGCTACTTCTTTTGCGTGTCTGCAATGTCTCTTCGAATTTTGACGTCCCATCCTCATTCACGGCCAGCGACGGATTATTTGGGTATGGCATAGTTCCTGGTTCTGGTAGCAAATTTTTCTGAGTAGGTGGAGATAGCCCGTTGCATCTCCTGATAATTGGACTCACCGGTGCATACCACAACTCGCGCACCCCATTTCGCACAACCGCAACCACGACTCTGTAACTCCACGACATCGACCGCAGAACCAATTAAATCTCCCGAGTTCGCCCCAATATCTCTGCGGCCCCGACGTCCTCATTGCAGATTGACTAATCGATGAAACCCGTAAACACAACCGTGGGCTCCCAGCTGTCTTGTTGACAACTCCCACCATCCACCCATGCCAACTCCACAAATATTTGTCCGATACAGACGCTGGTAAGACGTTAAGTTATATACTCCATGGGATCTATCAGCTTCGCATGTCCGATCTTGATTTGGAGCTGTGGTTCTTACTCAGCGGCCGTTTTTGTGATTTTTGAGCGGTAGTTGATCAACGGAGACAAACCCATTCGCATACCGTGATTTTGCCGGACCGTGAGAAATCCCGTCTTGACGCTTGCGTGGGATGGTTTTTGGACGGTAATCCTCTTCCGTGTTCATCCAGTGGTTCACACTAAGTATATGTACGGTGTTGGTTTGAGAGTGAGTAATCCAATCTTTACCTATCGGTCTCCACTAATTTTGTACCCGTTGAATTTGCTATTGCCTCTCTTGAGTTACCATATAGGTGACTGTTTGTATTAATGTAAAGGCACGTATGCAGTGTTCTCAACCGTCCCCGGCCGTCCGTCTCCGTCTCCGTCCTTCCTCAAGACGGACGGAATGTCGGCCGTTATCCACCGTCATCGGGCGGTTACTGTATATCTTCAGACTAAACCCAATCAAGCCCGATAATGTTATACAGGCTTCGGAATGTATGAAATCCTGGTGCAGAGGGCGTAATCTTTGGAGAAACAGAGTCAGAAATATTATGGATGCAGCAGATGCTCACAGGTCTTGCATCACGGACAGAATAGTAATTGAAATGATTTTCTTATAATTTTTGTTATGTGCGCTAAGACTTCTCCGTCGACGGCCGTCCTTTCCGTCCGTCTCCGTCCAGCCTCAAAAAGACGGCGCCGTCTCCGTCCT
>Ga0307512_10005549_pt1 | contig 13125 bp, 9 predicted proteins | sample 14_EM_MG_FD_200267 | JGI IMG/M metagenome (GOLD analysis project Ga0307512, IMG submission 200267) | Populus trichocarpa ectomycorrhiza microbial communities from riparian zone in the Pacific Northwest, United States - 14_EM | ecosystem: Host-associated > Plants > Roots > Unclassified | place... | reverse complement strand
GGTCGACCTCCTCGACCCGGCGCCCTTTCGCGGTTTCTGCCAGGCGCGGCAGGCGACGCCGTTCGTCGCCTTCCAGGCGGCGCTCGCCGCGGCGATCACCCGGCTTGGCGGGCGGTACACAGGCGCCAACAGCAACGCCGCCTACCGCACCGATCCGAGGTCGTGGCACCTCATCGGGTTCTTCTCCAACCTGATCACGTTCGCGCCGCCCCCGCCAGCGGACCCGACCGATCCGCTCGGCTGGATCGCCACACTGCGCACGACAGCCTTCGAGGCCATCAGCCGTTCGCTGCTGCCGCGCTCCACGCTCCTGCCCCGCCTCTACCCGGACACGTATCCCACCCGGCCCGCCGCACCACACCTGCACTTCGAGTTCGACGACATCCCGCCGTCGGGCTCGCGGGAGCCGGCGCTCGTGCTGCAGCCGCCGCCGGTCGGCGTGCGCAGCACGAAGAGCCACGCGGGCCTGGAGTGCACGGCGGTGATGCTCGCCAACGGCAGCGGTCTCCTCAGGGTGGCGTACCAGGACGGTGGCTGCGCGCCCGAGGCTGTCGCCGCGTTGCTCGACACCTGGCTGCACATCGTCGAAAAGGAGATGGTCGAGAAGTGACCGCCGTGCCGGCTGACACCGAGACCGCCGAGCTGTACCGGCGGATCTTCGCCCCCGACCAGGCGATGGACGACCCGTACCCGCTGCTGCGGCGGTTGAGCGACGCCGGGCCGGTGCTGCCGGTCGAGGACGGCGTGTGGGCGGTGACGAGCTGGGCCGGCTGCCGCACCGTGCTTCGCGATCCCGCGTTCGGCATCGACGCGGAGGCGGCGTGCCGGTCCCGTGGTGGCGCCGGCTGGCGGGCTCATCCGGCGCTGCGGCTGCTCGGCAGGACCCTGCTCGTGCTCAACCCTCCGCACCACACCCGTTCCCGCCGGGCCGTCGCGGGCTGGTTCACCCCGGACCGGGTCGCGGCCATGGCCGACTCCATCCGCCGCGTGACCGACGACCTGCTCGACGCGCTGCCCAGGGACCGCCCCGCCGATCTGATCGCGAGCTTCGCCGACCAGCTCCCGCTCGGCGTGATGCAGCTGGTCCTCGGTGTGGCGGAGTGGCCGTTCGGCGACTTCCGCGAGCAGACCATGGAGTTCAACCTCCTGCTCGAACGTGCGCCGACGGCGCGGCACCTCGAGCGCGCCGACGCCGCCGCGACCACCATCGAGCGGTGCATACGTGAGCTCATGGACCAGCGCCGTGATGTCGACCGGGACGACCTGATCTCGTTCCTGGTCCGTGCCAGCGAGGCCGGCGAGATCGACGAGGACGAGATCGTGCCGCTGGTGTTCCAGATCTTCAACGCGAGCTACCAGACGACGGCGAGCATGCTGGGCAGCCTGCTCAACGTCCTGCTCGGCGACGAAGGTCCGGCACTGGACCGGCTGGCCCGGGATCCGGAGCTGGTCGCCGCCACGGTGAGCGAGGTGCTGCGCACCGACCCTTCGGTGCAGAGCACCGGGCGGCACGCCATGCGTGCGGTGCGACTCGGCGGCCACCACATCGCGGAGGGCGACTTCGTCGTCGCCGTGCTCGCCGCGGGCAACCGCGACCCGGAACAGTTCGACGAGCCCGACGAGTTCCGGGTCGACCGCCCGGCCGGCCACCCGCTCAGCTTCGGGTGGGGTGTGCACTACTGCCTCGGCGCCGGCCTGGCCGTGCTCGAGGCGGAGGTGGCGACACAGCGGCTGGCGGACCGCTTCCCCGGCATGCGCAAGGTGGGCGAACCACAGCTCTGGCCAACCGCCAACATGCGGTCGTGGCGATCCTTCGAGGTGCGGCTCGGCGCGGTGCCGCAGTGAGCGACCGGGTCCTGGCCCACCCGGCTGACACGCGGAGCAACCTGCTGACCCACCTGCGGCGGACGCTCGAGGGCCGCGCCTTCGACGCGTCCACGATGTTCATCGACCCGGCCGAGACGCGGCGGTTTCCCGGCCGGTCCGTCCAGCTGCGGCTGTCGGTGCTGCTGCGCACCTACCGAGGCGAGTACCCCGGCGACACCTTCGAGTTCGACCGGCTCGCCGAGCGGATCCGCCGCGGTGACGAGCACATCTGGTTCTGGGGCGCGCCCGACCAGATCGCGGCCGCGCGCACCGACCTGCGCCGGCCGGACAGCACGCCGGTGCCCGACCTCGCGCTGGGCACGGTGACGGTGCTGTCGGCGGAGGACCAGTTCGGCCCCGGCCACGGCGAGCTGTGCCGCTCCGGCAGCATGGACCGGACCGTCGGCGCGGTCGCGGCCATCGTGCACCGGATGCTCGGATACCACTCCGGCGCCGACCGCGGCGTGCACGACCGCTTCCACACACTGCTGCTCACGGCACGCAACCGAGCCTCTGCGCCTTCCGTACGCGGCGGCGAGGCCGTCCAGCACATCCACTGCGCGCACGTCAGGTCGCGGTACTGGGGAATCACCCCGTTCTACCTCATGCAGGGCGGAGTGGTCGAATGCATGGAGTTGCGGGAGAGCAACCGTGACCCGGCCGATCTGCGCCGCGCGTTGACGGCAGGCGGACCGTGGTGGTTCGCCGACCGGGACGACGCCGCCTTCGCCGAGGCACTGACCCGGCTCAACACCGGCGAACCCGTCAGCGTCCGCACCGGCGGCGGAACGGGACCCACGGACACGCGATCGACGGTGACCGCGCCGCGGGACGCCAAGCTCGTCCCGACCAACCACGTCATCGTCCGGCCCGCTCACGCGGACGAGACCGGCGGGTCACCATTCCAGGACGCGGTGCGGGAGGCCGAGTCACTCGGGGGCTGCACCGTGGTCGTGCACCTGCCACTGGACACACCGGAGCGAACGGCCGACCAGGAATGGATTGCCCGGCGCGGCTACACCCTCACCGCGATCTCCCCACCGAAGCGGAGCTGGCAGGTCGTCGCGGGAACACGACGTGACACCGTCACCGGCCCGACTGGCGTGTGGTGCGCGATCCGCGGGGACCTACCGGTGGCTCCACCGCACTATGTGGACCGCACCGACCTCGACGCCGACGAGATGGCCGTGCTCGAACACCTACGGCGCCGCCTCTCGGCGCTTCGCGTGCACGCCTGAGGCGGTCGGGACCGAACGCGCACCGCGCGCGGAGACCGGTTGAATCCGATCATGTCCCGCCGGGCCGCCGCAACATCCGGGATGTCCCTCATACCGGCTACATGACGGTGCTCGACCGCTGCCCATACGCTGCGCAGGCAGGAGTCAGTCCACTGTGAATCATCGAAGTCGAGCAGTTCTTCTTCGAGGAGGAAGCGTGCGGAGCGGGGCAACGGCCGAACGGGCTTCGATCGACAACTCGCGAGACCGGCCGGACACGGCCGAGCTCGCGTCGAGGTTCCTTCGGGACGGGTTCGTGATGCTGCCCGGCGCACTGTCGCCAGAGGAGACACGACTGCTGCGGCAGGGTGTGCACGCGGCACACCAGGCTCCCTGCCCGACCGGCAACCCCACCCAGTTCCACCGGCACCAGATGTTCCGCCGTGGTCCGGAGTTCGAGGCGATTCTCGACCGCGAGCCTGCCGTGGACGTCGCGGAGACGGTCCTGGGCGACAACTGCCACGTGATCGCCAACAACACCGTCTACACCGGACCGAACAGCGGCATCGACCGCTGGCACGTCGACGAGACGGTCCTGTTCCCCATGCTCGACGGCGTGCGCCTCGATCCACGGATCGAGATGCCGTGCCACATCATGACCGCGCTGTACTACCTCGACGACGTGCCGCTCGAGCTCGGGCCGACACAGGTCGTGCCTGGCAGCCACCGCAGCGGTCGGCGGCCGCCGCAGACCGACGCGGAACTGGTCTGGGACGGACGTGGCTACGAGACCATGGTCGCAGACGCCGGCGACTGCCTACTGCTCAACGGCCAGACCTGGCACCGGGGCGCGACGAACCGGACCAGCGACCGGCACCGGCACGTCCTGCAGGTCACCTATGGCCGGCGGTTCATCTCGCAACGGTTCTACCCGTACGTCAACCATGTCATTCCCCAGGAGATCCTCGACCGCGCCACCCCGCGGCGACAGAGGCTCCTGGGCATGCACGAGCACGGCCCGTACGGCTGACCGCCTACCGGCAGGTGCCAATCCCGAGGGAGCGCGCCGAATGTTGCCACTGCAGCTCGATGTCGTCAGCGGCTCGAATCTGCCGGATCCGGTGAACGCCCGGCTGGTCGTGATCGCGAACGCCTGCCAGACCGTCGGCGAGACGCTCGACCACTACCGGCTGACCGCGACCGACCCGGACGTGCTGGAACAGAACAACAGTCACTACCAGGACCGGTACGTCAGCATGATCCCCCGGCTTGGCGGGCAGCGCAGGGAGATCATCGACGCGGTCAACCACTGCCGGTCGACGGCCGGGATCGAGTCCTTCATCAACGAGCACAACTCGTGCTCGTTGAACGGGGTCTACCTCTTCGACCTGCTGCGGCGGCACGGCTACGCCGATCGCGTGGAACTCGTGGACAACATGGACCTCGAGTCCGACCGTGCCCGCGACCTCGTCCGGACGGCCGACGTGGTGCTGCTGTCCTCCACGTTCATCACGAGCGCGGCCACCATCGTCCGGGTCACCCAGGTGCTGAAGAACTGGAACCCGTCGGTCAAGGTGATCGTGGGTGGCGCCAAACTGACCCAGTTCGCCCATGAGTCGGAGATCCACGAGGCCGCCCGCGTGGCCGACGCGCTCGTGTTGTCCCCCAACGGGGAGCGCACGATGCTCGCCGCCATCGGCAGGCTGTTCCGTGGCGAGTCCCTCACCGACCTCCCGAACCTCGCGCTCGACACCGGCGGCGGCTTCGTGCGCACCCGCCCCGACCCGCACGACGGTCTCGACCTCGACGCCGACGCCGTGCACTGGGACGCGTTGCCGCCGTACCTGCTGCGTAGCTCGGTGAACATCCGCACCGGCCGGGGCTGCCCGTTCAAGTGCAAGTTCTGCACCTTCCCGAGCTACAACGACCAGAAGGTCGACCTGATGTCGGTCGACACGGTCATCGGCCAGCTCCGCCGGATCATGCGGCTGCCGGCCGTGCGGTCGGTCCGCTTCGTCGACGACACGTTGTTCCTGAACAAGAAACACCTCATCTCGGTGTGCCAGGGCATGATGGACATCGGGTTCGACAAGCCGTGGACGGCCTACCTCCGCTCGACGACGCTGACCGAGGAGTGCACGCGCTACCTCCGCGAGGCGGGTTGCCGGCTCGTGCTGGTCGGTGTCGAGTCGGCAGACCAGCACGTGCTGAACAACATGCTCAAGGGGACGAAGGAAGCCCACAACTGGGCCGCCGCGAAGAACCTCGCCGACAACGACATCCTGGGCTTCGCGTTCATCCTCACCGGTTTCCCCGGCGAGACGACCAAGTCGGTCGACAAGACCATCGACTTCCTCAACAACTCCGGCATCCACAGCTACGTGCACTCGCCGCTGTTCGTCTTCCCGAACTCGCCCGTCGCCAAGGAAGCGCAGAACTTCGGGCTGTCCGGTGGGTTCAACGACTGGCGACACCCCACAATGGACTGTCGCAAGGCGATCGACGAGTGCGGCCGGATCTTCACCGAGGTGACCAACGCCGCCTACATCGACCGGGGCTCCTCGGTCACGAAGATCCTGCTGGACCACGGGTACTCGGTCGGCGAGGTGACCAGGCTCGGTGTCCTGCACAACAGCCTGGCCAGGGAGGAGCTCGCCGGCGGGCAGCGGCCGGCCACCCTCGACCAGTTCCAGCGACTCGCCGGCGACGCCGCGGGCGCGGCAGGCCAGGTCGACGAGTTCACCTCGCCGTACCGCCGCGCCGAGGGACCGCTGCGAGTGAACTCGTCGGCACGGTACTGATGGCCGAGCCGACCCGAGTCGTCGCACTCGCCGGTGACGGCGTCGGTCCCGAAGTCATGGCGCCCACCCTCCGCCTGCTGGCCAGGGAACCGGCGTTGCGGATCGTGGAACGGCCGGCGGGACACGGGGCGTGGCGCCAGACCGGCCAGACGATCGACGAGCCGACCCTGAACGAGGCCCGTGCGGCCGACGGTGTGCTGTTCGGTGCGACCGGCACCCCGTCGCCACCGCCGGAGAGCTACCAGAGCCCGATCCTGTTGCTGCGGCGGCAACTCGGGCTCGTGGCCAACGTCCGGCACTGCCGGCGCCCCGGCGGCGGGGGCCTCGACGTGATCATGGTCCGCGACTGCGTCGAAGGTCTCTACAGCGAGGTCGAGCGGCCCATCGCGGACGGCTACCAGGCCGACTACCGCATCACGCGGACCGTCACCCGGGCACTCGCCTCGGTGGCGGCCTCGTTCGCGGCGGGGCGGCGGGGCGTGGTGACCGTCGTGCACAAGGCCAACGTGCTCCGGCACACCGACGGGCTCTTCCGCGCCACCGCGATCGAGGAGCTGACGAACGCCGGGATGTCGCACGAGGAGGCGCTGGCCGACGCGGCCGGCTACCACCTGGTCGCCGATCCAGGCCGGTACGACGTCATGGTCATGACGAGCCACGTCGGCGACATCCTGTCCGACGTCGGCGCGGCGGTGGCCGGCGGCCTTGGCCTCGTGCCGTCACTGACCGTCGGCGACGGGCCGCCACTCGCCGAGCCGATCCACGGATCCGCCCCCGACATCGCCGGCACCGGCGCCGCGGATCCCGTGGCGATGATGCTGTCGGCGGCGCTGCTCGCCGAACGCCTCGGCCACCACGCGTTCGCGGCGAAGCTCACCGCCGCGGTCAACGCCCACCTCGACCGCCGCGCCGGCTCCCCCACGACGCGCTGGCGCACGGTCGAGGTGTACGACGACGTCGCCAGGCGGCTCGACTCCCTGCTGGCCACCGCAGAGGCAGCGGCAGGGTGAGCGGCAACGGCCGTCGCGACGTCGTGCTCGGACTGACCGGGATGGCACACGACCCGGCGGCGTGCCTCTTCGTCGACGGCCGGCTCGTGGCCGCGGTCGAGGAGGAACGCCTCAACCGGCAGAAGCGGACGACAGCCTTCCCGCACCGGGCGATCGGCTTCGTGCTCGAGCATGCCGGGCTGGCCATGAGCGACGTCAGTGACATCGCCTTCTACTGGGACGACCGGGGACAGTTCGGCCGAACCCTGTGGCACAGCGCGGCGCAGCTGCCGGCCAGCCCCGGCGGCATGCTGCGTGTGCTGCGGCGACAGCTCGGCGCCATCCGCGCACCCGCCATGCTGGCGCGACAGCTGGCCGTGCACTGCGCCGGTGACACTCGCGCGCTGCCACCGGTCCGCCCCATCGCCCACCACGAGGCGCACCTGGCCGCGGCGATGCTCAGCGCCCCGTTCGAACCGGACGCGGGACTGGTCGTCGACGGCCGCGGGGAGATCGCCGCCACCACCCTGTACCACCTCGCCGGCAGGACGGCGCCGCCGGTGGAGCTGGAGGCCTTCCCCTTCCCCAACTCCCTCGGCGTCTTCTTCGGCGCGGTCACGCAGTTGCTCGGCTATTCCGCGCTGTCGGACGAGTACAAGGTGATGGGGCTCGCCTCGTACGGAGACCCCGACGCGCACGCGGCACGCCAGGTCGGGCGTCTGATGACGGTGTCACCGGACGGGCGCTACCAGCTCACCACGCGGTTGCTGCGGCCCGAGCGGTGTTGGGCGGCGGACCTGCCGTGGCTCACCCCTGCGGCCGTCGTCGAACTGCGGGGTGAGTTCCACAAGGACGGCCGTTTCACCCAGGAGGCACGCGACTTCGCCTACGCGGCGCAGCACCTGCTCGAGCAGGCGATCATCGGGCTGGTGCGCAGGGTGGTGGCGCGAACCGGGGCACGGAGGCTGGTCGTCGCCGGCGGTGTCGCGATGAACGCGCGCGCCATCGGCAGGCTGCGCGAGAGCGGGCTGGTCGACGAGCTCCACGTGCCACTCGCCCCGACCGACGCCGGCGCGAGTGTCGGCGCCGCGCTGGCCCTGCTGTGCCGCGGCGGACGTCCGGTCCCCGCCCCGGCCGCGCTCGTCGACCCGTTCCTCGGGCCGTGCTTCGGAGAGGCGGAGATCGAGGAGCTGCTCGTCTCCACCGGCTGGCACCACGAACGCTGCGAGGACGCGGCCGCGACGGCGGCCGAGGCGATCGCCGCCGGCCGGGTGGTCGGCTGGTTCGACGGGCGCATGGAGTTCGGGGAACGCGCGCTCGGCGCCAGGTCCATCCTCGGCGACCCGAGGTCGGCGGAGACCCGCGACCGGATCAACGCGTCGGTCAAGCGGCGGGAGTCCTACCGCCCGTTCGCGCCGTCGGTGCTCGAGGAGGACGCGAGTCGTTACTTCGACCTCGGCAACAGCAGGCGGATGGGTGAGATCACCCGCGTGACGGACCTCGCGACCCGGCAGGTTCCCGCGGTCGTGCACGTGGACGGGACCGCGCGGCCCCAGACCGTGCCGGTGGACTGGCCGGTGGCCTCGTTCCGCCGGCTGATCGAGCGTTTCCGGGATCTCACCGGCGTGCCGATGGTCGTGAACACCTCGTTCAACGTCCGCGACGAACCCATCGTGTGCACACCGGAGGACGCGTTGCGCTGCTTCGCGACCTCGGGCCTCGAGCTGCTGTTCATCGGACCGTTCTTGGTACGCAAGGGGAACCGCCATGCCTGACCCGGTCACCGCCATGAAGGCCACGCGCATGGCACGGGTGTTCCTCACCCGTGCCGTGCCGCCGGCCGCCGCCGTCCTCGCGGTGCCCCGGCTCCGCAGGCTGGACGTCGGCCTGCCGCTGACCGGGCTGGTCGGGTGGACGCTCTGCGAGGTGCTGGCCGAGCACGAGCTGGCCAACCGCGCCGCCAGCGGCAGCACACAGGACCGGCGCACCCGGCACGGTCTCGTCGGCGTGCACCTGCTCTCCTGGTGGGCGCCGCTCGCGGCGACCGCACTGCGCCCGACGCGGCGGTCCAGGGCGGCGCTGCTGCTCGGCGCCGCGATGCTGGCGGGTGGTGCGGCGATGCGGATCGTCGCCGTCCGCACCCTCGGCGAGTTCTTCACCGCGCACGTCCGGGTCACCGACGATCAGCGGGTCTGTGACCGCGGTGTGTACGCGGTGGTCCGGCATCCCTCCTACACCGGGCTCTTCCTGCTCAACGTGGCGCCGGCGATCAGTGTCGGCGCGTGGCGGGTCGCCGCCTCGGTGGCCGCCGCGACGGCGGCGTCGATCGGCGCGCGGGTCGCGGTGGAGGAACGTTCCCTGGTGGCGGTGCTCGGCGAGTCCTACCGCGAGTACCGCGCCAGGGTGCCGAGGTGGCTGCCTCGGCCGCGGGCATTCTGAAACTCAGACGACAAGGGAGATACGGCGGTGTTCACACGTCCGTCCACAGTGGACTTGAACGGCACGCACGGCATCGACCCGTCGCGCGCGGCGGCCGACCTGTCCGGACACGTGGCGCATACCTCGGTCCGGCCACTGCCGTGGCTGGAACGGCTGGTCGGCGTGCCGGTCTGGGCCAAGCTCGAGTACGCCCAACACACCGGCTCCTTCAAGTTCCGGGGCGCCTACCTCGCCGTCGCACGTGGCTCGGGCCGTCCGGTGATCGCCGCGTCAGCAGGCAACCACGGTCTCGCGGTGGCGGAGGCGGCACGCCAGCTCGGTCGCAAGGCCAACATCTGCGTGCCGGTCGTGGCCAGCAGGCTGAAACGCGAACGGATCCTCGCCACCGAGGCCGGTCTGATCGAGTACGGCAACGCGGTCGAGGACGCGACAGAGCACGCGCGCAGGCTCGCCGAGGCGAACGACCTGGACTACATCTCTCCGTACAACAACCGTGACGTGATCGCCGGCGCGTCCACCATCGCACTGGAGCTCCTCGCGGACGTGCCGGCACTGACCACGATCATCGCACCGATCGGCGGCGGCGGGCTCATCTCGGGCCTGGGCATCGGGGCGGAGGCCGCCGGCCACGACATCGAGCTGTTCGGCTGCGAGCCGAGCCGCTACGCCGCGGTGACCGCCAGCCTGGCGGCCGGCGAGATCGTACGTGTCGTGCGCCAGCCGACGTTCGCCGACGGGCTCGCGGTGAACCTGGAGACCGACACGATCACCTACTCGCTGATGCGCCGGTACGTGACCGACACGATCACCCTCAGCGAGGAGGAGCTCGCGGCCGCGACGCAGGCGCTGCTGGTACACGAGAGCATCCTGGTGGAGCCGGCCGGCGCCGCCGGGGTGATCGCCTGCCTGCGGCTGGCCCAGCAGGGGCGACTGACCGGCCCGGTCGGAATTCCCCTGTGCGGTGGGAACCTCACGCACACGACCCTGTCCCGCATCCAGCGCTTTCCCTACCGTGACCCGGATCTGATGCGGATGCTCGACCTGCGTGCCCGGCGGGTGAGCGACATGCCGGTCCAGCTCGCCCGTCCGGTCAGGGATCCGGCCCACGACCAGGACGCCGGCGGCGACCAGCTGACCGAGCTGGCCGACCTGCTCGCCACGTGCCTCGACGAGCTGGCTGCCACGATCCACAAGCTCGACGAGTACGTCGAGTACGCCGTGGAGGACGAGCTCGTCGTGGACGAGACGCTCGTGCGACGGCTGCGTGACCTCGCAGAGGACACCAGGCAACGGATCCGCCAGCAGCAGGAGTCGCCGGCCGGCGACGGCGAGGACGGCGCCGACCGGTTCGCGCTCGGCCAGGCGGTGCTGCGGTACGGCCTCACCACGGTCGCGCACATCCGCGGCGCGCTGGAGTGGTGCTCGCCGTCCTACACGCAGTCCAGGGTCACGCAGTTCTTCGACACCGGCGTCCAGGACTCGCCGACGGTGAACTACGAGCGGTACGAGAGCACCTCGGTCCAGCGCGTCGAAAGCCAGCTCCTCGAGGTCCTCGGCCTGCGACCCGACCAGCACGCGGTCAGCGTCACCTCCTCCGGGATGGCCGCGTACACGCTGCTGGAGTCGTTCCTCCTGCGGTCCAGGCTCAAGCCAGGGGACACGGTCCTGCGCGCGCCCTACGTCTACTTCGAGGCCGACGAGCAACTGGCCGCTCTGCCGTTCCTCCGGTTCGAACGGACCGGCGGGTACGACACCGAGCAGATCGTCGCCGACGTGCACGCGTACCGGCCGCGCTGCCTGCTCATCGACCCGGTCGCCAACACGGCCGAGCAGCGGATGGTCGACGTGCCGGCGGTCCTGGCCCGGCTGCGGTCGACGGTGACCGAACCGATCACCGTGGTCGTCGACGGCACGATGCTCTCCGGCGCGACCCCCGCCGAGACGTTGGTCAGCGACGGCCTGGTCGAGGTGCTGTACTACGAGAGCTGCTCGAAGTACCTCCAGCTTGGGCTCGACGCGGGGATGGCTGGCCTCGTCGCGTACCCCGTCGAGCTGAGGGCCCACTTCGACCGGCTGCGCCGCAACACCGGCACGATCCTCTACCGCCACTACGCGAACCTCTTCCCCCGGTTCGACCGTGCGCTGTTCCGCCGCCGGATGCGGCGTATCGGCACGAACGCGCTGCGGCTCGCCACCCGGCTCCACGACGACGCGCGAGTCCGCGAGCTGGGCATGGTGTGCTACCCGGGCCACGACAGCCATCCCGACGTGGCGATCGCCCGGGGCCTGCCCTACGCGGGCGGGTGCGTGACCTACGTCTTCCACGAGTCGGGGCGCAACCACCACGCCGAGCTGGAACCGTTGCTGGACCACATGATCGCCGGGGCGAAGCGCCTCGGTCTGCACGTGACCAAGGGCGTCAGCTTCGGTTTCTCCGCGCCGCGGGTGTCCGCCGCCGCGAGCATGGCCGAGACGGAGCCGCCGTTCCTACGGCTGTACGCGGGCGACCAGGCGGGCGATCAGGTGGATCGCTTCGCCGAGGTGGTCGCGGATGCGCTCGTCCGTTGACCGGACCTGTCTCGTGCTGGCGCCGGCCGAGACGGCGCGCGCGGCGGAGGTAGCGGTGCGGGTGCGCGGGTCGATACTGCTGGGCGACCCGGACACCGGCTCCTTCGACCATCTCGCCGCGCAGGTGAGGTCCGGGCTCGAGGCCATCTGGTTCTGGGGCCCGGACACGGAGATCGCACGGCTGCGCGCGGTGCTGACCGAGCCGCCGGACGTGCTGCCCCGGTTCGGTCTCGGCACCATGTCGGTGCTGTCCGTCGAGGACGAGTTCGGTCCCGGGCATGGCGCGGTGTGCCGGTTCGCCGTTCCCGACTCCTCGTTCCTGGCCGGCACGCCAACCACGTGGCATTCCCCGCGCTACCACACCCTCGTGCTCGCACCCCGCGACCGTCCGTCCACTTCGGACCTCGCGGTTCCCGTGGCGTCGCGTTTCTGGGGGCACCTGCCGTGCCGCCTGACGCGGAGCGACGTTCTCGCACCGGCCGAGCTGCGGGAGAGCAACCGTGATCCGGCCGACGTGTTGCGTGCGCTGGCCGCCAGCCTGCCGTGGCACTTCGCGGAGCAGGCGGAGGGCCGGTTCGCGGCCGCACTGACCGAGACGAACTTCGGCCGGCGGCCGGAGATCGTCGTGTCCGGGACCGGCACGGGTGACCACAGGGGCTACCAGGTGCTGATGCCGAGGATCGCCGCACTCACGTCCGCCACCCACGCCACCGTCCGGCCGGCCGACGCCGGCGACTCCCCCGGGTTCGCGTTGAGCACCGCGGTGCGCAAGGCTCTGCGCAGCTGGGTCTGTTGCTGCGCGGTGCATCTGCCCCTGACCGACCCGGACACGATTCCGGCACAACGCTGGCTGCTCGACCACGGGTTCCGGTTGAGCGCGGTGGTCCCGCCGAAGAGGACGTGGCTGGTCTCGGCAGGCCGCCGCCGCGATGTCGAGGTGCCGGCCACCGGCGTGTGGACCCTCACTCCGGCCGTGGTGTCCTGAGGTCCACGACGTCGCCGGACGGCTCGGCCGACGCCATGCGCCGCAGGGCCTCGTGGTCGAGCTTGCCGTGCCCGGTCCTCGGCAGCGCGGCCAGTGTGTGCACCCGGTCCGGCCACGACGGCCTGGCGAGTGTCGCGGCGACGCGAGCACGCAGCTTCTCCGCCGCGAACCCGGCCCGCACCTCGACGAAGGCCACCGGACGTTGCCCCCACCTGGGGTGCTCGACCACCACGACCGCGGCGCCAGCGACCCCGGGAGCC
>Ga0307512_10005548_pt1 | contig 13125 bp, 6 predicted proteins | sample 14_EM_MG_FD_200267 | JGI IMG/M metagenome (GOLD analysis project Ga0307512, IMG submission 200267) | Populus trichocarpa ectomycorrhiza microbial communities from riparian zone in the Pacific Northwest, United States - 14_EM | ecosystem: Host-associated > Plants > Roots > Unclassified | place... | reverse complement strand
GATTTGGCTGTGTTATAAATAAACCCGGCCGATCCAACCAGCCAATCGGCTCTGCATAGATTGTTGGCAGAGGGTCGATACGTTTCATCACACGCCAACCCTCCTCCTGTCGGAGTCGGGGAAGGCCCGTTAGGAGCCTTTTGAGGGTTTTTGGACAGATCGAGACTGCCAAAGTCGGCGTCGTCAGATCCTTCAGCGAATCTGATGGCAGAGGGATGGTCGAGAACGGTAGAAAGGGCAAGGGGCTGAGTCATATCGTTAAGCAGAAAGCGTTGAACAAAATGTGAAGCTGTAGGACGAGGCAGAACGAAGAACGTGGGGTAATTGTCAGTCGCCGTTAAATACGTTGTGAAAAATCACAGGTTTCATACCCTTCGGTAACCGTGTGGATTGCTGGCCTCCTAAGAACAGCATATGACCGTTTTTATGACGCCTGGTATGATGCGACAGAGCAGTCGAGATCATACAGGGCGATGTGAGGATCGCAATTAGCGTAGCTCTGCAGTCTTGTTAAATCTGCGGAATGGAGCCGCTCGGGTCTGCCATTGCGGGCTAGACCGTCATGTCCCCAACAGGTGGCATCCTTGTTTATCCAGGCACTCGTAAAATGTGTGCCATTGTAATAAATCACAGCAGATAGCCGGTATGTCAGCATACCTGCACTGCCCCTGATTTCAAGTGCAGGAGGCAGCTGTGGATGAGGCTGCACGTTGCGGGGGAGGAGAAAAAACAGCCATGGGGACGGATTGGATAGAAACACGGAAGATGTACGAGGATGGTGACATTGGTCACACCGAGACCTGAGGCCCTGTTGGATTTTGGCCGCAATCTGAAGATCAATGAACAGCTGAATGGAAACATCTTCGAGCACACAAGAAAAACCTGTACGCCTAGCCGCGTTTGTCCAGGCACCAGAGCTGCAAGCGTTCGGTAGATAGAGAATATCACGTTCTGTCAGGCAACCCCCTGAACAGATGAATTTCTGTGACAGCGTGAAGCTTCGAGAAGAATTTTTTTCGAAATTCTCGAAGACTCGGAAGACGCTTGTGTGTCGTTGTCCAGGGGGTGGGAAAATACCTGCATCATGTTGAGACAGGAGTTTCCTTAGTTCATCCCTGGATTCGCAGAATTTTCGTGTGTTCGTTAAATTGCTAGATATTGTTAAATGCTCAAATCGACCGCTCAAAAATGAAAACCATGGGCCCATGGTGTGAAAACTATGTTTCCATGTTTCCGTGGCACCCCGGTACATCGAAAACATTGCCATAAAAAACGCGTCGTAGGCACAAGAATTCAAATACCATGTACACCCTGCAGGTGGCGGTGATACACTATCGTGGTCAGGAGGATTTGGGTGGGAACTGGACGGAGGAGGTGGAGCCAATTCCGACTGCAATGTATTATCACAGGCAGGAGCACCTGAGCGGAAAACAGGCGGAGGTGGTGCCAATCCCGGCCGCAACGTATTATCACAGGTAGGAGCACCTGGGCGGAAAGCGGGTGGAAGTGGAGCCAATTCCGACCATGATGTACTACCACAGTCAGGAGGATTTGGGCGGAAAGCGGGTGGGGGTGGAGCCAATTCCGATTGCGATCGACATAGGTCTAGGTTCTTGTCGGCTGTGGATAGTGGCACTGCCATTCCGGCGTCCGAGATGCTTGTCTCGGTTTCTGGATCCAACGCTGGTAAGATGGGTCCCGCAACAATTCCATGACGTACTTTCGTATTGTGTTCAAGTCGTTCAAGTCGACGGCACTCATGGCGTAAATCGTTATTGACTGGCCGGTTGAGTTTGTCGAGACTGACCGTCTCCGTGAGAAAAAGGCCTTCACGTGTTCGTGCCCTTGATGCAGAAACATAAGCAGCAAATCCACCCTCACGAAGATCCACTAATACCTGGGGTAATGTCTTTCCCTGGGCGGCATGCCCTGTGACTGCGAACGCAGGCTGAAGATTGAGTTGTGATCGTGACACATGTACATTTCGTTTGGTTCCCGAGGAATCAGCCATAGTAGTGGTGAATTTCCATGGCACCGGAGTGAGCGGGAAGTGGCGGGGGGGCAAGCCAGGAATTTCTACGTTACTGTCAGGGAACTCGACAATTGCACACTGTGCTACCGAAAAATTGCTCGCACACACCCTAGTAAATATTTTCCTGAGTATGCCTTGCGAACCATTTGTAATACCCAGTTCAGTAGATATGTTTCGGTTCCTCAAGATCACTGGCATTCCAACATACAATGGAATCAATCCCGGCAGGGCCCCCTCAGAGGAGAAGTCCGCAACGTTCAGACAAGCAAGTGTTTCCGTTCGGAAGATACAGGCTCCGATCCATCAATCAGATCATGTGCGGCACAGTACGTGAGTTCTCCCTTGGCCGAGGACTTGGCTTTGACGCTGTTAATCAGTTCTCTGACAAAGTTTGTTCCAACCAACATTGTCGCTTGTTCTCGTTCGCCTGTCATTTCCAAACCGTTGACATGCCTTGCAGACCTGACAACACGTGAGTTAAAGAGCTCAACATCCCCCAAGTTGCAATCCCTGACACGTAGCCTTCCGACAGCACTGGCATACTCAGGATCAGCCTTCATCCGTTGCTGCTCATGCAAGGACACGACCGTGTTCACTGACTTCCAAGCGAGTCTCCCCAGCCGCTTCTCGATATCGCTGGATTTTTGCGGGGCCTTAGATTGGATTGGCGTATACAAAGGTGTGCTGCCAACCGGAGGGTACTGGTAAAAATCACCGGCAAAGATGACATTGATTCCACCAAACCATTCGTTCGGGTTCTCCTTCGCAAATCGGAGCGCGTGGTCAATTTGACACATGAGTTGAGCTCCAAGCAGTGATACCTCGTCAACAAACAGGAGCCAGACATCCCGCCACTCATCCCGGATCAAGGTGCGGTTCCTCACATTCATCGTCGCAGAGTAGTCCTCATTTGTCTCGCCAACTTTTCTGTTGCTGCGACCTTTTGATTTCAACGCAATGCTCAGCCCGAGTCCTTTGTGGATGGTAGTGCCCCCGATCTGTTTTGCCGATGAACCGGTTGGGCCGAGGAACCGGATGAGGTGTTGCAGCTTATGCAATGTCATCAGTTTCTGGAGGGCTTTTACGGCGTGCGTTTTTCCTGTACCACCCGGACCAGTCATTAACATCCGTAGTGGCTTTCCATCATCAGCAACCTTCAACACGTGTTGGTTAATGAACTTGCGCGCAACGATGTCATAGACCATCCTTTGTTTCTCGTTGAGTCCAAATTCCTCTGCAACTTCATGCACGGATTCAGCCATAGATGACACTTTGCAGCCTTGCTTCAATGCTTCGGTTGCGGGCACATGGGAGTCATCAGGAGCAAGTGGCCGCATCAAAGGCAGTGAGAAAGTTGTTGTCTCTGTCGTGACCTCCATTCCACTCACTTCGATCTGCTCAACGACGTTCCCACTGTTCCTGCGCCTTGCCATCATCTCGTTTTCCTGGCGTTTGATGGATGTTGTCCACGATTTCAACTGTGAGGGAGTAGGTTCAGGGAACTGAAGTTCGTCTTCCTCAAAATCGCCACATTCATGCACTCGTTCCTTATCCCTGATCCAACGGCATTCCCGCATCACGTTGATAAGTAATTCTGCTTGAATGTCACGCGGTTTTTGGCTCCCTGTGTTAGTCACACTGACATCGGTTATATCCTCACCCTCGATGGCACCGTGCAGTGCTCTTGTCATTGCGCGGGACTCCCTTGCTTGTTCGGTACGTCTTCGCATCCGTTCAGCATCCCGCTCATCCTGACACTCGTGTATTGCCTCCCAGTTATCCAGGACTTGCAGGTGTTTGGAGGAGAACCTAGTGGAGTTGAATGCATCTGTGGCGGTTTGATGGGGACGCAAAAGGGGGCTGTCGATGTCAAACGGTATGAAATGCGCCAACGAAAATACATGATATCCTTTATCTGACCTACGTGGGATTGACATGCCTACGACTCGCGGAACCAATAGATTCACTCCTTCTCCCCTGTCCTCGCTGGTATGTTCAACAAGGCGATGTGTGGCCGCCAACGGGTGCCCGTCTTTCAATTCATGCCTTCTCAAGACACCAAAACGCTCATCTGCAGTGTTCTTGGTTTTACTCGTGGATATTTTTTCTTGTCGCACACATCGGCAAAAATCATAGAAAGCCATCGAGTTCAACGTCTCACCCCGGTAGAGGTAGTCGATTACCTGGTTACCCTCATGTAACGTTCCATCTCTATTGACTATTATTTTCAGTGAAATCTCTTCACGTTCCCTATCCCCGTAGTCATCTTCATCGCTGTCATGCTCATCACCTTCACCAACGTCACTATTGATCCCATTGTCTTCATCCTTGCTCCCATTCTCTTCGTTAACGTCTTCCCTGAGAGTTTTTCCCATGCATGTAGCCTTGACAACATATGAGATAAGTAGTGCGGACAGCATGGGGACAGTTTTATGGGAGGGGATGGAGTCATCTTGACCACGAAGGTACCTTGCCGCTTGTTGTGCGTGAATCTGTTGTTGGCGGGTGAACTGTGACAGGCATTTATGCAGCAACCTTTTAGAACGTGTGAGAGGGCTTTCGCTCTCGTTTGGGGAATCACTCAGGTTTGCAACAGCACGGGACAACAACGACAACATCTCGTGTGTGTTGAGGTCACCTTTCGTTATATAATCCGTGATATAGAACATCGCTGCTTTCGCGGCCTTACCAGACAATATACATTTGATGTCATGATTGTGTCTACAGAAAACCAGCAGGTACGGATTGAAATAATTCACGGTCCCATCACGGCATAAGAGGAAGATTGAACTCGTCTCCGGATCAAAGTGAGATTTTTCAACGATCTCATGTGGAAACAGAAACCTGCATCGGTTATCATTTCCATATTTGTGGCATACTTTGCGGCACCCGTGACGCTGAAGGACTTCACCGCACGTTTTGATCTGTGTGCAGAACACTGACTCCCATTCAGCCAGCACATCAAGGCAAGCCTCAAGATTGGGGGGTTTTGGAGGACGTTCAGCGCGTGGCTCGAAGGATTTATCAACTTCAAGATCAATATCTGGAAGATGATGATGGATGACATCTTCGAAGAATGCAAAGAACCTCTCTTGAAAGCCAGGGTCGTCGCGCATTTTTTGGTGCACTTCGGAAGGATTTAAGCCTCCAAGCAACCACAAGAGAAAATGACCGTGGAGCATTCCTCTATCCGTGAATTCTGAGCTACCATAGAAGGCCTCGAGTTTTCCCAGGATGCCGCCTGAAGGTGATGATTCTTGTTTACTAAAATCCCAACCGAACATGTATTGGAACACACACGTGATGCAGAAGTTGAAGAAGTCTGCACCCGCGACGGGGTCCTTCGCTAACCGGATCGCTCGCTCACGCGCTGATACCAAGATAGGGAACTGTTTGGTGAGGTCAATAGTTTCGTCTCCGAACATCACTTGGAATATGGGGCTATGAGCCGCATTCGGATTCAACGTGATGTAAATGTGGGGGAGACCAAAAAATCCACAGTAGCTCCGGATCTCATTGCGCATGAATATCTTCGCAGCCTGAGAACCCGGAATGCGTGCAGCAATTGTGTTAACATATTTCAACAAATCCAGGGCAGATTTTTGTTCGTTCGATAAATCCCCATACTTGCCTTCACGTTCCAGATGTTCGGCAACTGAATGAAGGACACTAGACTTTATCGCGATCAGTTTTGACGCGACGGACTCGAACCGTGATCGCCGAACGGTGAAGTGAGTTTGTAGATGGGCCGTGCGGCGTTGGATGATGTTTAACACGACGAACATGAACGAATGATGATACCGGAATGATCTGTCTGTCAGGTCAAGACAATAGTTTGCTTGCTTCGCAAATGAAATGGGGCAAACTCGGTCAGGAATATCAAAGCCACCTGTACCCAGTGGAAACAAAGTCGGATACATTCCAGGGACGAGATCTGGGTTGTTGTATTCGGGCACTGCGACAGAGCCGCGATGCAACACAAGGTCAGGCAGTTCGGAACCATCTGAGGTGAGGTTTTTCAGTGCAGCAGAAGTAAACAGCCGTCCAGGCATCCGATCGCATTCCGGATCAGTGACACCCGTCTTTTCAATCATTGTGCGTACTGGTTCACAGTCAGAGCTTCCCAAAGGGGCATCGAAAAGTTCTGCAGGGTGTTCACACATCCCAGAAGTCTCTTCCTTGAATGTGTCTTCCCCGTCAGATCGATCGTCATGGATGACGGTTTCCTCAATCCCTGGCAGATAGCCGTCGTCAGGATAAAGGTCCATTGTTTGTTCATCCAACGAGATGTCCTTATACAGTCTATTGTTTGTTTTCAACCACTGCAGAAAACCCCAGACTTTTGATTTCCGAATTTTGTACATGTTGCCAAGGAACTCGGGTTTGAACTTTGATGATCCAATAAATACAACACTCAAGAGGCCATTCACGTCAGAAGGAGCGCGGGGGAGTACGGTTGCCGTTGAACTCACGTTCATCTCATGCGCACAAGTGTTTCCATGGAACACAGCAGGTTGCGACGGGTCTGATGATTGATAAAGTCGGGTGACTACCGCCGTGTTGGAGTACTTAGCACACACTCGTTCCTCAATCCACGTGAGGTCTCGAAACTCTTCAGGCAAACGCCCGCGATATAGCTTGTTCGCGAGAGCGTAACGAGGCATGAGTGACCGGGGAAGATATCCGTTACAAGGATGACAAACCAAAAGCGTTGTACATTCTTCACAGGACTGCAATCCCTCGAGATCTAACATGAGCCCGTTCAATCGCGTGTCTGTGAACTGAAACTCGTTGTCGGAAAATGGTGATCCATAGTTATTGCGGAGGATTGAGAGATAGGCTGGAATTTCCTCGTTCGCGTTGACTACGATGGGATGCATCTCAACGCCATGTTGCCGTCTCGAACATACGCAGCAAACGAGTGGCATCGCCCATTGGCTACCCTCATAATAGGCATTTAGGCATCCGTGCATGATGTCTTTTGGAATGACCTGTGGCCACGACTTCATGTATGCCTCTCGTGCTTCCTGGGCATCAAAAACAGCCGTTGCGTGTTTTTCACAGCGGATTCGTTTATTCTTCTCCTTCATTATCTCTGAGCTTGGAAGTGACATCAACGGTTCGGAGATCACATCACCAAACTCTGCTCTAAGGAGGAGTTCCACGAGCTGGGTGCGTGCTGGATGGGGTCCCATAAAATTACATGGGAGAAGCGCAATGAACTCCTTGGCGAAATCGACATCGGAAAGTCTCAGCAGGTACAACGAGCGAGTTCCGAATCGCTGTATCATGAGATTATACCTCTCGGTTTTTAACTTCGGCACAGAACCTGGCGAGAGATACAGACCACAGCAACTTTTTATTACTCCAGTATCGACTTTTGCGAGGCGTGATCTGATTTGAGTAAGTGGAGTTTGTAACCAGACAGGTTGAGACATCCCGTCCTCTGTCACTTCAGGAGGATTCCAACGAGTTCGTGAACACAGTAAATGGGATGCGACGACAGGTCCATACCGATTGTGAATAAACTGGCAAACTAGCGATAACTGAGGTATTGGGTGGCCAGCAAACGGCGTCACCGACACGCGTTGAAGAAGATCAGGGGTGGACGACCGTATCAATTGATTTACTTGTTGCATGAAATCACTCTGTATGAGATTTATATAACCGGCCTTTGTTTGGCACCCTCTGGGAATACTTTCGCAGAATCTCCGAACGCAAGTTAAAAGCGCATCACAAGAGAGGAGGGGCAACCGCGCGAAAGACTCGTTGCTGGAACTTGAAAGAAACGATGGGGGATAGCTACAATCAAGGATGTGATATTGGTCTTGCATGGGGACACGTTCGATTGTGGCAAACAGACTCGATACGCAGCAATACCGTAAACCGTAAAAACCGGAGAACCGTTAATCATGAACGTTGGACGTTGAGCGCGAAGGAGGGACAAGGAGAAAACTCAAGAAACAACGGATTAACTCGATTTGGCTGTGTTATAAATAAACCCGGCCGATCCAACCAGCCAATCGGCTCTGCATAGATCGTTGGCAGAGGGTCGATACGTTTCATCACACGCCAACCCTCCTCCTGTCGGAGTCGGGGACTCAAACACTAGACAGATGCTAGAACTGGGTGCTGAAAGTATCAATCAAACCCCGACTCTCCTTACAAGTGCTAGGCCATATTGAATTCGCAGGGGATTGGTTAGAACATCGGTATAGAGTACTCAAGAGTCGCTCCATCAAGTTGATTTTGGGGTCAAGAACCTTGACGATGTGCCATGGACCAGCGCGTGTCTCAGACATGGCAGTTGAGACTCTGTCGCCTGTCTCGTGTCTTCCATAAACCGATGGTACCTGGAGATGCTGTGAGCTCGTAGTCCTCTGCGTAGTTAATGGAGTAGTACTTCGATTAATCTCGGAACACCACCTCTCAGCCACAACTCGCGCGAGGCGCACCTGTGTGATGATTTAATAAGCCCGACACAAGCTGCGGGTACCAGGATCTACATATACGTGCGGGCGTGCGATCCTGGGGGAAAATGGGCGTTTTCCGAAACACGAGAGGCGCCTATTGCACAGGTAGATCAGAATGTAATTTGTGCATATCAGAGGGGGTCATTAGAGGTGAGGCAGCATCGGGGCGGCGGTCATCATCTGTTATGCACCAGGCTTTACTTCACTCGAGCTGCGGCCCTTGGCGCAACGGTTTCAGATCCCATGAGAACAGATACAGATCATTGAGTAGAATCCAAGATATGCGCCTCGCCTCATGGTGGACAACAGGAGTACGGAAATGAAGTGGGGGTGAGGTGTCGAGAAAGCGCTCGCGGGCTCACCCTTGCGATAAACAGCATAGAATCAGAGTCTATCACGGACAAGTTGAGAAGCGCGTGTCCGTGAAGATGGTGAAGAGCTGGAATTTCATGGGATGCGCGCGGTCGGTGATGATCGATGATGACCCACTATTCGAGTGACTGGGAGCTCCTCGGATGCGGCCTGTACGCAGCAGCTGATAGATTCCTTGCCTATTCCTGTAACAAAAGCTGTGGGGCGGGTTATGATCATACACAGGCAAAAGGAGAGAGTCAGCATTTCGATGTCGAACCTGTGTGTCGGAGTTGGCACTCGAGAATCAAACCTGGGGTCTGGTCATTTGTAACGCCTTTCATACCCTTCAGGAGGATACGCTCTACCTGGGCGATGAAGGTAGAAACAACGGCACAGCGAAGATCCGCCCCTAATGGTCTTAATCGACCCCAACACCCTTGGAACGGCAGATAACTCACCTTTCGATATCCCACAAGGCAGGTGAGCAAGAAAATATCCTTGAGGTTTGGCGGACATAAGTCAGGGCTACCCTGCAGGGTCCTGGTCGCCATTCGGACAGAGACGCACGAATGGCGTCCCTTAAAGGAGACGACCATCAATAGCGATGCACTGCCACTAATCAGGTTCAGCACCTCAGGCTTCAGTCGCCACCATTGCCACCAGGGGCGGTCGCTCTGATTTATCATGAGTTCCATATATCATTACATTTATAGTGTACAGGTGAATTTTACATTGCATAACACACAGAAAGGATGACGATCTCATGTGGTCCAATAAGTGGATCGACGAGTAGTTGACTGGATAGGCTCCTGTAATACTCCTAGGAGAGTGTCAATGATATGCCGGATATCGTTCTCTGGATTACCGTAACCACCATCGCACCGCTGCTCTAAACGCGGAATAACCTGTTCAACCTCTGCCAGGACTGCCCTCCGGTTGCTTTCAGTGAAGAATAGCTTCGTGAACTGCTTCGTGACCTCCGCGAGTGGTTCTAGCAAATCAAAGGTGAGCTCCATCGGAAGGCGTCCTGGAACCGCTGCCCACTCGTATTCCAAAACCCTTTCTAAAGATGTGTCGGCATTGTAACCGTCGCTCCCCGGGAGCAGTAGTTCGCCAACCCTAGTGAGGATGCGAAGCGCATATACTGGTCCTTCGTGATGCAAAGGCAGCCAAATGTCCATGGCTTCTCTGAGGTAGGGGTGCCAATACCTGTCCTCCGATAGGATTTCCATCATCTCGAGGAACGAACGCTGGTGGTCGGAACGACCGGTTTCGATTATGACGCTGTGTAGTTTCCTTGGGATGTCGAATTCCTCGAGAACGGGGCGCAACTCAGCTGACCTGAGCCATGTATCTCGCACGGCAAATAAGACGGCGTAGGCCGCTTTCCTAACACGGAGCGGTTTATCCCTCTTCCTGTTCTCCCCCTCAGTCTCCTTCTCCATCGCTTTGGACAACGTCTCAAGGAACTCGGCCTTAGGGAGGCAAGTTCGCAGTCCAGGAATATCTCTAATCGCGATGAGACCCCCATACACGGCATCGTCCTGCCAACCGTCCTTCTGTGCGCCACAAGTCTTGACGTTCCGCAGAATCAGGTCGAGAAGGGTATATTCTGGGGTGGGGTTTTCCGGTCCCACGGTCTCTCCGGGAGGCTGTGGGTCTGCTTCACGTCGTCGGATCGTGTCGTAATCTTGGCCAGGTGGGGCTTCCGCGTCTATGTCTATCATGACGTCGTCTGCCTTCCTGAGCGAGCTGAACCTGAGTAAGACGGTGACCGTTTCGTCATCCATACACCCCCGAGCAGCTCTCTTCAGAAGTTCGTTGGTCCACGCAGCATGGACGAGCAGGAATGGTGTCTTCTTGACAAGAGTGTAGATGATTCCCAGCGCGGTTTTCGCATAGCGACGCCGATGACCCTTCGCCAAGACAATCCCATGAATATGTTCAACCACAGATTCGAAGGTCGACTCAAAGTAGTCACTATCCCCAGTCAGTTCTACCGTCAACGGACGAGAGAAGTGGCACACACCTTTTGTCGACTCGAATCAAGTCTTCCGGATGTAAAGGGAAGTCCATCACCGCTCCTGCACAGATAATGCAGTCCGTGACAGTCGCGGGGGTCAACGCCTTGGATTTCTCCAACACCTCAATGAGCTCGTTCAACCTCTGTAGGCGACTCGGTCGAAACCTGATGGCGGGATCCGCATCTCCACAGAACCAGTAGGGGGCGATGTAGGACAGAAATCGCGCCGATTTTACAGGTTCTGAGCGGTCTTCGATGTCGATATGAAGAAGGTATTCGAACACGTCGTCTCCATTCCATTCGTTGTTGGACCGGTGGAGGAAAAGATCAGGAGGGAGATCAGGAGGAGGTTTCTCCACCTCAACCTCGAGGCTCATCCAGGTGCTCCAAATGAGCTGAGTGTGGTAGAGGACGTAGTAAGCGGCAGCGGACTGAAGGGCCTTGAGACGAGTGGACTCCTTAAAATCTGGTACTCGGAAACACTCTACATACATGTCACGGAGTCGAATCAAGGCGGTGGAGGAGGGTTGGTGAGACGGCCACTGGAACTCGGAGAATACGGCGGCGACGGCTGCCGCAGCCGAAAAATCAGTGGAGTTCTCTAATAACCAAAAGCCTGCCGAAGCGGCAATGTTCTTCGGGATGGGGGAAGTAAAAAGTGGATCGAGCCTCCAGAATGCGGGGTTTGAGAGCGTCATAGGATAGTCGTTGGTGACCGTATCTTCGTCAGCGGGGTTTGGGGAGGTCGTTCCACAGGCGAAGATCTTGGAAGCACGTCCGAGGGAATTAGTCAGGAGGCCGTGCTCCGTCAACCGTTCGATCCAGTGTCGCAGTGTAATGGCCTTTCGCCTCAACCATTGCCTTGACCAGACACGAGTAAGAGCAGTAAATTCCTTCGCCCAAGGCAGAACCTTCGGAAGCAGAATGGATAGGGGCGTCTGTAACGGACAATCTCTCCAGATTGTCGCGGCCATGGTGATGCACACGTAGAAGGCGAAGCCGAAGGAAGTGACCACCAACACCACTTCCGCGACAGAGACGTCCACATCCCAGAGATAGACGGCAAGTGCAATACCGAAAAGAAGGAGAGCAAACTGCAACATGACGGGCAGAGACTCCATGATTAGGTGCAGTCCCCACTTCTGGAGTCCCACGAGTTTCGCCTGGCGTTCCTTCCCTCGATCGACGATATTACCCCAGGTCGTGGCCCGAGTATAATACAGTATCCATTGTTTCCCCAACACCGCGATAAAGGCCACAAATAATGTGACGGATAGACTGGCGAAGAGGATAGACTGAGCTCTGACGATACTGATTGGGATGCTCGAGACGGGTGCTAGGGGGTCGGCTCCACCAAACGAGGTGTTCTGCTGCAATATTCGGAGGAGCAGGACGTTTGTCAGGTCAATGGGGTTTGGTTGGAGTGCAGGGATGATTTGGACGATGAACGCGGAAGTAATGGCCGAGAACAAACCCGCCTAATATAGGAGAAGGACCCGGTTGAGGCGAATAAGGCGCGCAAGAGATGTAAACGTGCTCACAAAAAGGAGGGAGGTGTCTAGGTCTCCGACATACTTGGAGACCAGGTCGTTGTCGTGTTCGTCAGCAACTTTCTTGTAGACGGTCCAAAAGTTTGTAGTCGGGTCGGTCTTGATCTTCGCCGGCTTCCAGTTTGCAATTGCTTTCTCAAACCTAAAGCGGAACAGAGTTGATTCAGACCAAACGAGACTCGTCGGAAACTCGGTGAAAGACTAACTGAGCAAGTCGCTTCTCCTCGCCTTCACGAAACGCTGAAAGTTCTCCCCGAACGGTGGTAGTGACCCTAGGACGGCACTCTATTAACGCGTGCCACTCAGAGAGTTCGGTGTGAACATACTGAGACATCCTCGTCTCATCGTCTTTCCTCAGCTCCGCAAGGCTGTCCTTAAGTGCCTCTGCGATGAGTCTACCACATTCAGATGCGGGCGAAGGACCGATGCGCATTGAACGAACCTTGCCAAAAACGCTACGTCATTCTCTCGCCCTGTATGTTCACTGATGGCCGCATCTGCAGTGCTGGTGAGCATCTAAATGGTGGCTCGAGTGAAAAAAAAACGTGTAAACGTGCATTTCTGTCCTTCGGGCGATGGAGGATTGATGGGCTGGTCCGTCACCGTGCCACGATCTTCGATCGAGGACGGACTTTTGTTAATAGTAAAAACATCTCCCTCCACCTTCGAACTAGTCGGGATTGGGAAGGTTGC
>Ga0307512_10005547_pt1 | contig 13129 bp, 9 predicted proteins | sample 14_EM_MG_FD_200267 | JGI IMG/M metagenome (GOLD analysis project Ga0307512, IMG submission 200267) | Populus trichocarpa ectomycorrhiza microbial communities from riparian zone in the Pacific Northwest, United States - 14_EM | ecosystem: Host-associated > Plants > Roots > Unclassified | place... | reverse complement strand
CGAGGTTTGTGTTACTGTGGTTATATATATAAAGAAGTTTCCTTTTCAATTGGGTTTCAGTTGAAATTGAAAGGGCTGTCGTTTTTCCCTTGTTTTGTCTCTTCATTTGTTGAATTTAGTGGGGTTCATGTTCTCTATCTGGTTAAAAATGGTAATTTAATCAAAATATTAATCTCCTTTGTGCTTTAAGTGTTTAAGTCGTTCATTCTTGCTTTCCTGGCACTATACTTTATTATTGGGATTTGATTTGCTTATTTTGGTCGGTGAGTAGTAGCTGCTGATCACTAGACCAATCCAGTTCTTCATTTCTTTTTATACTAAGAAATTAGAAGCTCGAAGGCTTGGCAGCTATTTGATAATATAGGTTAGATAATCCAAGATCGATGGAACCTTAAATCATGAATTAACAAGTCTATTTTCAGGATGCAACGGCACACAATTTCAGTGTTCGTGGGTGATGAAATTGGTATAATAAACCGGATTGCAGGGGTCTTTGCTAGAAGAGGTTACAGCATCGAATCCCTTGCTGTTGGTTTGAACAAGGATAAGGCTCTCTTTACCATAGTTGTCTGTGGAACTGAAAAAGTCTTGCGGCAAGTTGTAGAACAGCTTAACAAGCTTGTGAATGTCATAAAGGTTAAGACTCATCCATATGAACTTCCAAGTATCTCTGCTTAACAAGGCAAACTCACGCAGACGGAAACAGGAAACAACAATCATATCACGAAGAAGGGCAAAATTAGCTAAATTTCGCACTTTATTAGTGAATATATTTTTTCTAACGAGGTTTATAGTTTTTTAAATAAGCCACCTTGTAAAAAAATCATAATCTTAATTGAAAAAAGGAAAGACAATATAAAACTTAAAATTTAAAAAGAAAAAGAAAAAATATCGAAATTGGTTGAAAGAGCATTTTTCAAATCTAATTCGAGGCTTTTCTGGAACTCTGATTGGTAATAGTAAGCCGAACTCATGTAAAACCGAGCCTCTAAAATTATCTGATCAAATTTGAGCTAATTTAATAAAGCTTTTATTGTTAGATTATTTATTTTAAATGAATATGCCTTTTCTTGAATTTAACTATACCTGACTAGCACGTTAAAATTGCGACAAATCCCCGGGCTAACGATTCAACTATCAAATTCTTCGGACCCACCTACGTCACAAAATTTGGCAAAAACCTACAAAGAATTTTTATTGCCTGTTCCTTGCATTTGTTCTTCCCTTACAAACACGTTCTACTTTTTTGCCTAGCACACTGATAATTCTGATTGGATTTATCAGGTGGAAGATATCTCCAGGGACCCTCAAGTAGAACGTGAACTGATGCTCATAAAACTCAATGCTAATCCAAGTACTCGTGCTGAGGTAATAATGTGGTATTTAGTTTTAGCTATGTACACAAATTGTACACTACTCAAAATCTGTTTGATGTTTTATTTCTTTGATGACTACTCCAATGCAAACAAGCTAAGCAATTGATTTAACTAGTTCTCTTTGAGCATGTAGTTCTCCATTGTGTTACAGTTCAAAGATCATTTATTTTATTAGTCACCGCGCTTTCAGGTAGCTGATCTCTTTTTATTTGCTTCGAACTTCAGATCATGTGGTTAGTGGACATCTTCAGAGCCAAAATTGTTGATATCTCAGAACATTCACTTACTATCGAGGTGACTTTGATAGGATGCTTTGCCATTTTGCAATTTTTTCCTTGTTTTACATCCCATGGCTACGATGCTTAATGTTGATTTGAACTAGTGATTAGAGTTGGAGATCAGATGGTGTTGGTCTAGGTAGATGCCTGGAGGGTAAATTTTGTCAAGGCTTTTGTTAAAGAACAATCTCAACTCAATAGCTTAAGCTGTTAGGTGAGGTCCCAAGATATGATTTATATTATTTTCTGACACACCACCTCAAGTGAAAGCCCTTTGGGCTTGAAACTTGCACAGACCCACATTATCTTGTGCTTGATTTTTATCAAATGAATGGGGGTGGTGAGATTCGAACTCGTGACCACTTTGTCATCAAGGCTCTGATATCATGTTAAAGAACCATCTCAATCCAATAGCTTAAGCTGTTAGGTGAGGTCTTAAGATATGATTTATATTATTCTCTAACAGCTTTGTTGGGGATTTATGTCGTATCGTATCTAATTTGAGAAACCTGTCTGATATAAAATTCTAGGCATTTTAGACGGGCACTGATAAATTTGTCAAAGATTTTGTGGGGCAGAAGCCTTCTGTGCAAGAAACTTAAAAGATCAAAGTTAGAAACAATGTTAAGAAAAACTTCTTGCTGTTCTATAGCTACTCTGGAGTCCAAACCTGTTTAGCTTGTTTCCATGTATTTTGCATCCTCTTATTAGCCACATGAAATTGTGGTTTGACTGGTCGGTGTAAACTAATTATATAGAACTGCAAATCACAGAACAATTACTTTATGCGGTTTGCCTGAGGGCAAGCTAATGTCTACTTAAAATATGTTCTTGTTTATACTTTTTAGGGCTGAGATTGTGGTCTGCTTATATTATCTTCATGTCTCAGGTCACTGGTGACCCTGGGAAGATGGCTGCTGTTCAAAGGAATTTAAGCAAGTTTGGAATCAAAGAACTTGCTAGAACTGGAAAGGTACAGCCTGTTTCTTTGTGTTAGAGAGTAATATAAAACTATTCTTGGAACCTCACCTAACATATTAAGTTAATGTCTACTTAAAACATGCAGCTCTTTCCTGCACAACTTCAAATCTAAAATTGTCTCCAAGCATATTCAAACTCTGGAATTCCTTTCTCAAAACAATATTTTACATGTGTAAATGTCTGCAATGTTATTTCACACGTACAAGAAATAGAGATTCAAGTTTAACATTGATTATATTAAGATGATTTTTTTCAGTAATGTGGTTTGAATTTCACTCTATTTCTAGATTGCTCTGAAACGGGAAACAATGGGCGAGACAGCTCCATTTTGGGGTTTTTCTGCAGCTTCATATCCTGACCTTGACAGGATTCCATCTGGCGTTGCTCTTGATAGGAATTCTACTAACACCTTTGCAGGGAATGGAGACCTATCACTTAATGGCAGCAACACTTCATCCTCGAAGGTATAACTTCTTCATTTTACTGCCATTTTTGGGATGTTAATTATGTTACTGAACTCAAAACAGTTGTTGTTGATGTAAGATTGATGGTAAATATGTTGTTAATCTGAAGACAAAATTATTTATTTAATGGGTTCTTAAATTTCAAACAAGTGATATCTGATATCATCAGAGCCCACTAAACTTGTGCATGATTACATATTGCTTGAAGAAAACGTCTTTTTTAATCTACTCTTTTCACACTTTACCTACTTGTGTTCCAACAAGATTGTCCTTTGGATTTCTTTTTAAATGACCATGATGATGCTCACATGTAGGTTTGGTAGCCTGTGTGGGTTAGACGAAATACCATGTTTACTTGTTTTTTAAGTTTACGAGGTAGTAGACGAGCAAAATTCTATGTAGTTTACTTGTTTTCCACATCACAATTTTTCCCGTATTCCTCTGGTTCATGTATGCTGTGAGTTTCGGATTGGATCATCAGTATGCTAGACTGGATATTTGTTGATTTTTTTTTCTTTTTAATTGAAGGGTGATGTCTATGCCGTGGAGCCTTACGATGATTTCTTGGCAAATCAAGTTCTTGATGCTCACTGGGGTGTACTTTATGACGAAGATGTAAGACTAAGACACTCGTTTGCCTTTCAAAACCTTAAACTTTATTTTTAATCAGTAAACTTAAATTTATTTAGTTAAGAGTTATGAGGTATGTGGATAACTAAAGTGATGATGATGATGATGATCAAAATATTCAGTTCAAATGTGTTGCAAATTTTTTGAAAGGTTATCTTGACACAGAACTTAATTATGATTCAGATTTTTTACCCTATACCTTTATTTTCAAGTTCTTATCATAGTCAACAGGGAAAGTTATTTTTTTCCTTTGGTTCCATTTTCTGTATCACTAGATATATGAGCTAACATTCACCTGATTTGGCATTTAAAATGAGAAACTCAATTGTCCTTCTGGACTGGTAACTTGTTAACAGTGGTTTTAATTGATATACTATAATTGGCGAAGATGGTAAATGGTAGCTATATTTGAGTAGCTGCCTCACCTTTCATTCTCATATATTACAGAATTTTGATTGTTTGTTTGATTCAATGTTTCAGTCGAATGGTCTTCGGTCTCACACTTTGTCTATGCTTGTGAATAACTGTCCCGGAGTTCTCAATATTCTCACCGGGGTTATATCTCGAAGAGGCTATAACATTCAGGTAAGTATGATCATATTTATCATTCTGTTCATCCTAATTTTGATTATTTACATGTGTTGTATAGTTCTTTGAACTTAAACCTCTCAGAGTCTTGCTGTGGGGCATGCTGAAAAAGAGGGACTTTCTCGCATTACTACGGTTATTCCTGGAACAGACGAGTCAATTGGCAAGTTGGTTCAGCAACTTCACAAGTCAATAGATTTTCATGAGGTAAGGGGTGGTGACCTTAACATGTGATAAAAACCCTACTTTTGAGCATCTCATTTCAGTAACTACATGATCTCAATAAAAAGGGAAGAAAATGAAAATGAACACCAAGTGGCCTCGAAATCACATGGAAGTCGGAATTGCTATTATTTTATGTGGCAATAAGTTTTTTCTGCAAAAGTGTTTGGTAAAAACATGAGAGTCAGATGCACTCCAATCTTATATATGAAACAATATCAGGTTATATATGTCGAGGACCTGGATAACTAAATCTAGAATCTAAATCAATTATATCATATTTCTAGAGGGATGCGATGGTCTACGGGAGGAATCTTGTTTTTGTTAAAAAAATTAGTTCACTTCAATAAATCTTTTTTTGAACAATTTTATAATCTTGAAGAACAAAGTTTTATAAGCACTGTTAACCGTCCTACCCTTAGTCTATATTTACACTTAATATTAATTTCCCTTTTACCCCTAGAGAGAGATTCACTAAATATAGTGAAATATAAGATCCCAACAGATTTCTTTTTTTACAGATTCTGTAAAAAAATTTGTGACATTGTTGAATAATTGATTTCTTTCAATTGTTAAACTTTGCAGTAATGATCTGTTCTTGCAATGGTTTTTGTTATCTTTTGAATGAAATTTCAGTCTAAATTACATAATGGATGACAAAGAAGTTGGTATTTAATTCAGGTTCGCGATATTACTCACTCGCCATTTGCAGAACGAGAATTGACTCTGATAAAGATAGCTGCAAATAGTGCTGCTAGGAGGGATGTTCTTGATATTGCTAGAATATTTCGGGCAAAAGCTGTTGACTTCTCTGATCACACAATTACTCTTGAGGTAAATTTCTTTCCCATTTACCAACCGAATCTCTCATCTAGCATTTTTATACACTGACACTTAATTGCCTTTTCTTTTTGCAAGACAAACCTCAATCTTACTGTGATGATGATTAAGACATTAATCAATATCAGGATAGGACTTGGCTGGTCCTACCTGTTGTCTAGTAAAACTAAGATTATTTACAGTCTGCGTCAACTTAGGTTGATATATTGATCGAATGTACTCTTCCTAGCTTCTCAACTTATTTTTACAATTTGGTTATTGTGGCGAAGGGTTTAGACAAGCATTATTTTTAAGGGCTGGCAAACTGAAGAATCAGTTGGTTGGTCGCTTAAGGTCTTCTGATGAAGGTCTAGGGATGACAAGGAATTGGTGAATGCGTGGTGCTTGAAAGGATAAGGATGGCGCAGCGGAGATTTAATTAGACTGGTGTTTGGGGTTTTATTTAATGGTGTCCTGACTTGCAAATTTGTGAGAGTATTGCATCCTCAAATACCATCTCACATCATCCTAGTATTGGAGCAAATCGAGGTATCTGTGCCGAAGATTTTTGTTTTGAAAATCTATTTATTTCCATGGAGACTTAGACTATTTTGTATTTCTGGTACATGAGGCTTACCTGGCTACATAGTTACCCAGGGTTTACCCGCTCCTTGTTCGAACGGCGCAGGTCAAGTTTCCTTGTCATAGAAAAAATGTAAGATCTCTGGGGTTTGTGGCATGAAAAACATGACATTTCGTAGTTCTTGTCTTCCTGGATTTGACTAGTGGAGCAATACCTGCACAACATAGTTATCAAGTCCACCAGAAGCACCGTAATGCTAAAATCAATTCTTGAATGCTGGAGTTCAAATTGGTTGGCTGTTTGTCTCAACTTTTTGTAGTTAAAGAGCTCTGAAGGAATGTGAACTGGGGATGCCAAGATAAATGTCGGCATTAGTCTTGTTACTTGAACAATCTGCTAAAATCAATCAGTTATCAACTTGATATAACACATTACTGGTTACTTGCACTTTCCCGAAAGTTAATCTGGCAACTGAAAGTCCATTTCTTTTTGCATTAAAATCAAGTTAGAGTATTGCTTTAAGGATGCCTGTTATTGCACACTATTCAGGAGTTTCGCATTTATTTTTATGACAGTATTAGCCTCTCTCCGTGGTTTATTCCAAGCTCCCGTTATTTGTCCTTGTTGTTACTAATGCTCTAGCCATTCGAATCCATTTCAGCTTACAGGAGATCTTAATAAGATGGTTGCTCTGCAGAGAATATTGGAGCCATATGGAATATGTGAGGTATGTCTTCTGATTCTTGCTGAACCTGGTTAATTTCATCAGTCGCTGAAGTTTTCAGATTTTTTTTTTCAAGATCCATCTGGTAGTTCCATGTGGACTGGCCTCTTCATAATTATCTAGACTAAATCTTTTCAATCTGTTGATTTTAAGTTACCACTAGTTCAACATAGTAACAACTATGTTGTCTCAGGAGTGTTTGGAGCTGATTTTGTTTCTAACAGTTGTTTCATTGAGGGTGGTTTAGTCTGCAATTGTGTCGGATTTGAAGACACTAGTGATACAATTTAACTTCTTGCCAGAATTCAGTTTCATTCATGAAATGGAATTTCTTATCTTGTTTCCATCTTATCATTTAGAGAACTTCTTTTCTTTGTTGAAGGTGGCACGGACTGGGAGGGTAGCATTGGTGCGAGAGTCAGGCGTGGATTCCTCACACCTCCGTGGATTTCCTCTTCCATTATAATATTTAAGACTCTTAGTAGGTTCTTGTCAATCTAGATCATCTCAACTAGAGTTTCTTTCCCACTTTGTTATGCAGTTTCCTTTCCTACTGTCCCCTTTTCCAGACAGGGAATGGAAGGAAGAAAATTAAACCAAATCTTCCCGCGTCCCGGGGCTGTTGGAGAGCTGATCAACATGCATGTCGGGGCTCAGGTAGAGAGGTTGCTTTAGCTAGAGGAACTAATAATATCATGGTTCTTATTTTACCTCAAGGAAAAAGAATGGCGTGTTCATCGTACATTCGTACTGTTGATCCATTGTACCATCGAGTTAGAGTAATATACCTTTTGTCAACGCCTTGATTAGCAATTACAATGCAGTGAAGAGTAATCGGTTCGGTTAACAATTAAAAAGGGATTTACAAAATAAATAAATAAAAATAAAAAGGTGCAAATAGGAAATAGGCGCAGACAGATACAGAGAGCAGATGCATATTTGTGCCTGCTAAATACAAAATCATTGCAGCTGGAAAATGTTATGCATCTTCATGGCCCTTTTACATTAAACTCTATATACATTTCCTTATTTCCGGGAACTACATGTAATGTAAAGCAACTTATTCTCTCAACATTCCAAGAGGCTATTGCACGTTCCATGGGAGCAACGGTCCCTTTTTTTATAGATAAAATAGGGAAACCATTCATATATTATTGGTATTTCAAATATAGGTGAAAGCAGATGCCTCCTATAATTATATATCACAACTCAAGCATTCCTATTATCCTGCGTGATTATGGTTGCGTGATGGCTGCCAACTAGCTAGCCTCTGTAAAATGCAATCAAGCCATCTCCAGGTTTCAGTGAAAAACAGATGGCCCGCACTCAGAAATTAAGGTATTTATGAGAATTTTACTTCTCATAACCTAACCTGGTTTGAGTTTTGAACTGTAGTGACTAAAGTATTTGGTATTGCTTTTACGCTGTGTTTAGAAGTGCCTTTTAAAATAAGTTTGAATTGTAAAATCATTAATTTGATGTTCTTTAGTTGATTTTATATGACTTTAATACGTTGATGCTGAATATATATCTGAAATTTTCTCAATCCAAATGTATTTTTATAAAAATACATGTCACTTGGTCTAATCACCTGTGGATTCCCATTAAAATCAGCTTAATCAGCTTCTAAATATCTCCATTTTGATTGCCCTGGGAAACCTGACTTTGTCTTTAACTTGTTCAAGTCCCGTGGTTTCTGTCAAACCCAGATATCAAAAATCATCAGATGGCCAAAAATTCTTTCGTACACTCCCGATAAGAACCTTTTGCCAAGTTTCAGGTTTTCTACTCTCAGGGTGCTTTAGGACCAGATCTTGCCACCGTGTTCTATAAGAACCCTCACCTGGTCATTAGAAGCTTAAAGAAGCATACAATTCCTAATTACAAATTCATTAGAGACTCGCTTCAATATGATGAGAAGACCATTGCTGCTCTTAAACCTGGTACCGATATTTTACATAGGAACCGTCAATATACCAAGGCACCCAACATCAAGATTTTGCTAGATAATGGAGTGCCTGATCAAATACTGTTTTGGCTCCCTGCCTCATGCCTCAATCACTCGTTCAAATCTGGATGCGTTTAAACAGACTGTTGAGGGAGTAGAAGAAAAGGGTTTTGTTCCTTTGAAGTCTCGTTTTGCAGATGTATGTGAATTTGTTACGAGGAAGCCCCTAAATTGTTGGAACTATACTAAAAGAAGTTGAATCTTCCTGTCTAAGAACGGGAATTTCAAGAGAGAAGGTTGAGGCAAATATGGTAAAATGAACCTGCAGACAAGTTAATGTCAAGGAAATTGATGTTTGCCTCCAAGATGAACCTCGGTGGAAAATGTAACGATGACAATTTAGAACATTCTTTCAATTCTGTCTTCCTTTTCTTTTTCCCCTCTTGTTTCGGCTATTCGAAGAAATTTCTTTTATTGAAAGGCTTTTCTCTAATCAGTCTGATCTCCTATCATCAGTCTATTGATTACTGATCCCATACAGCCAATGAATTCAGTTGTTGTCTCATTGTTTTTCAAATCTCATGTTGGTAATTTTTCAATTAAAACTTGATACATATGCAAATGACGATATATATATTTTTTTTTAAGTTTAACGTGGATGTCTGGGTCAGTTTGCGTGCATCTCGACTAATCCCACGGGTCCTGAAGTTAACGACCATGTAAGCCTCTAGTGGCCATCATATAAGCAACCATGAGGCTCGAACCTGAGACCACAGAGGAAGCAAACCTCTTGGTCCCAAACTCTTACTACTAGACCACCACCTAGATGGTTTGCAAATGACGATATTACTCTTCCTCATGGTGACAGAAGATCTCCATATTCTGCATTTTTTGGTCCAGGCCAGGCAACAATACTCGGATGCTTGAAATTACTGAGTAATAAAGTTGCTTATGATACAATATCACTTGGAAAAAGAAAAGAAAAAAGACGAGGAAACCGAAAGGCTTACAGACAAACTCCTCAACTACGTAAGCAAGTTTATTTACCGATTCTCAATATCCAACGAGGAAATTGTCTATGTACGAGGAGCAATGAGCAAGATTTTATGATAATAGCATAGGACAGCGGTATATATAAAGTTGGTGTTTCAACCAAAGCAGGTGCTTGAAATGCTACAAATATAGTTACAAACACTCACACTATGCCTATATGATCACAGCTACAACGTAGAATATATTTTCGCGAGTGCCAATTGATGGCCTCAGACTCTTTTCTATCAATCTTAACACCTCTGTTCTTCATTAAACTTCCTTTGTTGCATCGGCAACAATAAGTTCATCCGGGAAATCAGTGTCACCTGTATCAGTTGGCAACACAATATCATCTTCAGTTGTGAAATGGTATCTCTCCCCAATAGCTCTGAGGAGCTGATGCACCTCAAACATTGTTGGTCTCTCCTTGGCATTCTCAACCACACAGTTACAAGCAACTTTAAGAAATTGGTTGAGTTCGTGATCGAATCCATTTCCAAGCAAAGGCTTGTCAATGGAAGTATGAAGAAGCGGACCATCTGTCAGTTGTCTGATCCACTCCACTAAACTTCCCTTGAAGCTTTCAGGGGCATTAGCAACATGAGTGGGCTTTTCACCAGTGATCAACTCCAGGAGAACCACACCAAAGCTATAAACATCCCCCTTGGGCGTTGCAACAAGTGTCCGTAGATATTCAGGAGCAACATAACCCATGTCCCCAAACTCCCCATTGACGAAAGTGCTCAAATGTGTGTCGATTGGGTTCATAAGTCTGGCAAGGCCAAAATCAGATAACTTTGGCTCAAAATCGTTATCCAAGAGTATGCATTTGGAGCTTATGTTCCTGTGGATAATTCGTGGATTGCAGTTATGATGAAGCCATGCCAAACCTCTAGCCGCTCCAATTGCAATTTTGAGCCTCAGGGACCAATCCATGTTCCTGATCTCAGGTTCCACTGGGTGCAGTTTATCATAAAGGGTCCCATTTTCCATGAATTTATACACCAAAAATCTCTCCCTCTTTGCCACACAAAATCCCAGCAGCGGGACCAAATTACGGTGTTTCACATTCCCAAGTGTCTTCATCTCTGATACAAACTCTTTCTCTAAACGCTGAGAGTCTTGCAATCTCTTAACCATAAGGAAGCAACCATCAGAAATCACTGCCTTGTACATTGGTCCTGTTCTTCCGGCTCCAATGATGTTGTTATTACTGAAGTCGTTGGTTGCCTTCATGAGATCACTCAATCTCATTTTTGAAACCGATTTCTCAAACATGGAAACCTGTTGATAACAGAATCTTTGCTGTTAGATATTTTGTTGCGTCAAATAAAAAAATGAAATCATTGATGGGTTAACATGGCCAGAAAAAAAGAACAGAAATTCAATTCCTGTGCCAGAAAAAAACACAGTATATCCATTGAACATGATGAGCTAGATAGCTTGCCTTGATGCCTTTGGTTCCCTTGATGCTCTTTGCCCATCTGTTACCTTCAGGATCCTCCGCCTTCTTCTTAGCCGCTCCGCGAGACAAGTAGAACAGAAAGACACCAACAATAATTGATGTAAATGTTATCCCGCCAGCGGCTGATGCAGCAATTACTCCAACATGGGATTTCCTCGCGACAGCTGGACAGGTACTCAATGGCTTTCCACAGAGGTCCAGATTATTTGCAAAGCTATCAGCTGGGATGTTATTATGGACAAATGAGGGGATCTGCCCTGATAGAAGATTGTTGGTAACCGTAAATTCCTTGATCCGATCAAGAAGGCCAAGTTCCAGCGGAATCTTGCCTGTTAGCCGGTTGTTGTCAAGTTTGAGATCATTCAAGAAACTACAATTTGCAAGATTTTTTGGAATTCCACCCGAAAAATTGTTGAATGAAAGATCAAGGTTTGTAATATAGTGGATAAGATCTGAGATATTATCAGGGATTGAGCCAGATAGCTTGTTGTGCGAAAGATCCAAGCCAGTCAAGCTTGTGCAATTCTTGATTCCAAGGGGGAACTGGCCCTCAAGACCCAAGTCTGAAAGGCGGATATTTAGAACTCTGTTCTCGTCAGGGTGCCAGCAATCAATGCCCATAAATCTACATATGAAGCCTTCAGTATTGTTGTTGAAATTCCATGTAGTGTTCAAGTAGTTATTAGGGTCCACCAGAGAAGCTTTGATGGATTTCAAGCACGCTAAATCAGTCTCAGTAGCATTACTCACAGATATTCTACTACTCAGCAAAACCAAAACCATCCCAATCAAAATATGGGCAACAACCATAGGATTTTTCTCGCTCAGTGCCATTAGCAAGGGGAAAAAAATCCTCGAACTTTCTGTCCCTGGCCCAAAACAGAATCTACAAAGTGAAGGGTTCTCGCTAAATTGTACTGCTAAATAAAACACTCAAACCCATCTCTATATATCCAAGAAAGAAGGTCTAACTACTCCACCAAAAACACAATCCAATTTTACTAGTGATCCACCAGAACAATATGTAATTTGGAAAAAGCAAAAGAGAAGTCAACAAACAAACAACCTCGAATCTTAAACAATCCAACTAAAATCCCAATTCACTTATCTCAGAGATTCACTGAAAGAAAACAAGATTTGAGACATACCCAGATGAAGATGATGATGATGATGAAATGGAAGTGTGGAGCATATAAGAAGTCACCAAGCAAGAAGAATGCTGCAAGGAGAATGAGGAAAAAAATGAAGAGAAAGAACACAGTTATTATAACACTGAAAACGTGGAGATGGGGTTGAGTTGATTTGATTTTAACAAGAGAAAGAGGTAGGAAACATCATTTTTTTTTCCCCTTCAAAGAAGACTTTAATGTACAAGTCTTCTTGCTTTCCAACAACCCGAAGCACACACAAGGGTCCAAAGTGAAAAAAGTGAATGGAGAAAAGTCTTTGGTTTGAAAATTCGGACCAATGACGCGCAGAACTGTTCTAATCTGTGGAAAACTGATGAGTCGGGTAGTGGTAATGAATTGACTGTTCGACATGAAAACAAACCATCTTGTAATAACACACACACACACACACAGAGCCCTACTTTCTCTGGTTGCTTGCACGATGGGCTTGGCTAGGCATGAGTCATGACCTCTCCTCTAATAAAGTCACATCAAAACAATTTCTTTGTGCTAATGGGAAGTTGTGAACACTGAGCTCCTTACGGATCAGGCAAGCTGTGTTGAATGAGTCTTTCCCCTTCAGTTAAGCCATTCATTCATATTCACTCATTAATCTCACCACAATTTCTGTCGCCGGGTTCACACTGAGCACAGGGATAAGTCTTGGGCTAGTCCATTTCATGTTCGCACCATTGACAACCTCATGCCATTATTTCTTGGCTACCTCCCCTTTTTAGATCACTAGTATCATCCTTGCTTTTTAACCACTAATAATAATAATAATAATAAAAGGAACTTGTGATGTTTTAACCACAGGATTCTTGTCAAAGTAGTGAGAAATAGAATATAA
>Ga0307512_10005546_pt1 | contig 13131 bp, 15 predicted proteins | sample 14_EM_MG_FD_200267 | JGI IMG/M metagenome (GOLD analysis project Ga0307512, IMG submission 200267) | Populus trichocarpa ectomycorrhiza microbial communities from riparian zone in the Pacific Northwest, United States - 14_EM | ecosystem: Host-associated > Plants > Roots > Unclassified | place... | reverse complement strand
TCAGAAAAATATTTGTTGTGTAGTGAAAGATGCAGATCTTGGCGTTTCTTGTTGTATGGGAGAAAAAAGTCGGGCGCTCTTTTGCCCTGTGTGACCGCGCCCCAAATACCCTTGTACCCTAGTACAATCACCCATATGCGTACGCGTATGCTTTATCTGACATGAGACGCATCACCCTGGTCCTGATGCGTATCCTCATACAGCTACCATCTTCATACTAGTCTTCATTCTCATACAAGACATCAGACGATGCTGAGACTCACGATCCAAGTACACATGCAACACGCTCACCGAATTCACCACATTCCCCACACCGATTCACTACAGTTTCCAACATCTATGGGAGCTTCAAGTCATTCCAACGAGTCAATCATATCCATTGCTTGATTCGCATCCCCTGTGTCGCTTGTAGCCCTGAGTGCCGAATCCACACGAAACAAACATCCCTACGTTGCTTGTCTGTCATATCCACCATGTCGATTTTTCTCGCGCCCAGACGCTCTACCCAAGCTACGCCAGCCGCTACTGCACTAGCGAGGTAAGAGCGCATGAATCGAAAATCTGTGCCTGGGAGGATTTCAGGCTCAACTAGCGCACTATGCCACCAACCTTGGTCTAAGCATGAGATAACATGTCGATCGTAGCTCCAAGCACTGCTTCCACTATCGCTGACTGGCCTCGTACCCTGGCTCTTTGATCTCACGTGATTTTATACAAACCGAAATGGCGAGTCTGACCCAAATTGAGATCATGAAAAAAGTGGGGTGAAAGGGCCTGGAGACATCACTCCACCAATATTCCAAATTACCTCCAGAGAGCTGAGCTTTGGGGGGGGTATTAGGTTACATCTACCTGAGTCAATACCGAGTATTTTTTGAAGAATTGCACTACATGTGGACTCACTGCAGCCTTAACCTGAAGCTGATCCAGACTTAACCCAGTCACTCTCAATTACTTTACACCACAAAATTTGTCCAATTTGCTAAGTGCCCCATATAATGTTGATTTCTTTTCCCTTAAACTCATCTTTCTGTGTTAACCCAGCACAAACCTGTGGTATTGAAATTTTAACCGGGTTGGCATGGAACCTTTGTGTGGAGCAGGATCGCCAGGCTCTCATACAACTTCCTTTCCTGTCGCAATGATGTTGAACAGGTTTTTACTATAATTGAGAGATGTGCAGTCAACACGATGCTGTCGGCAAGTAGACAAGGGCTACAGTTCGTCACTTCACAACGGAGGAGGCACTTTTCACGTACGCACAAGGCCAGATGCCACACCTTCAACCAAAACTAACAGCAAAGGTCACAGTCAAAAACAGCTGCGAACGACTTAACAACCAGTCGAAACATGGGCTGGGTGTTTGAATGTACGCACAGCAGATGTTCAAGGAACAGCACAAACTATGCATGAAGACAGGCTAAGCAGCAGAAGCGACACTCGGGACTCTCTGAAAGACACACCTGGTTGTTTCTCTCAGTGTCAGGGCCGCCCAAGGTGCATGCATCAAAGTGATTGTACTGTATGGGAGTGAACACCGACACGATCCGACAGAAGTAGGTTGGAAAGATGGCCTCCAACTCATCCTCAATCATCAAGCCAGTTCTGTACTGCATGCGCTGCCTACAACCCCATGAGGTACACTACTCAGTGAGTTAGAGCTTACAATAACACCCATAAACTTAGACTCTAAACATTAGTGATTCACAGCGAGACTAACAAACATGTGCAGTTGCCAGCTCAAGGTGTGTAAAGGCATACGCCCGTGTATGGCCTCGTAGGAAGGTATATCAGTAGATACGGTTGCAAACGTGGATATCAATAATGTAGAGTAGTATATGGTAGTTGAAGTAAGTAAGGTAAGATTATCGCTAGAGATCTAATGCTCGTGGCGAGCCGACTATGTATAAAGCGGGTGTTACCCGGCCCTGGACACGTCACGTGCAGTCGTGCCATTACATTATCCCCCTCTTTAGATGCAGACCCGCTGGGCTGTATAAACCCGTACAAGAGTAGAAAAGGAAAGTAAACAATCAAACAACCGTTCAACGTACGCAAACGTACGAACCCATAAGTCCCACAACCGATCAGTACCGTATGGTAGTTATTCGGCGGTTCCAGTGCACGGGGAGACTCCACCTCCACTTGAGTTATCTCCGGAGGTGGTAAAATCCCGTGCCGACGCCATTTGTACTGGGCCGAGATCCAAAGAAGTAAAGAAGTAAAGAGAAAAGGGAAGAGAAAGAAGGAACATCCAAAGTAACACCGTCCTCCATTTCTCCACTTGCGGAATGTCCGGCATCCGACCATCCAATCCCGCACTCGTAACTCGTATCAAGTGTAGGTCACCGTCGGAATTTGACACTGTAATCTCGGTGAAATCCCCAATCATAGTATGAGAGTCGTCTTGAATCGGCGGCATCGATGGTGGCTTCAGCTCGCTGCTCATCATCGCCATCGCCATCATCATCGTCATCGCCATCGGCCATTGCATTGGTATATCTAACTTGTATGTATCCCAGTAACCGGTCATACTCACTATACTTCTAAGTGCGCTAGCACTCGAGCTCTCCCAATTCCTTGTGAACAACTCCACAGGCCCAGCCCATCAGCGATCATTGTTGCTGCTTTGGAGGTTCTCGGCATGGATTGTAGCTTCTGCTCTTGGTATCATAGCCGTCGGTGATGGTCAATCATATATAACCTCGTATCTATCTCGTCAGCTTCTCATGAAATGGTTATTCATACTATATATTTGCAAGCGTGCTTGCGCTCTCCAGACCCTCGTGCATAGCTCTGTGGGCCAGCCTCGATATCTGACATCATCTCTTGCAGCCGGTGGCTCTCACACGGTGCCCGTCAGTAGTTATATTTGTACTCTTTCAGCGTCGGCCAAGCAGGCTTATAGGCCTCCAGTATGGTCGTTCGGCATTCATTTCGGTAAGCCGTTTGGTAAAACACATAAGTCGGTGCCTTCGGTAGGTAGAGCTCGCCATAATACTAAGTTCCTGCGCCCTCCATCGAAAGCAATCAGGTAATCATCTTTTGCAGTTGTCCCGACTGTCTCACTATGCCATTCGCTGACCGTCTCGCGATGCCGTTCAGTAGACTATTCCGTACGTTCGGAGATCATTTTCGGTCTCGTTCAGAACTGCTTCGGTAGACAAAATGCACTCGTTAGGCATAGATGAAACTCCCATGGTCATGCGATCATCTCTCCGGTGCTCTTGCAGTCGCACTGATCATCCTCCTAGTCGGTGCACTGGTAGGTACACTTGACATCGACCCTGTGCTCAGTGCACTTATCTCCAATTGCTGGTTGCACTCGCTGGTTTTCCTCTGCGTATGCTTTCCGCTCGTTCTCCAGCTGTGCTTGCTGTCACTTGTCTGGGTATCCGTATCATCGTTTTCTGAATTCACTTGTCGTTCCATCTCCAGGTGCCATATCGATTGGTAGGATTGATTCATCTGTAGGTGCGTTTGCCATCACTTCCCTGGGTGCACTTTTCGCCGTTGCTAGCCCTCTCTCTTGGGAATGCGTTTCACGGTGCTTCGTCCCTGCACTTCCCGTGCGGTAATTGTTCGCGGTAGGGGTTTTTGTGGTTCCGGCACTGTCATCCCCCTCTTTAAAGATCGTTGCTCCGCCAAAGACTAATATCGTACGGCTTCATGATGTGCGATATCGGCATTGTAGCTGTGTGACTCGGAATCGTATTCGGTATGGGAACTCGGGCATGTAGCTGCATAATTCGGTATCTCTGAATAGTGCTCTGAATAGTGCTCGGTATCGTACATGGTGGAGCCATGCCGCCGGTACATCGTATGTCTGAATATCTGCTCTCGATTGTAACTACGTAGCTTGAAATCAAAGTAGGTGATCTCGAGAACAGTGTAACTGCGCATCACCTCACTATCTTCATAAAAGGGAAGGGGATTGATTGTCATCCGTCCCCCGTGATCCATCTCCTGAGATCCATCTCCTGTCATCCATCTCCCGTTATTCACTTCCGGGCATCCATCAATCTCCGGCCGCGATCTATCTCCGGCCGCAATCCATCTCTACGGCTGTGATCCAGTTGGTTCCAGCCATTCGTTTCCACCTGTGCATAATTGCGCTCGTATGGTCCGCATTCGTGACTGCTCCTGTATCTCTGCAAGCACTCTAAAGGTCATATTTACTAACCTCCATAATGTCCGCCTTCCATTGACTCTTGATCGCAGTCCCATAATCCATCCGGTGACATATTGTCCATCATAAGAAAATACCCACTCATTGATCCGTCCATATGGCATGGGATCTTTACATCCAAATCCATGATCCGGCCTCGTGAGCACGGGAACTTAATCCACGCAATTGCGTGAATATCGCTCCACCCAACTCCGAGAAGTTGTAAATCAGCCCATATGGAAAATTGTAGCCGGGCTCCAAATCAATTCCAATTGACCGATGCGGCAGGAGTGTCTCCGCCTTGGCTTTGCTGAACCTCTACAAAATCTCAGTATATTGCTGGATAAGTGCTCCATCGTCTATAAGCACCATCTTTGTCGTGGTACCGGCTCCATCTGCAAACGTTAGTTCTGAATTCGTATTATATATATATTGAGCGGTAAGGAGGAATATCCAGGAGTCCGGATTTAAAATGGTTCGCCCATGGAAGAGCCAGGCCCCACCATCCAGTACTCCTTTCGTGTCTCGGCGTGCCGGTAGCAGTCATTCAAGGTCCACATTGTTGGTACACTCTTCTGCCGCAACTACCGCCGCTGCTCCCTGCTCGCCCGTCCAGTGCCTGGTGCCTATCTCAACACTAGAGATGCTTTCCACGGTCACTCCCAGCAGCCCTATACGAACTCCCACTCTTAGGAAGAACGTCCACACGACCTCCTCACTGGCCAGTTGATCGTCAAAGGCATTGGTTCCAAGTATTGAAATAACCGGAACACTGCCGCCTCCTCCGGAACATGCCTTCGACCCAGCCGTGATCCAGGTACATTCCCGAGGCATACCTGATAGCTTACCCGGTCCACTGCCACCTCTTCCGCCCACCCTGCGGTTGTAGAGCCAAAAGTCGAATGCTTTGCAAGTCGAGGCTAGGATTCCTGGACTGATACCAAGGCAACTCCTATCAGTCTCCAGCTCACACGGTGTGTCCACCGCGGCTGCCACCAATTTGTACGAATAAGCTCACTCAACAAATCACGTACTTGTCACGTCCGATTGGGACTGTCTGACAACCAAATGCTGTCCTTGCCTCACCCAATTGGGACTGTTGACAATCAAATAATGACCATTCCCACGTGGGGATAGATACATCAATTGAACCTCTTTGCACTTTAAATACATGCGGAATCCGCAGGTCTCCTGAGAGTGTCCAGACGGTTCATCCTCCAGTAGCCCCGTGGATCCTCAGAATCCCGGCTACAAATAAAAATCTCCATTGCAATACTAAAATCCTCTTCATATGCCATCGTATAGGCACATCCATATTCGCTTGTTGGGGTATGTTTGGTGATATTGACTAGAGTTGCCGCAGATGGCTCTCTCTGTCCTCACAACGATCCGATTCGGTCGTCCAATCAAGTGCCGATTGTGATAATTGACAATGGTAATCGCGAATCGTACCTGCTGGTCACTTTAGAACACTCGGGGTTATAATACTTCCCATTCCGAGCTGGCACACGATCTGTGATCGCTGCTCCACTATCTTGAACTCTGCCAATCAATAGAGGAAAGAAATCGTAATTCAAAGTTGTATCATTGCATAAGACTTCCGTAGCCGCTGCAGTGAACTCCTAACATCATCAGTAACGTAGAGGACTCCATCGAGTCGTGTAGAATGTAATCGCAATTGGAACAGCCGTCGGCGATGTGCATCGACATCAATGGCGCGAATGTCGTAGTTCTGCCCTGATCCTCAGTAGCTGCACTTCGTTTGATGTATGTGCCTGTTTATGTTCTTCGCAGCTTCGTTTGCACTTGTTGGATAAGGATCAAAGAAATCTCGGGAAAAGGGCCGGCTTGGGCATTGGCGGTGATGCGACTCTCGTAGACGCAAGGGCTCTGGAATCGTCCCTGTCATCGTCAATTGGCTCAATTGGATTGTAACTTATCAAATCTCATTGATGCCGCAATTGATAGCTTTGGAGTTCTCGTATGAATCCGTTGAAATGGACTTCGATTGACTTGGTCCCTGACGCGTCTCCTGGCCAGTTGGCCTCTAGAATCAACTCGTAATTGTCTCTGCATCCGTTAACCTCAATTGTGTGTACTTATCAAGCCTCATTGCGTCTGCAATCTGTCGCTGTCCAATCCGGATGATTTCTCGTCGTTAGGTGTCGCGACGCTTCTCTGGCTGATTGGCCTCTGAAATCCGTACAAGATCGTCTCTGCTACCGTTAACCTCAATTTGATAGACTTATCAAGGCACTTCGCTTCTGCAATCAGTGCTCCCAAATCTGTATGATATCTCGTGTGTAGATTGCGTGTCGTGACGCATCGGAAAGGGGTAATTCAGGAAATCCCGTATGCGAAACATATCTGAAATTAAAGAGCGATAATAGTGTAAAGGCATACGCCCGTGTATGGCCTCGTAGGACGGAATATCAGTAGACACGGTTGCACACGTGGATGTCAATATTGTAGTGTAGTATAAAGGTAAGATTATCGCTAGGGATCTAATGCTCGTGGCGAGCCGACTATATATAAAGCGGGTGTTACCCAGCCCTGGACACGTCACGTGCAGTCGTGCCATTACAAGGTGCTACACCAGAACCCCACATCTGCTGCACTGGTAAGCAGAGTGGTCATGAGAGAGCATAAGCATGGCCGGATGACAGAATGCATGAAATGGGTAACCCTAGCCGAACAATCAGTAGTCATGAACACCATACTGGATACTGGCATCTTTGCCAAGCTAGCCGCCCAGTGCTGAGCAGGAGCGAAATAAGCCAAAGTCGTAGCGGGAGTCTGGTTGTGGTGACCAGAGGCAACCCCCCTCAGACAATGGCCGAGTGGAAGCTGCAGCTGTGTGCAACTACGGAAAACTATGGATATAACATATCGCAACTGTCTGGGTACTGGACATGTTATAGTCATCGCTGAGCAGCTCAGGGTAATCGGACACGCGATTGATCCGACAATGAGGAAGAGAGAATGTTTAAAACGGAATGGACTGGTGATGGTGGCGCGCAGTCGTGACTGACAGGCCGAAATCCGACCAACCACACAATTGGTGCCAGACCCAGGGCAGTTACTAGTCAGGTGTATCAACTGAAGCGTACAGACACTCCTCGCCCACTGCATTGCAACCAAGGTTCACTGGGCTCCGGGATACTATGGTATCACGAGAACTGAAGATGCACACTGCCAGGCGAACTTGGTCCAAGGTGGAACCAGAACCATCATCTGACAGCAGCCACACACCATGGCCTCCAATAGTGCTAGACGATTCTCCGAGGGATGATCAACATCCAAGGCCAAGTGGTACGCTGACATGTTCAGCAAACACTTCAGTTGCGGACTCCAGGGTGAAGAGGGGACCAAGAGACATATCCCGATGATATGCATGAAATTGCTTGCTGCTAGGTTCAACTGACTAAAGTGCGTCAATTCACCCACTGGAGTGTACGCAAAACAATTTGGCCACTGAGATGGTGACAAATGCTGTTTGTGTGAAGAGACACTGTTTGAGCTGTGGGAGTACCCCTCCCACCACTGCAGCTTGTGGCGAGACCAGCAAAATGTGCTCTGGAAAGCGGTGGGGAAAGTGACAGGCTGGACAGAAGGTAGATGCTAACACATTCAGTTTTCTACAACATAATCCATGGAAGAATGCGACCAAGCCGTGGGGGACATCCTAGCGACTATTGCTGTTGAGAGTAAAGGGAAAAAACAAAGAAGCTCAATTGTCTGTCAATCCAAAGAGAAGGGAAAACTATAGACTGATATATGAAAGAGAGAGAAGGAAAACCCAATGCTGGCTGCCAAAGCCAGAGCCCTATGCCGAGTACCAGTGCCGAGCCCTCCTGCTTGCCATGGGGGCACGCGAGGCCGATGGGGGCAGGCGAGGCTGGTTGGGGCAGGCGTGACTGGTGGGGGCAGGGGAGACCAATGGGGGCCGTAAGCCACCGGCCTCATGCCCGAGCCCGCCAGCACCAGCCACTAGGCATGCCACCGGGCCGAATCCCTAGTCATCAATTGCTGTCTGGAAGTTCCCGCCCAAATGAATGGTGGTATGGAGTGGACGCAGAGGCTGACACTGGTGCGGGGGGAGGGGGTAACAGGTTTATATATATCTTTCTATATTTCATCGTTTATCTTTCATTTGTCAGCGGGGATGAAGGGTAGCGGGGGGGGAGCTCTGCTATCTTGCTGGCTCACACGAAGGCAGAGTGAGTTACTCAGGTCCTGTCATACTCTAGTGAGAGTGAATACAGTATAATTGAACTATAACCACAACAACCAATGTTCAGGTCCTGATATACAGTCAAATAAATGATAATGACGATCCCACAAAGAAGGTTGACGTAAACAAGCAAGGTGCTTGGGCAGGGCAGCTCCTGGGTGGAGATGCCGCGGTCACCAGCGGCAAAGGAAATTCCAGAATGGTTTCAGCCTTACCAAAGCTGAATCAAGACAGTTGGACAAGAGTACCTGCTGTCACAAGAGGAGGACGAACCCGAAATGGCCCGTGTAGGGCAAGGAGCCAGTGGACTCGCTCTTCCCTTCGTATGTGCATTTTTTATTTTATTTTTTCTCCTATACAGAACCATTCCAATGCTAGAAAGGTCACACAATCAGGCCAGAACGAAAGAGAAAACGACGTGTAAAACACACGTGCCGCCTGAGGGGGGCGGAGGCCGCCGCTGTGGCCACCGCTCCACGTGGACTCTCCCATTCCTGGCCGTAAGCCAATTCACTGGGTGTTAGAGTCGCGAACCATACAGGGCTGCCTTCAGTATATGTAGGGGAGCAGGTGGGCAGGTTTTTGAAGCTGGACGCCCAGCTTTGTCTCAACCAGTGCCGCTCCGCTCCTCCTTTCATACCTCCTTTCCTTCACTCCTGGCCTCCTTACTTCCCTCCAATCCCGACGCTTCTGGCGCAAAAACCTCGAGCTCGGGCTGTGGCCCGGGCTCCAGCTCTGAGCTCTGGTGTAGCACTGGCTCGGGCGCCTGCTGCAACTCTTGGTTGTGCTCATGCTTTGCTCCAGCCTGGGCCCGTGCGCTTGCTCATGATTTAAACTTTTGACTCAAGCTGAAGGTTTTGGCCACCATCTTCCGTCCCTTCCGTCGGCCAAATTGCTAGGCCTAGTCCGCCGCTGGCCATTGCTGCTCGCCCTTGGCAGGCGATGGCTGTTGCTGCTCACCCCTACTAGACGTCGGTCGATTCCCACTCGACAATTCGCTTGCAAGAACCCTCAGTCACGCTGGACCATTGTGTGGACTCGCTCTTTCCTTTGTATGTGCTTTTTTTTATTTTTTTATTCTCATATACAAAACCATTCCAATGCTAGAATCTTCACAAACTCAGGCCAGAATGAAACAGTTAACCAAGCGCAAAACCGAGGTGCCACCTGGGGGGAGCGGAGGCCGCCGCTGTGGCCGCCGCTCCCCCTGAACTCTCCCAACTGCCGTGGCAGCCCCGAAATGTTGTGCAGGGGGTGTTGTGCTGAGTGTTCTGGTGAGTTTTGGAAGCAGCAGGCGATTTGGAAGACTTGCTCCGGGTGGTAGTCGATATAGGCTTGGTACGTGTTGACTGACCATCGGCCGAGGAGTTGGATTTGGTTATCGGCCAGTCCCGCTGCCTTGGCCGAGGTTGCTGATCCCCTCTCGAACGAGTGTCCCAAGTATGCCCCCCTGATTCCTAGTTGTCCCAGTAGTTCACACAGGTGTTGGACCAGGTATTCTCGGGTGAATGTTTCGCTTCCTGGGCCATCTCCTGGGGGGCTGCCGAATTGAGGGGCCAGTGGGATCCGGCTTGGACAGAGTTCGTAACTGTGCCGCATGGCCCCGACTGGGCAGGCGGTGTTGTTGGATGCCGCCAGTGTGATTGTGATTCCTTAGCGGAAGGGGTCCGTTTTCGAGCTTGGCAGTGTGAGAATTAGCTGGTCCTCCTCGAATTTGATTGATCTGGGGTGGGGTTCCATTGTTCGAATTCCGTGGGTCCATGGATTAGGACATTCGCTGTCCAAATTATGTCACACTCCTGCAGGAGTCTGTCATGTCCGATACAGAAAGCGCCGTAGAGATGCACATCGCGGGGGTTGTTTGTGTCAAGCAGTGAGAAGATCCGGATGATGAGGCCTCGTGTGATTGGATGGCACTCCTTCTCGTTTGGTGCACAGCGGAATTGGTTGATTCCTCTTATGATGCGCTGTAGGCGATGGTTGGCAAATGGCTGCTTGCTGAGCCCGAAGTCGATGTAGAGTGACTTTTGGCCTATGAGGTAGCTTTTCATGATCTTTGTGTGCAGGCCGTGTTCGCCAAGTTTGGCGGTTCATAATGAGAGCAGCTGTTCTGACGCTGGGCAGGGCGTGAGTTCTCGTACTGTGCAGAAGTGGACAATGTCGTTTCTTGGTGTGGTGTATGAGCGTCAGGGCTGGGAGCTGATTCCCCACCAGCGATATCGTGCGGCCTGGGGGGGGGAGGTTGCAATCCATGTACCAGGTATCTGGTGCGTTGTTTGCGATTGTTTCTAATGTAAGTTTGGGCAGAGGTTGGCGATTTTTTCCGGGTCCCATCGTGAGAGTGCGTCAGCCAGGGTGTTTTCTTTGGTGGGGATCCACACTCAGTGTAGCTCGAGCTGGTGCAGTGCTAAGTGCATGGCAATTCGCCGGAGTGGGCTGATTGCCTGGCCTTTGATATCTTCTTTTGCAAGTGCTGCCATGACTGCCTCGTTGTCGCAGTGCAGTTTGATCCTACAGGCTCTGGACTCGGTTGTCCAGGTGCGCACATTTCTTTAAAGTTGATGTGTTTGGCTTTATGGCGCTGTGGGACAGTGGTACTGAAGAGCTGGGCCGGTGTGTGTATGCTAGACAGGGTTTCTCCTGGTGTAAGAACATAGCCACCGATCCCTTTCTGTCTGGATGTGTCTGTTCATAGCTGTATACTTTGTCCTGGGTGGTGTAGGAGTTGGATTCCGTTCCATTGTGGGAGGAATGTCTGCGACCAGGGGAGGTCCTTCTTGATCTCCAACGAGACTCGAATGTGGTGAGTTCGCGATGTGGCCGTGACGGCGTCATAGAGTCAATTAATACAGGGGCAGCTGCCTGGCACCACTTTGAAGGTAAATGATGAGAACCCCACAGTCATTTCCAAGCTTCTGATTGTCACCGATCACTGTGCGAGTGTGGAGTTGACCAGTGCTGTTGCTTTCTCGAACTTGTCGTGCGGCAGGTGTGCCTCCACTCATTGGGGTGTACCGGGATGTGGCGAAATTAATCTGCGAGGCATCATTTAATTGAATCTTCTCCGGCCCCACAGGCCTGTCCTGTGGCAATGGTGTCGTCGAATTGTGTGTATGTGATTGTCCTCCACACTTGGGGTATATAGTTGTTGACTGAGTGCCTGCTTGGCGACAATAGCTGGGAGATTCTCCTCCAGGTGCCATGTTGCTTCGGTGCAAGTCCAAGTGGTGATGCAATGTCTTTAGCTGGCAGGGTTGTGAGTCCGAGGATTGGTCAGGTGGACATGCGTTTTTAAATCTCGTTCGTGATTGAGGTGGGGTCATTGAGAGCCGATGGCAGGTCCTCCCCGAAGATGAATTGCGATGGGCCTGTATTGCCGATGAACTCTGCGTAGCAGATTATCTCTATGGGCGTGTTTCGTAGGCCTGGGTTTGGGTGGTTCTGTAGCCATTGATCCCATCCTGTTTCGAGTAGAGGTTTGCGGTTTCTGAGGTTTGATTGGCAGGTGTCTGTGAGTGTAAATGGAAACTCGAGTTGAGGGCTCCAGACCAACTGGGGCATTGTCCTATCGTCTGTTAGGTGCCCTGGAGGTCCCTATGGCTGCCGGGATATGTGCTGCCTCAGTGGCGCACCTTGATTTTGGCTGCACTATGTGTCTGGATGAGGTCCCTCACATATTGTACAGGCGTGAGTGTAGTGGCAGGTTGGGTAGGTGCAGGTGTCTTTGTTGTAGTTGTTGCAAATCTCGTCCCCGGAGCTGCTGCGGTTGGCAGGGCCGAGTGGGGCACCGGCTGTGAGTGCTCGTTTTGTGTGGCGTGCATGCTCGGCGGGCATTGGTTTGAAGAGTTGGGCCGTCTCGAGGCCGTGGTTGGGGGTGCTCCAGCCTGATGGTTGGAATCCACCTTGGCTTATTCTGGTATGGTGGAATAGGATGTGGAATTATGGTAGACTGTCCCATGTGTGGGTGCGGAGGTTTTCGTAGAGTATATGTACGTACGTCATGATGGCAAAGGAGAGTTGGAGCTTTTGTGGAAGCGGTGCGAAAGTGCATATGATTACGCCATAGATCATGGATGGGCGCATCAGTTCGGATATGGATTCGTATTGTTCGAGGTCAACATCTTTGCAGGTCGTGGAGAGGTCGAGGCTGGCTTCTCCCTAGCCAAATATGTAAAATTGTGGGTTTTACTTTCAGTATGTGAACGAAGTTTTGAGCTTCAGGAGGTTTGCAGCTTGGATCATATTTGTGTATATGGAACGCACGACTGCTGTGTCCAATGCTGGGAATATGGCTTGGATTGAAAGAAGCATGGGGTCATGACCTGGTAGTTCGGCTATCAAGTCAGTGCTCGTGGCTGTCATGCCCTGGGTGCTCGGGGTTACAGAGGGGCCTGGTCTGCGCTGGGCTTCGAGAGCGGCTCTGAGGGCTCTGAGTATGAAATTGTTGTCGACAATTGGAGTGTTCTGACCTGTCATTCCTGACTGTGCACTCGAGGCGGTCGTTCTGCCTCGCGAGTGGTGGATTGTTTTCAGGGTGTTGTGTGGGGTCGCCTGGGTGTCTCCTTGCGTATGTTGGGACGCTGGGGCAGCATCGTGTCCGTGGGTGCTGGTCCCAAGCTGGCGACTGGTGCTGCTGCGGCAGCTGCCGAGGTCCGAGGCCTGGCTTTCGTTGCTTGACTGGCTTTCGGTGAAGTTGGAGTTTGACAATATTGTTTTGTGTTTTTGGATT
>Ga0307512_10005545_pt1 | contig 13133 bp, 17 predicted proteins | sample 14_EM_MG_FD_200267 | JGI IMG/M metagenome (GOLD analysis project Ga0307512, IMG submission 200267) | Populus trichocarpa ectomycorrhiza microbial communities from riparian zone in the Pacific Northwest, United States - 14_EM | ecosystem: Host-associated > Plants > Roots > Unclassified | place... | reverse complement strand
GCTGCAGGGAAGGCTTACCGCAGTCGACGTTGTCAGAGGGCAGCTTGGAGATCGCGCGCTTGTCCAGCTGATGGAGCGACGGCGCGGCGAGGGCGCCGATGGTGAGCGAGACGAACACGGCGAAGGAGGACGCGAGTCTCATCGTGAAGGAGGCTTGTCTTTGGGGGTGTGGAAGGTGAAGTGTGGACTTGAGAGCTGAAAGCGAGGAAGTGTGCAAGTGGGAGTGAAATTGGAGCGCGGTGATCGGGGAGGCGGATGCTGGATGAGTCTGAGCTGGAGAATAGGAGGGCGGATCAGACCTATTTGTACCGGTCTCGCTGAGCTCGTCGCTGCGCCGTCGAAATCCGCACATTATGCTGATTCGTAGAGGCTCCGCCGGTGGAGGGCGGGCTAGCCGTGATCCACAACATCAGGCAAGCGCCAGTCCTGTAAGGCGCCCTCTGCCCCTCTCGTCCTCCGGTGAGGAGAACAGTGGGCCCCTTCACTGGCACGATCTTCACAACAAACCACCGCCGCCACGCTATTGCAGTACAGACCAGCTCGCGGGTGCTTGCTCCAGGGAAGCATCCGCGCTCCAGCGTGGTGCCATCTCTTGGCACCCCGATCTCGCCTTTCACTAGGCGGAGGTGCTCCCGTCTTTCTCCCATGCTGTCGTTGAGCCGCAGGAATCGCCTGGTCCCCAATTCACGCCGTACCGACAGCCTGTTGTGTAGCTGTACGTATTTGGGGCTCACTTCTTGATGGTGATACTACGATTGAAGGATCACTGTTTCGCCCTCCATGCGACATCACTCTCCTCTGCCGGGTAGTACAGAGGGGCTTGGTTCTCGTGCAGGCATATGAGCAACTGGATACGTAGCAAGGAGGCTGTTTCCGCGCCCCTTCGTTGACTGCGGTACGTCAGGCTGCCCATGTGCGAGTTCTCCAGAGGACATGATCGCGGCGTGAGAAGTCCGCCCGGTGACATGTACATAATTAGACATCCGTATTTACTTAGCCAACAGGTACTGTGCTCGACCGTCATCAATACCGAGATCCGTCTCGTCTCCGGCCCCGTTCGGATCAGTAAGGCTCAGCGTGGCCGTGGCTTGGCTTCAGATCTACTAGTCGCCAAGGCAAACGCATGTCGACACTGAAACACAATAGATAAACGATCTGCGGGTGGCGAGATGTGGCTACTAACTATATCTACCAGCATGCGGTAGTTACGTAAGTGTCTTACTAGCCACGCGGAAAGAAACGGATAGTCATATGTAAGATGACGGAAATGTGACATGACAGGTGTGAAGTGAGCTCGGGCTCCACCATCCGTCACGTGCAAATACACATCCGCGACATCAGTCAAATGCACCGCCACTGTGGATCTCTTTAGCGGTCATGTGATTTTAGCAGCTGTGTATCGTGACTGCATCTATTGGAGACCTTACACAGCCACCTCGCTGCGCAAGGCGCGCAAGGCGTGCTGCGCCGAGCAACATCGCCACCAGTCGGCTGTCGAGACACGATCGGCGGCTGACTGCATCGACTACTGCGGGTCTGCAGCGCCTTTTTTCTTTTTTACCTTTTTTTTTCGTATTCAATTTTTACTTGCATGCGACCGTTTTTGGTCATAGCGAGCCTCTCGGGATTCACGAGGAGGAAAAAGAGAGGATTAGCATCCACTCCAGGGCCCAAAAAGCCTTAGTGGGAGCGAGGTAACTACCTCAAGGTGTCGATAGGTGAGACGTCTACCTATGCTCATCAGCATCACAGACTTCTCCAAGTTTCGGCCTGACACGATGTGGCATTTCCACTCCAAACCCTGACAGTTTCCATGACATCCCTTGGTCGCGCGGAATTCAACTGACTTCCCGGTCGGGGGTTGGGCCTCACCGGGCGAGTGAATTTCCTTCAGGTTCTCTGGTACCTTAAGGCGTCGCTACTCCTTAGCTATGCGCATGAGCATCACAAAGTTCGTTCCCGGGCTTGTGGCACATAATCTGCCGGTCGAACCGTACGTCGACGATTATAGGAGCACGAACCACGAATCCGTGATCTCGCTCCCACATTCGGATCGGGGATCCCTATCTATCTACATACCAACTCGCTTGCTCTTCCCAAGGCGGCTGGCGCTGACGATCAGCCGCTGCTCGCCGACGAGCTACGGTTGGCAGCCAATCGGAATGAACACTTCCGCTCTGCTCGTACCGTATGAGGAGTATCTAGCGCGGCCCTCACGCGTCGGTCGCGCCATCCGCGCAGTCCGTGAGTCGAAACATACCGCGGTCGGCCTACAAGTAAGGCCCCCCGCACTGACCGAGTGGCAAAGGCGGCCGTCTGTCTGTCCGGTGAAGGACGCGGATTTCTTGATGGTGAGCCAGGGAATCTTGCAGCGGGGTACCGGAGCCTTAGCCTTGCAACGAGCGCCTCATCATGCCTTACTCACGGAGGAGCCGCCGACTACCATGGCGTCCGAAGCCCAACAAGGCGTGGCCAAGCCGGTTCTCAGGCCTGCCAGCTGCGTGCTACAACCCGTGGGCTGCGTACCATAGACTGATCCTGCTACCGACAACAACCCCGCACTCCGAACATCGGTTCAAAGAGCCCGCCAACACTACCGAATCGTCAGAACCACCTCCACACATCATCCACGAGTCGCTTCGCTGGCAGCTCTAGCTACTCCATATAACCTATCGCGCTCAGCCTTACTCGCAGTCTCGCACTCCCAACCCTCCGGTCCATCCGCTTCCCTCTAGCACGCCCAAGCCGCCCTCCCACCACCGCACGATGTCCGACTCATGGTTTTGGTCCAAGATCGGCGCTGACTACGGCGCGCTACTGTCGCATACCAAGCCTCTCCGCGAGCTGCTGTCCGGCAGCACCTCTGCCGACCGGGCGGCCGCGCGCATCGCATCCGACGGCTTCGGCCAGGAGGACGCAGACTGGCGGCTATGGACCATTGTCTTCGACGCCGCCGCCGAGCTCCCCGACACCCACGCGGCGCTCCTCGACCTCCTGGTTGAACTGCAGAAGCTGAGCGACTTCTCCTCGCCCCACACCGACGACGCCGCTGCCGCAAACGTCGCCGGATGGCTGAACCAGTTCGGATCCAACTGGCGCGATCGTCACGATATACTCCTGGCCCGCCGCGACGGCTCCTTCGACAAGCCCAACGCAGCCGAGCAGCCATCATCCACGCGTCCGCACGAGAAGTGGATCAACTTCACCTGTTTCTCGGCAAAGTTGTTGGCGGCTCCGTTCCCATCCCCCGCAGCCGACTCGCTCGGTGCTCTGGCGGCACTGAGGGACGCCTTGGAGCAAGAGCCGAGCGATTACTACAATGACTGCGAAGCGCGCAAGGCGAAGGCCAGCGACAACAGGCCCGCCGGTCTCAAGCCCCAGGAGATGCTGGCCCTGGACGTGACCGCGGCAGCGCAGTGGGTCCTGTACGCCGCGCCGGTCATCAGGTCCAAAACGGAGCGTCCAGAGTGCGTGACTCGCAGCCTGCCCGCCAACACCGGCCTGTGGAAGGGCGACGCTGGGTTTTCGCCTGAACGATGGTCCTTCTGGAAGGAGAGATTCCAAGCGCTTGCCGAGCGCGAGGATCTCGGCCAGGACATGAGAGCGATCGCGAAGGAGGCAGCCGACCGCATGGAATGACAGAACGGCTCGGCGTAGTATGGTAAGCGCGAGCCCTCGATTTCGCACTTCTTCCTGCTCGTGGCTAGGCTGACCTTCCGTGAAGGCCCGATGTCACACGAGCTGCGGGTGGGGGAATCTTGTCGGCTCCTTGTTCTTTCCGTGCTTGTGTTTTAAGTCATGTATCGTTAGTCGTCGGAATTAAGGCGCTCTTGCAGCTGAAAATCTAGTCGACTCTGCGCGTCAATCTCCCGCTCTCTCGTCCTTTGTGCAAATAGCCTACCGCTCTTCCAACGAACCCAATCCGTATCATGGAATTGCGCACCAGCGAAGCATTCCACCTGCTAATTCCGCATACAGTCTTCTTGCATCCACTCTTCGAAATGGAGTGATGAATTTGATTGGTATACAGTATCCGTACTTCCAGATCCCAAGAGGACGAAGGCCCCAGCAGTAGCCAAAACCAGTCAATCCGGCATAGCTACCAGCCGGATACGAACGTACTCAACCAAGAGTAGACTGTAGAGAGGCAGATCGGAGACGCGCAATCGCCCTAACCTCCATTATGCTATCCACACTATTTTTTTGTATAACCGTTACTCACATGTCACCTGAATAGATCATGGCGAGGTGCACAAAGTCCGCTTTCCGACCGCAGTCAGCGCGAAGGCAACACGTTGCAAGTTACCCCCTTGGCCAGGCCTGTCCCACGGAAGAGTGATGCACACCAAAGAAACCACCAAGGAAATGAAAAAGTGACAATAAAGAAACCGACGACCCGCCTTCACATCTTACCCCTCTTCTGCGTACGCCATGAAGCGTGGGGAGGAACAGAGGTTGTTCCTCACCCCCGCCACCCAGATCCTCAGCCTCCACCCTCCGTTCCTCGGCCGGGCATCATCAACGAGATCCAGCCGGCCCACAAGGGAGTTGCCGGCGACGAAAAGGCCGACAAGTGATCAGGGGTTTGCGGCAGAGGAGCCTGGTGCCCGCGGGGTGGAATGGCTGAGCTACTCGGACCGGATAGAGGAACGCGCGATGCCCCTCCCAAGATCTCTCGCGCACCTCAAGCGGGAGATCTCTGAGAAGAAGTGGGCGGAGGCGCGCCAGTGGGCTGGGGGCCGGACCTGCAAAACGAAGCACAGGATGCCGAAAAGCCAGACGCCGGATGGCATGGTTGCTTGGAGCAACAAGAGGCTCGCCTCACGGTTCTACCAGGCGAAGACGTGGCACTGCCTTACTGGGCAGTACCTCCACTGGACGAAGAACCGGACCACCCCACAGTGCTGGTGGCGCCGGTACCAGATCCAGACCCGGGAGCACCTCTTCAGGGTGTGCCTGGAGTGGAAGGGCCAACAGAAGATCCTGTGGGCGGAAGTGTGGAAGGAGATCGGGAAGTGGAAGAGCCGGTGGAAAATCCGGAACCCCCTAGCAGATGGGCGATGCAACCAGGCAGTATTGGGCTTCCTCTCTGCCACGGATGTGGGGAGGCGTGTGCCGGTGGAAGAAGTCGCAGAGAGTGTGTCGGAGTGGGAGCTCCGACAGCGGCGCGAGCTGGAAGAGGAGAGGAGGGTGGAGGCGGAGGAACAGTGTGCCGCGGGGGAATTGGGCGCCGGGGAGGAGCTACCACTGTTTCTGTCTGCGACCTCTTTCATGGCATCCGCAGATGAGGACTAGGGGGGCGGGCTGTGCTTCCCTTTTTTTCTTCCTTTCGTCTTTCACGCTCGTTGCTGCGTTTTTCCTTTGTCTCTTTCCTTTGTCTTGCACGCGCGTTCGGCGTCTTTTCCATTGTAATTTCACTGGTACGCTCTACATTTTGGGACAGACTTGGGCGGAGAGCAAAAGGGGAGCTTGTAACGGGCCGCCACCGCGCGGACAGCAGACGGGAAACAAAAAAAAACCCCGCTCCGCTCCTCCTTCCTTTCCATCTGCTGCTGGAGCTCCAACATTGACGCCTCACTCCGCACGTCTTCCTCAGCTGGGGCCGGGACCAGTCTCCCTCACATCCGTGGTGGAGAGGAAATCCAGTACCGACCGGCTGACCTCCTATCGGCAAGGAGACCCCAGATCTTAAACCGGCTCTTCCCTCCCCCCGCCTCTCTCCACTCCTCCGCTCACAGGACCTTCCGCCGGGCCTCCCACTCGAGACACGCCTTGAAGAGGTGCTCCCTCGTCTCTGTCCGGTACCGGCACCACCAGCACTGAGCGGTAAGCCAGTTCTTCGTCCAGCGTAGGTACTTCCCGGTGAGGCAGTGGCCTGTCTTCAGTTGGTAGAACATCGAGGCGAGCCTCTTGGAGCTACCCGCAACCGTGCCGTCTGGCTTCTGCCTGCTCTGCATCTTGTCCTTCTCCCTGGAGGGCCGGCCTCCAGCCAATTGGTAGGCTTCCGCCCACTTCTTCTCCGAGATCTCTCGCTTGAGGTGTGCGAGGGATCCAGGGAGCGGCATCGCGTGCGCCTCTGCCCGGTCCGAGTATCCTAGCCATTCCACCCCACGAACGTCCGTCTCCTTTGCCGGGAGCTTGGCCCCCTCGTCGGCCTTCTCGTTTCCTGGGACCCCGCTATGAGCTGGGCACCACAGGATTTCGACGATGGTGTCTTGCCTGGCCCTCCGTAGCACCCTGGAGCGCGTACAATCTGGCCGGGGCAAAGCTCCTCCGAGGCCATCCGCCTGATGGCCGCCCGTGCGTCCGTGAAATCGTGACCCTTTCCGGAGTTGTCTATCTTCTCGTAGCCGTTCCCAGCGCCCCGGCGCATTCTGCATCGTATGTAGGTCTAACGGCAGGGTTTAGGCGACTATCGCGCGGAACTGGCTCGACGTATATATCTGTTGTCATTTGCGGTGATGATTAAGTGAACAGAAGCCGGGCAACAATCCTTTGCCTCATGTGCATTGATCGGACTGAAGAACGGACCCTCCCTGTGTCGCTGGGATACTCTCAGGATTCCGGCAAAGGCGAGCCGAGCGGAGCCGCTGCTAACAATTCAAAAGTCACTGCGGGTTGCGTATTTTAGTACGCGGCGAACTTAGCAGATGCAGTCCCGTGATTGCGAGGCGGGTGGCTCGGCCAGCCACAAGGACTCAACGCCTTGGCACCGCGACACGTGACATACATACCTATTGGGCTTCCTCGACACTCACTCTCCGTGAAACCTCCGTGCAGTCAACCTTCGGTACACGTGTCCCGGAGCTCTGTCCTCCTCACGGAGAGGTCGCACCCCGCATGAAATAAAGACTTTCGAGCCGAATCAAGGGCGTGTGGGATACATATGTAGGGTTTTTTTTTGTTTATTCATACTTGCATTCAGCCTTTCTAGGCTATGGCGGCGTACATTTTACCCAGGTTCCCTGTCCGCTTCCACGCAAGGCGGCTCGTCGCAAGCTCCCGTTTTGCCCTCCGCCCAGGCCTGTCCCAAGAAGATATGATGCGCACCAAGGAAATGACAAAGGGAAAGGCGACAAAAGGAAGGCAAAGGAAAACACGTGACTTGTCCTCACTCCTCATCTGCCGATGCCATGAATGAGGGGTTTCTGTTTTTGTTTAATCATACCCGTATTCAGCCTATCTAGACTATGGCGGCGTAGGTTTTATCCGTTTTTCCCGTCCACTGTTCGGGCGGTGGCGGCACGTTGCAAGCTCCCCTTTGCCCTCCGTCCAGGCCTTCCCCGAGAAGATAGGTATAGAAAACCAAAGAAATGACAAAGGAAAGACAAAAGAAATCGTTGGAGGACCTCCGTCTAGTTCTCCCTCTTTCCTGCGGAAACCATTAAGGAAGGGGTAGGGAGGAACAGCTGTAGTTCCTCAGCCTCTATCCCCAACTCCTCGGCTCCAGCCTCCTCCTCAACCTTCTTCCATCCCTCATCCGTGTCGCCATGGCGAGGTGGGGGCCCTGCGGCCGTGGCAGATGTTGATGGCGGGGGTTGCGCGGGGCCGGTTTCCACATCTGCATGCTCCGAGTGAATGAGAGTTGGTGTGGGGGAGGTATCCCGCAGTTGCTTCGTCGGATGGTGCGGGGTTTGAGGCCCGTCCATATCCGCTTTGGCCGCGGAGGTGGTGTCAATGGAGGAGGCCGCAGCGACTGTGTAGTAGGCACTGGCGTTTGCCTCCGGAGTGCCAGGTTCTCCTCTGTGAGCTTATCGATTAGCTCACTCACGATCCACCGTAGTCACAAGGACCTTGAGGTCCTTCATCTCGCGTGCTGTCTCTTTTGCCGCTGACAAAAGAAGTTCGACGGGCTGCTGACTGCTTCCCGATGTCGTCGCATACGATCGCAATCTCGGAGCGGAAGTAGGACTGGAGCGTTGTTGTGAGCAGTTCGAGGTTTTGCACAACATTCTGAGGCGATATCGGTTGTCATCGCTTCCGACGTCGGAACGATCCTCTTCCTCCATAGGCAGTGACGCTAGTGGAGGGGAGGCGGTGCACTGGCGAGCCAGATGACCGAGGCGACCGCATGTGTAGCAGTTGCGAAACGACATTTCAAGCAGGGTAGAAATGAAGCCGAAGTAAAGTTCGCGATGCTGGAATCAGCGAATAGGAACACGACACGCGCTTAGCGTCTTGGCGAAACTATGATGCGAGTGTTGTAGCGGGGATCGTTGCATGAATGAGGGGGTGGGTAGGAACAGCGGGGGTTCCGCCCTCGGCACCCAGCGCCTGCACCTCCGCCTCACTCCCTTCTTCCCGCTCCCGGCGCTCCCGGAGCTCCCACTTGGATGCCTCGCTCCCTACGTCCGTTTCTTCCTCCGGTGGCACTAGCCTTCTCACATCTATAGACGAGAGGAAGTCCAGCACCACCTACCCACACCTCCCATCAGCAAGTAAGTCCCGGATCTTCCACCGGCTCTTCCACCTCCCGGTCTCCTTCTGCACCTCTGCCCACAAAATCTTCTACGGCATCTTCCATTCCGGACACACCTTGAAGAGGTGGTCTCTCGTTTGCACGGGACTGGCACCACCAGCATTAGGCATTCGGGCGAACCTTAGCCCAGTGCAGGTACTGGCCGGTACGGCAATGCCCCTCCTTCAGCTGGTAATACCTTGAAGCGAGCCTCTTGGTACTCTCAGCAACCGTGCCATCCAGTTTGTAGCTATCCGGCATCTTGTATTTCTTCCGGGAGGCCCGCCCTCCAGCCCACCTGAGAGCTTCCAGCCACTTTTTCTCCGAGATCCACCGCTTGAGATTCGTGAAGGACCGTGGGAGCGGCATTGGGCGGTCCTCTGTCCGATCCGAGTAGTTCAGCCATTCTATCTCGCGAGTGTCTGGCTCTTCCGCAGCAGCTTTTGCCCACTCATATGCCTTCTCGTTGCCCTCTACCCCCCTTTGTGTGCCGGTCACCGCCTGATCTCGATGATGACACCAGTCCGGGCTTTCCGTAGCACTGCGATGCGCTTCCTCGTCTGAAGCGCGTAGGTTTGGCCGGGGCCAGGCTCGTCCGAGGCCATCCGTCTGATGGCCGCCTGTGCATCGGTGAAGATTGTGACTCGTTCCAGAGTTGTGTTTCTTCTCAAAGCGGATCCCAGAGCCCCTGCGAGGACGGCACACCCGGCGTCGAAGGCCTCCTGGTTATAGCCTATATGATACATACATATGTAGGGTGATGGTACACTGCGTGGTCTAGGTATATTGGAGTAGACGGAAATTCCCGATGATAACCCTCTATCTATATAGCTACAAATGTACATACACTAAGTACATGAGTACACCAACCCCGTAGACTATGCAGTGTACGAGAACCAATCAATAATGGTGGTCCCGATTCCGCCTACCCAAAACCCGGAAACGCTCTCACAGCTCCAGCAAATGCCCACTGGATTTCGCTTACAGCTCCACCATCCCCTCCGATCAACTGAATTTTTAGATAATCTTTTCATCTTCTCTTTCTGGTGCTCTCCTCTGCGTGTACGATTTTCTGTCTGTATCTGTGGGGATTGCCGAAAGATTCCTGTATCGGCTCGGTTGCAGCCCAGAAACCCACCCACGAGCCAAGAAATGCCACGTGATTTCGCTTACAGCCGCACACATATCTGCTCCGATCCGATAAACGGAATTTTCAGATAATGTTGCTCCCCGCGTGAGTGCAATTCTCTATCCCTTGTAGTGATGGTGGCGATTGCTCCCCGTAAAGGGACGCCCATCATAATTTCTCGCTCGTCTGCGCGGCCTGCCTGCCGACCCAGCGAAGCCCAGTCTGGCTCAAAAAAGCCCCGTTGGCCCGAAGGCCGTGGACTAGCTAGTGTGAACTGCCTCTCGTATGTTAGTCCAGGCTCAACCTGACTGTTGAGACCCGGGCTCCAGTCGCCCGACGACAACCCGCCTCAACTGTCCGTTACCGCAGTCCTCCGTATTCGACGTCTCGGCCGAGAAGCGGTCTATCCGGAGGCTGTCCATGCACAGGATGGCATCTGTATACATATTTAGTCGTAACTAGGGTGTACAACACCGTTTCACCCCACGCAAAACATCATCATAACTCACTCGCCACTCGGGCCTACTCCATGCAACCTAGCGCTGACAGTCGCGCACGATGGTGTGCATACTTAGCACCTGCCCGGTTGTGAGCAGCAATTCCCACCCTTGGCTTTCTGACGTGTTGAAGGTTACCAAAGCTGTATGTAGGTGCCGACCCCCATATCCCCCGACGACCCGTTCGGCAACCCTGACAATCAATGGCACGCCACACTTTTGTATCGTGAAGGATAGAAAGTCGCTGACTTCCCAAAAATCCATAACTGACTTTTTACAGCGGCGACGTGGCACTTCCACTGACTCAGCGGACGACTCCTCCTATCCACAGTACTTAGGTATGATGGTAGCTGACTTTGGGGGTCACGTTGGCATGTACATACTTGTTGCGGAAGCTAGGAAAATCTCATCTACCAATTTTTTTGTTGCCGAGCACAGTGAAAGCTAGCAACCCACCCCGCCATGCCAACAGCACCAAAACTCCACACTCCCTTACATACACAACATCGGCACATTTGCTGTAGTGACTCTAATGTCTGATCAAAAGCGATTCTCAGTCAATTTGGCCGATCAAGCATGCTCTTGCGTATGCTAGCAAGGCACTGAAATCCCTGCGGTCATGCTACATATTACGGCTACCTATCAACACGGCCAAGCAGGCGCCTGTGGACTTTTTACAATCCCCAGCGAGTGAGGCTATGTAGTGTGAGCCACCTTTGACACGTGTACCTAGAGGACGGCCGGCAAAGAAGAGGTGTCCTCTAAAGGACACTAGATGCGAGGAATCAATCCAAGAAAAAAGAAAAGAAGAATATCGCATGCGTTTGTGATGCAGGAAAGTTCTTCAGCTGCAACCCAACAAGACTCCGACAGCGAGCGAGTACAGCGCTGTGAGGAGCACGGCGTTTGAGGAGCTCTAGCGAAGTGCGGGCACATAGCATCGTTGGAGAACTCTCCGGTATCATAAGCTAATGCGGCTACTCGGCTGGCATCATAGACTTTTGCACACTATGTAAGCGAGGGGGTCGGGGATGGATTTGCAAGCTTTTTTTTTGTTTATTCATACTCGCATACGACCTATATAGATCATGGCGGCGTACACTTTTTACCCGGTTTTCCTGTCCGCAGTCTGCGTGAAGCGGCTCGTTGCAAGCTCCCCTTGTGCCCTCCGCCCAGGCCCAAGATGGATTTGTAGGTAAGTAAGTACATACATATCAAAGAGAATGATTCGGGGGGGGAGCGACTCGGCGCCGGGGTGGCTGACAGGGTGTGCGGTTTTAGCGCTGTCCACAGCATCGTTGGATCAGCGAGTATCTAGGACTGCTGGTTGTATAGGTGGGCTGGGAGGATGGCTGGGTTACTGTGGGGGCAGCTGACCTGCAGTTCCCAGGAACCACACTACATATGTAGTACGGCGTTGGCCCGCGTTGGCGCGCTGGCCGGACGGGACGGGCTGCGGTCGTCGGGTCGACCGCACAGACTCTCATCCGTGCAACAGGTTCCTAGTGGCACGGCATCCTAGCATACCGCTAGCTATGCATACCGCTCTGCAGTCCAACCATCCCATCTTTCAGGAACGGGAGGGACTATTTTCATCGTGTCCTCAAAAGCCAGCGGACGGGGCTGGGCGAACGCCGAGTCTAGACTACAATTCGTGCCGTGTTATGTGGAACATAACGTCGACCACTCTGACGAAGTCTGGTGGGGTAGGTAGTGTACCTACTTTGCAGTGTATCAGATACTACATTGGCTCTACTACTCTAACGCCGGAATCCCTAGTCTGGCGCCGCCGCAGTAGTGTGCCTCTCCGTAATGGCAGCCAGGACGTAACACGCATTGTCGCGTAATATGGGACCGGGAGGTACGGCTTCTGACGGTAAGCTATTTGCCCAGTAGGGCTGGTAGTAGGTGGTAGTGGCTGGTGGCGGTAGTGGTGCCCGCCTCCGGTCCGCCGAATATCCACATAGATTCGCCTTTTTTTTTTGATATGTTTACCATGCGACCTAAATAGATTATGGAGAGGTTAGCACTGTCCCCGCAGAGCGGCACGTTGCAAGCTCCCCTTGCCGTCCACACAGGCCTGTCAAAAGAAGAAACGGTGCCCACCAAAGAAATCACGAAGGAGAGGACAGAAGAAAGACGGAACAGAAAAGAAACCCCAAGGAAACCGTGATCGCGCCCCCATCACACGTCTGCAGGCGCTCGCTCCTCGCGTCCTCCTCAGCCGGGACCAGCTTTCTGGAGAGAAAGTCTAGTACCGCCTGGCTGCACCTCCCATCGGCGAGGAGGTCCCAGATCGTGAACCGGCTCATCCCGCTCCCAGCCTCCTTTCACACCTCTGCCAGAAGGATCCTCTGTTGGGCCTTCCACTCGGGGCAGATCTTGAACAGGTGGTCCCACGTTTGCGTCCTGCACGAGTGGGTCGGCTCTTTGTCCGGCTCAGGTACATACTGTCCAGTGAAGCAGTGCCCTGTCTTCAGCTGATAAAACCTAGAGACGAGCCTCTTGGAGCTACCCGCAACCGTGCCGTCCGGCTTCTTTCTGGGGCCCGACCTCCAGCCCATTGGCCCACTTCTTCTTGGAGATCTCTCGCTTGAGATGCGCGAGGGATCTGGGGAGGGGCATTGCGCGTGCCTCCCGTCTTCCGAGTATCCTAGCCATTCCACTCCGCCGCACCGCGGTGCGCCTTCTTGCCTGGAGCGTGTGGCTGGGGCCTGGATCCTCCCACCACATATGTACTCCAGAGTAGATTCGCCTATGCTATCCACTTATGTACTCTGGGGCATCGCTTGCAGGGCTCTAATTGCCTTGCCACGGAGTCAAGAGGGAGGTTTTGCAACCCCTGCGGGGACTGCAACTAGATAGAGTGGGATCGGTTGCTGCGTGCATGCAGGGGTACCTTATTCGGCAACTACTCCAGCCACAGCCACGCAGATTAAAAATGAAAAAAATTACCTTGATGTTGGTTTGTTGTGGTAAGGGAGTAAACGATCACCAAGTAAAGAACTCCGGATAGAACCAATTTTTCCTCGCTCCCTCCCCCCCCTCT
>Ga0307512_10005544_pt1 | contig 13135 bp, 10 predicted proteins | sample 14_EM_MG_FD_200267 | JGI IMG/M metagenome (GOLD analysis project Ga0307512, IMG submission 200267) | Populus trichocarpa ectomycorrhiza microbial communities from riparian zone in the Pacific Northwest, United States - 14_EM | ecosystem: Host-associated > Plants > Roots > Unclassified | place... | reverse complement strand
AATAAACCTCAAACAATAAAGCTTTACAAGCTCATATTTACTGTCTAAGACAGGGTTAAATGCAAGAAAACATATAGAATAAACTTCCATGGATTAATGAGAGAGACTTAGACGTAAAAAAAAAAAAGTTTGTGATGGCCAAACCTAGTTAACTCATTAACACTACAATAACAAGATATTTAACTGTTTGATTAGACTTAAATTCTTACACATTATTATATAGGCATTTCTCCTCCAGATAGCCACCACATCACTAAATGGACCATTAAATCTTTTAGAATCGCATTTTGAGCATTAATGTTTGTGTTTGGGTTGATTTTATTATTTTCCCTTGTTTTTTCAGATTATATGTTTTAGTTTGGATTTCTTGTTTATTTCCTTTATGTTTTTTTTTTTATTTCTAGTTCTTTAGAGTCAGGGTTTTTTGACATGTTTTTAGGGTATTGTAAATCTTTTAATATGACCTTTTCTATGTATTTTATTTTTTAGAAAATAAAAAATATAAATTAAGGGTTCATATCTACAACTTTCTTCCCTCATTAAATCTTTTATGTTTTTTCTCGTAATTTTTGTGTTTTCATTAATCTACTTAGATTCTACATGCATTGTCCTCTCTTTTTTATTGAATCAATAACAGAAAAATAAGAGTTTTTTCACAATCTTCCTATACCAATAATTTCCCATTATTTTATAAATAAATGAAACACATGAATAATATATATTTTTATTTTATATTCAAATACTTTATAGCAAGGTAAATGACTAAAGTTATTTTTTTATATTTAGCTAGTATCATAAATTTAATTTTTATCATGAATATAATATAAATATTTTTCTTTAGTTAAAAATATAACTTTTTCATGATCATTTTTATTTTAATGAAATAATATCAATATTTTATAATTATATCATCATAAATATAAAATATCAAGACGACTTATAATTTTATTTTTTTACAAGGAATAGTTGTAATATGTTTTATTAGTGAAAAAATTCATTTTCATCCTCAATAAACAATTAAAATTTTCATTTTTTCATTAAAAAACTGAAAAAGAAAAAAAATTAGAAATGTAAAAAAAATTGTTTTATGGCACCAAGCACACATTCTCAAGTTTATTTCCTCGCATGGTTCATGGGCCGGGCCTTTAAACAACCCGTATCCAGTAATGTTTGTGCATCCAGATTTTAGAAGAGCAGGGTAGGTAATGGGCCAAACGAACTCGCCTACTACACGCTGATCTTCTTGTACACACACCTTTAAACAACCCGTTTTCTGGTAAATATTCCCCCCACCCCCAACCAAATCGTCTCCACACTCCACTGAGCTCAGCGTCCTCCGAAAATGCTAGCTCGTATCGTAGCCACGCGTCTCCTCGAGATCCGTCAGTCTCTCCGCTTAACTCCTCAGGTTTTTTCCTTCGATTTCTTTCGCTCTCGTTCTCTCCGCATCCAACCACTCGCCTCTTTTGATCTCATTTCTTTCCGTTTCTCTCATTTCTACAGGCATCTCGATCCTTATCCACTGCATTGAACTACGTAAGTACCACTCCTCGCTGCTACGAAATCATTGATTTTCTCTGCTTTTGATTCTTACAGTATATTTAAGTTTTTAAATTACTGGTGTGCTTAACGAAATTGGGGTTTGGTGCAGCACATTGATACTGCAGATAACAATCCGGACCTTCCTTGGGAGTTTTCGGCCTCGAATAAAGAAAAGGTAATGTGATATATCTAAAAACATGAAGATTTGCTCATATTTTTCCGCTGGTCTGTGTAAATGTATGTTAATTAAATGAAATTTCATCTCATTTTACATTTATTTCCTGTAAATCGCGATCCTTTATGCTCTTAAACTATTAGCAGTAATCAGCGAGACAATTCTGAATTTAGTGTATTATAAGCTTTGGCCTGGGTTATTTAGAAACTATCGGGAGTGGTGAGATGAATAGCCTTGTTAAAACTAGAGCCAGGTCACGAAGGTAATAAATTCGTAAAGTTGCCAAATCCACCATTATAAAGATGCTACAAGTCTGGTCATTGAAATGGGAGTCATAGGTTATAAATGCAGGCTCGGAATTAAATGCATTGTGCATGACATTGGTTGGTTACAGGAGACTTTAGCAGAGATGATAAGTTGTCGGTATGTGACTGGCGATGCAGCATATCATTTTGTGGGACTTGCTGGCTACCTTTGCTATATCTTCTTTTCCTCTTTGGGAATAGGCTAATCTCTTTAATGAATTTTTATTACTAGGAAACGACCCATCAAATTCACATTTTTCTATAATCTATGGTACGCGGTTCTACAGTGACAAGAAAATGAAAAGATGTGATCTCACAAGAAGTTGTGTTCTTTCCTTTTGGCATGCTGATGCAACTACCTTTTTTTAGGAGCCAAAACTCTGCATTACTGGATGATAGCGGATTATTTGCATTTAATGGAAGCAATTTTGTGACCATGCTGATAATGATGTCATCCTTGTTACAAGGAAGAATGAAAACATAACATCAACAGCTTATACCTAGAATTCTGTATACCACAAAGGCAACTATTTACATTCTTCACTTATGTTGGGAAAAAAACACTTGCCAATTCACCAAAAACTTTGCTATTTATAAGGATGCAACTTTGTTTCCTTAAAGCAGCAGTATGAACCCAGCATAAAGTGGCTACTAGATGTGAGGGTTGCACTATTAGTGTCAATGGGTGAGGCATTAGCCTTGTATTCCTGTACTGTGGTACCAGGGGCAGTCAAGCAAAGTACACATGCTGGCTCTTATAACCCTGGAATCTCGATTAAATAGTTTGTCTCCTGCAGATCTTGAATTCTCAATAGGGAACTTCCTTAACCAAAACATTGATAGTATCTCTTAGCAGATTTTCTTTTAATGTTTAGATGTTAACATTTCATTGTTCTTAACCTCTGATGTCAGGTTAAAGAAATAGTATCTCACTATCCATCCAACTACAAGCAATCAGCAGTTATTCCTCTGTTAGATCTTGCGCAGCAACAGCATGGAGGGTGGCTCCCTGTTTCAGCAATGAATGCAGTAAGTGGACATGATGCTCGAAAATTAATGATTTTAATTCACATTATAAACTTCTAGTAGTAATTTTGAGCTAGTTTAGTCAAGAGCAGGGAACTTAATGGCACATTTGATATGTTTGTGGTAAACAAATTATTAGTGGTTAGAGTTGGATACACACACATCATTGCACCTTTCTGTTTTAGTAAAATGCTATATAGTATCAGATGATGTTGAACAGTTTGTTGGTTGCTTGTCTGTTGTTGAACCATTTAGGGATTACATTTGGTTTGAAGCTGGGTTAATCTGGTCTCAGTAATCTTTTTCTTCTTTTTTTCATTTTCTCAACATAAAGTTTCCAACGGCAATCAAGCTAAAATAACCCTCCAAAATCAGGTTTTAGCATTATTTTTATGTTTAATGTGCTATGTTGTCATTTAGAGACAGATTCCCTGATGGTAAGCTAATGGAGAGCTAGAGAATGCATTTCTTAATCACTGAAGCATTTGGATAGGAGTGTCCAAAACTCAATAACTGATCATATTCTGTCATATCAACTAGCTATAACCTTGAGGGTTGGTGGCCTGGTGGGTATGCTCCTCTCTTTGTCAAGCATAGTTCGATTCCCAGGCCAGGCTATGAGGATCTATTTTCTAATAATTCCCTAGTCCTGGCCTTGATGGTTGATATTCACACAAGCTAGCCTAGGGATACCATCAAACCAAAAAAGGGAAAAGAAACCATGCATACCCATATGTTTTCTTGAAGGTTATACCTAATATTACTGTATTGTATTGGGAAAAAAAAGAGCTAGTAGAATAGGCATTTAAGCTACTCTATTTAGTTTGAGGGTATTCTGTGCTTGGCACTTTGAACAGTATTCTTGTTTCAGCAGGTCCAACTTTCTCTCCGTCCCTCTGTTCTTATTCCTAGAGTAAAACATTATATGACATGCAAAAGAGGTGGTATCTTGAACATAAATGGATAGATTGGTAAAAATTCAAGTTGGCCATGAATTGTATCATTTGACATCAAATAGTATACAATTTATCATTCTAAGTTTTAGAGATATCTGGATTATTCTGTTAATATAATCAGATCTTGTTTGGCCAACATGTATTGCCAATTTCTTTTTGTTAGTTTTTAAACTTTTTTGTTGTAAGTATCAGATTTTCAGATATCTTCACATGGCTAAAAGAAAGCTAATCTCACTGGAGTGCAGACCAATAAATGATTAACAGTATCCAAATGTTTCGTGGATCCTCTAGGTGGCTAAGGTTATTGAAGTTGCTCCTATCCGTGTGTATGAAGTCGCAACATTTTACTCAATGTTCAACAGGTCTCCGGTGAGAAAATATATCTTTTTCTACACGTTGCGTTCTCTTCATATACCTAATGCAAATTGCGGCTTACTGCCTCTTTAATTGGTTTTTCAGGTGGGCAAATATCACCTATTGGTTTGCGGCACAACACCATGTATGATACGAGGTTCACGGGAAATTGAAGATGCATTACTGAAACACTTGGGAGTGAAGCGCAATGGTGAGTTCCAAATAACATGCTTGGCTTCTTTCACATTACGGTGGATCCCATGCTATGTAGAATTTGACTTGAGATTTGGAGAATAAGCCCTGACTTTGAACTTTTAAAGTGCAGAAGTAACCAAGGATGGCCTTTTCTCTGTTGGAGAAATGGAATGTATGGTGAGTATTTCTTCATCCATCTTTATTAAAATGAGCACTGTTTTCCTTGGGTAGTACTTGAATCAGGACTCAATAATTGGAAAGAACTACATCCATGCTGGTAGCTCCAATGAAATTTTTGGAAAATGGATTTCAATGTGGTAATTACTAGATGTACTTGAAATCTTCAATATCCAATTTAGCAAATACAAAAAGTAAAACTAGCACCAGAGATTACCGGTATTTTGTTATGGATTATCCGGTTCTATTGTTACACATATTACTGTTTGAGCGCTCCTATCCAGTGTGTTAACTGCATGCCACTCGTTGCCACACTCATGTAAGGGTACTAAAAGAGATCAAATGCAAACATATTGATTAGCTTAGATTGTAAAGTCTCTTGCCATCTTAGCATAGAGATCGAACCCAAATCTTGCCAGCAATTGGGGGTCAAGGTGAACATGAATGGAGAGATACAGGTCTTTTATGATACTCTTGACCATCTTTTGTTATCAATGCATTGTGAAATATCAGTTGTGTCCTTTCTGCAGGGATGTTGTGTAAATGCTCCTATGATTACAGTGGCCGATTACTCCAATGGATCTGAAGGATATGCTTACAATTATTACGTGGGTCAATTATAATCCCTTTGTTTCCTTAAAAGTTGAGAATCTGTGTATTCAGATGATGTAAAGCTTTATGAATTTTATGTTGGCTTTCATTTTAATTGCAGGAAGATGTTACTCCGAAACGAGTTGTTGAGATAGTTGAGATGCTAAGAAAGGGGGAGAAGCCACCGGTAAGACTACTGGGCAGGGGATGAATTCTAATCCTTACTTTTTCCTGGGTTTTTCTCTCTCTCATTTGATTAGCATTATTATTGCTGTAAACTAAATTTTTGTTATGCATTCCAGCATGGCACACAAAACCCAAAACGCATTAAGTGTGGACCAGAAGGTGGAAATACTACTCTGCATGGAGAACCAAAACCTCCTCCATGTCGGGATCTTGATTCCTGCTAAAGCTACGGTAAATGTTGTCTCAAATAACACAAAGCTTGGAGTTTTTCAGGCCTACTTGAGTTCTTGTTTTGTTAAAGCTTAACCATTTTTTGTATTTTCTTACCAGCATGGTTTCTGGTGGATGTTTTAATCCATACAACCGCTTATTTTAAGTAGTGAAATGGTATACAGATCATTGTTGTCCTTGGATTCTCATAAATTCTGTAGGTGGTTGAATACTTGCCCTCGAATGGCGGCCACCGAAAATACAGTTTGTTGTTAACGCAGGGTATGCCAAGGTTCATAATAAAATGTTATTCTGAAACTATCTCAAAGATGTTTCTTCAGCACTGCGAAAAATAAAATAAAATCCTGAAGATAGCACGAGTCAGATTTTGTTGATTCTGAAGAAAAAGGGGAACCCAGATTTCCCGAGTTTACGTCATCCAGAGGTCCATATTTTTTGACACGAGGATCTGTCGCTTGTCCGCAAGCATTGTATCTTGATTTCTGAGCTATCGCAGTGCCCTATGGTAGCCAACTGGGTACGCCCATGGGATGGCTGTTTGTTCTCACTGACGTTAAAATATCCTTTAGCTATAACGGACGCTGCCTCTCCTGCATCTGGAGCAAACAAATAGTATAAACGATCCTAAATTATTATTTTGTCAGTTTTGCTATATCGACATATCTCCTCCTTAAGTGCTGATAGCGTGACTCTGTATTTGATTGATATCTATCCATTTTCGTTGTAGGATATGGAGATGCAGATGACCATGTTAGGTATGAAGCGTGGATGACCAAAATTCGGATATAGAACGATAGATATGAACACATTTGTAGAAGTTGGATATAACGTGCAAGTGGTGGCTCGCTTCATCCGTCGCAGTTGACCAACCCTCTTCTGGTTTGGGTCAGAGACGGATGGATTATGGTCAACGAAGGAATTGAGAACTGAACCCGACAAGCTCTGTAACCACAACTATTTAGTTCCAACGAGGAACGAATGCTGCTGACTTCAATCTATCTTGTTACCAGCCGTGGGTGCGCATCAGATTCACACGCATCGAGTGCGAACACCGTGTGGCGTCGCGGGGAAAAAGACCAACAAACATCTCATTTGCCTAAGCATTATATCATCATGCTACGCGGAGCTCCGCAATCTTATCCCACTTAAATCGGAGTCCTCTTTAAGAAATCTGTTTCCTGTCCTCCAAGTACACATACGTACTTGGGAGTCGGGACATCCTGAACGAGCATTTTATGATTCCATTAGAAGATGCCTTCGTTGGCTCGAGGCCAGCTAGCAAAGTAGCCGGTTTAGGAACAGCAGCCTACCCAAATCACCCTTTGGATCTCTCTCTCTCTCTCTCTCAAATGATTCAATCACCATTAATGATTTAGGAGGAAAAGAAGTCAAATGACCTTTTGAAACACCACGCCCGCACCCTCCCTGAACAAAGTAGCACTGCTATCATTTTCTGTTGGACTTGAAACACCCAGCATATTGAAACACCCAGCCATTATTCAATTCTACCTTTGCATTCCATTTACGCTGAATACACTATTACAATAATGATATATTTATATAACCCGTCAGTCTTGCCTCTTTTACAAGGTCCCACAACCCACTACGAAAAATTAGAGCCCCATTACAAAAGCGCTTCCATCATTTTCCACTTCCCCACCACTGATTCCAAAAGAAGAGCATATCGAGTAAGCTTTGAAAATTCTCCTCTCACTTGGACTTGGCAGGACACCAAGGGCCTGCCTGCATTTTTTTAGGCATTGACATCGAACCCCGTTTGAAAAAAAAAAGGCTGGAAAGAAAAGGCAAAAGCAAGAACTATGGCATCTGACTTTGATTGCAATTTGAAACTAGGGGAACATTTGATTGTGGGGGTTGAAACGTGACAAATAAGACGTGGGACCCTAAGCATTTGGTGACTTTACTCTTTTAGACAGGACCATGGGATGCTCCCCCCCTTTCAACGGTTCTATGATGGGGGATTTGTTTCTGGCTTGACAATAGTAGTGGTATCTGGTGGTTGTGTATGGTAAATGGCCGTGGCTAGTGAGATGGGCATGATGCAAAGAGCCTTCGATTGAAGAAATTGCATGGCAGCGCCAACATTTTCCTCCATTAGCTTAGCTACCTGCCGTTCAGTGCCATCATTCGACCACTTCTCCCAAGCTGGTTGGTTTCTTCCTCCTTCGCCAGTTTCATCCTATAATTAAAAAGAGCAAGCTCAGCTGCCTGAATGCTAAAGTGAAGGAAGTGAATTATCCTCCATAAACACTATCTTTTCTTTATTACCTCAACTGATGATAGTGGGATGTCCGTTACAAGTGGTGCGACAGCACCAGCTCCGCCCAGTCTACTCATGCTTAATACCTGTTAAGTTAATGACGAGACATTATTTAAAAAGAAAGTTTCCTAACAGTTTGGTGGCACTCCATTTCCCAATTAATGAGGTATGCACTCAATAAGACATTGAATATTCAAAATTTTAATTGCACAACATCAAATATTTCACCTTTTCCAGGCAATCTTCATTTCATAATTTTGTCATCTATTGTGGAGGTATTATCAATCATCAAAATTTATGAGCATCCAAATCTGCCCCAAGGAAAGAAGACATAACTTGCTACTAATTTTTTCATAAAAGTACCATCAGCAGTTCAAGGCACAAAAAAACTTGTTTCACATTTCAGAAATTTAAATACCAAAGAACACACACACACACACCACAAGAGAGACAAAAGTGAATTCATAATTTGGTGTGGAAATGACCATCATTATTCTAAACAAACAACTCACACCACCAATAATTTGGCATAAAAGTCTGTTTGGATTAGATGAAAGAAAGGAGTTGCTAAAATCACTAATTGGTTCGGCTATCATTAGAACCTTGACTGAGATAATCAATTATTCACAAACATAAAATAAAGTAAAAGGGGGGAAGGAGTGAATAAAAAACCCACAAGAGAGACAAAAGTTCATTCATAATTTGGTGTGGAAATGACCATCATTATTCTAAACAACTCACACCACCAATAATTTGGCATAAAAGTCTGTTTGGATTAGATGAAAGAAAGGAGTTGCTAAAATCACTAATTGGTTCGGCAATCATTAGAACCTTGACTGAGATAATCAATTATTCACAAACATAAAATAAAGTAAAAGGGGGGAAGGAATGAATAAAAACCCTCTAGACTCTTCACAAACACAAGAATATTAATGTTCACCACAAAAAGATCAGCTGGATAAGGATTGTGAAACTGAAACTGGAAATTTTGGTATCATACCTTTACTTGAAGCCTTAAAAACTTCACATAATCCACAATTTCATCAAGCATGGTGGCTCGATCCGTCTGTACAAATAAATTATGCATAAATTGAGGATTGATTGAGAAAGAAGCAAACATTATGCTTAGTGAAACTTCCTTTCCTCTAGTCAACCAAAATCACTCATTCTATAGCCATATTCCGAGAACGTGCACCTATAAATCCCCACCTACAAACTTGAGGAATCAAGTTGATGAAAGCTTACACGCCATATATAAAAAAAAGCCTTTTCTCTTCCCTTCTAATACTTATCACAAGTCCATTTTTTGACTTTCAAATACGTGTTTCATTCTCAATTACAGCACAGAAATGACTGGAAATCTAAACCAACAATTTTTTTTAACTGAAAACAGACCACAGATTTGTGACAAGGATGTTGTCATAGTATTTAAAATCATTAACGTCGACTCACACAAGCCCTTCTACTTTTTGAAACAACTTGATTTAGGCAAAGAACTATTAACTTGGTTGAAAAGAAATTGATCTGTACTTCGTTAATTATTCAAAGTTTTCCTTCCAACAAAGAGGCAAGCACCAAATGCGAAATAATTTTCCTACAATATGGAAAACAAAACCCCATTCTGCAAGAAAATTATGAAATGACATAAGAGAAAAGACACTGACCTTGTTGACACTAGGAACCAGCTCCTGCAATGCCCTGATTCTTTCGGCTATTCTTTCTCTGCGCAACTGTGCCCAAAAGGGAAAAAAAAGATCAAGAATGATGGAGCACTTTCTAAGGGGAAAGACAAATGGAATCAAAAGATAAGAAAAAATGAACTTATGAGCCAGCGCCTCAGTCCTCATCAAGTCTTCAAATACTTATCATATACACCAACATTTCGTTTTTTATACCAACTATAAAGGTTGAATTAGTCAAAATCACATGCTAACATGCCCATCCAAAGAAAATAGTGTAGGAATACTTTTCAATTCAACACAATATAATCCATGTCAAAACCTTAAGATAAGTTGGTTCCCAGCAGGATTGATAGTAATGACTGAACTAGTAGATTCTAAACCTCTAATCTCAGTTTAGATAACCCCCTCCAACCAAGCATCAGTCCTGTTGACAGTTTCATAAGATCATAAACATCACACAGATGGACTTCTTACTAGAATTTTCTTTTTTTTTATTGAAGGCCTTTTTACCAGATTTTTCCAAAGAGAGCGGATAAGATTCATCATAATAGGCTTATAAACACAGTATTTTAGCCATGTTAATCACCAACCAGCTGTATTTAGCAGCCCCAAAATACTTGCATTGATTGTTCAGTAACAACACACATTAATCAAGCAACAAAAAGCCTCCTTTGAATACAATTGCCAAGCCATCATCCAAATAACATTTTTAATGAACAAAATAATTTGAACACAAACAGGAACCTATATTTTACTCCTTAACAAGAATGTTAAAGTTGCAATCCCTCTACTCTTCTCATTTTACTTTATACTCAATAAGGAACTACCAGTGTCTATGATTTTTCTAGAGACATCTGTAGTCTTGACAATATTGCATTATTTCTACGGTTACCATTGTAGTGCATGCTACATTAACCTATTTCCATGGTTCCATTGCTGCACATTCTACATTAAGCTTACCCGTTCAGCAATACTGTGTGGATCTGTGGCTTGACCTCGTCTAGCCCGTACCCTTGGGCGCATTGCTGGTGGATGCGGTGCTATAGCAACCGTTGTGGGCATTGGTTGACCATGAAAAACCTGCAGAAATACAAGAATCTCATCAACAAAGACCGAGATTACAGGAAATATATCATCAACAAAGACCAAGATTACAGGAAATATAGCTATTTCACCAGCACTGCTACATCCTCCAATCCCAACCTCATAAAGGTGCAAAAGAAAAAGAAAAAGAAACCAAATATGTGTGCATGAAAGAATAAATTTCCGGACAACAGCTAATCAAGTGAGAAAAGTTAAACATCAGACATAAAAAATCAAAGTTATTGTGAAAACACCAGAAAAGAAAAGCGGCATTAAGTATAATTTGGCAATCACTAGAAAATATTGACCAGGTGCTTATTGGCATAGATTGGCAATAATTTGAAAGATCACAGCACATAACATATGACCACACATTGAAAGTTTTCACCACAGGATTGGACTAGAACAAGGTGAACCCAGGTCACAAACTTGAGAGGTGTATCCTGACCAGCTATGACACTGTTACAATTGTTGATTAGATGAACCAAAGAAAATACATGATTCTTATTAAAGCAGAAAAACTGATTCAGTTGACATCATCTGAACACTTGAGTGGATTTCACTCGAGCAAAATCGAGTTTCTTCTGTTGTCAATTTCAACTTTTACACGCATTCCCCGCTCAACTTTTCCTTACATGCCAACTCCAAAGGCTGACGATTTTGCTAGTTAGCCAGTTGTCCAATCCAGTAAAACCATATCCCACCACACCCCAAATTTTTGACTTCCCAAGAAATCATTTTTCAACTCAAAAATGTTTTTACCTGTTGCAATTTCAAATCAAATCAGCCAGCTACAATGTTTAGCTGGAAAACACCAGAGTCTTTCTGCTCCAGCACCCCCGATGCAATTTCCACTATATTACATAATTTTCCTTACTGACCATAGTCATACAAAAAAGTAATTTTCAATTTAGAGCTAGAAAGAAAACTACAATAAGAAGCATTTGTATTTAAGTGTATCGTAGTAATCAGTCTTAACTACTCAAAAGAACCGACAACAGCCAGCTTTGTATTCTTTTCCTTGTCAAAATACACACATCTTGGAATCTCACAACAGTAAACTCCAAAGATCAACCTACTTTGACGTCTCTATATGAATTCTTTTTCCTCCTCCCTCCCTCTCTCTCTAGACTCTAATAGAAAGAACCAGAAACATTGAAGACATACAAGCAAAGATTAAAATAAATAATAATTTATCTAGAGAAATTAAATTGGTTTTTGAATCATAGATTAATTACCATGCTTGCCTCAGTTTTGCATGTCTTAAGTTTCTAAATTAATAGTTTTAATAAAATCAGAATTTCCTTTTCTTTTTTTAATATTTTCGCTCCAACGTTAACCAAACTAACACCGAAAAAAAAATAAAAAACTTTCACTCACATTTTTCGCTCTACCATCAACAATCTCATCACGGAACCTTTTTCCACTCCCAGACGCCTCCTCGGGCTTCAGAAACCCTCCCTTCCCTTGCTCCAAGCTAAGCCCCAAGGGAAAGCCGTGAAACCCGGCGCTTCCTCCTCCAGGAGCACCGCCAAGGTCGGAGATGTGGCCGGAACCATCACCGGAGCTAAGCTGAAGCATCATAGAAGCTTGAGCAGCAGCGGCGCCAGCCAGGCCAGCATCGGCTCCAACCAAACCGGCTTCAGCCGAAGCAAAGTTAGGCATCCCGAGGATTTCCTGGAGGAAATCGTCGGTTGGAGGTTCGGTTGGATTATTGGCCATTTGGAGTTGGACTCGGAGGAGTCGAAGTGAGTTGAGATAGCGAGTTGGGGATACAAAATAGCATCAATTTACATGCAAAATCGTTTTAATTGAGAGAGTTAAGGACTGTTTGGTTACCTTCTTCTTTCTTTCTTTCTCTCTTTTTCTTTATAGCTAAGTACTTCGGCTTTCAAGGTTTCAGCTTTTCGCTTTGCTTTGGTTTGCTTTCTAATACTAGCACAGGTAGCCAGTGACTAGTGAGAGTACTGAGAGCGGAGAGACAAGGCGAGACAAAAAGGAGAGGCTTTTATCCTGCTTAAAAATGTTGTACTTTATGTAAAAGGGATCGCATTTCCTCGAATTTACATTTCCAGCCAATGGTTATCCTTTCTGTTTGGGGTTTGGGATTATTGAGGAACGGTGTCGTTTTTCTCGTGTTTGTGTGCCCAAATGGCCCCTGCCCAGCAAACCACCTCCCCAGTTCCTTTATGGTGCAAACGTCCGACGGTCGGAGGATATTAAAAAAAATAATAAAAAACTGAAAGCGAAGGTGAAATCACCGGGCATGCATCACTATTATTTTACTCTTTCCAAAAAAAAAAAATTATGAATTTATTATTGGAGGTAATATAATATTTTCCTAGTGGCAA
>Ga0307512_10005543_pt1 | contig 13135 bp, 8 predicted proteins | sample 14_EM_MG_FD_200267 | JGI IMG/M metagenome (GOLD analysis project Ga0307512, IMG submission 200267) | Populus trichocarpa ectomycorrhiza microbial communities from riparian zone in the Pacific Northwest, United States - 14_EM | ecosystem: Host-associated > Plants > Roots > Unclassified | place... | reverse complement strand
GTGGCGTCGAGAACCCGGGTGTTCTCATACGCGATCGCCCAGAACGGCCGGCCCTGCTCGGCCGACTTGTCGAGGATCTTGTCATCGACGTCGGTGATGTTGCGGACGAAGGTCACCTGGAACCCGGTGTGCAGCAGCCAGCGCCGCAGCACGTCATAGTTGACGCCGCTGCGCAGGTGGCCGATGTGCGGGATCGACTGCACGGTGAGGCCACACAGGTAGATACCGACCTGACCGGGCGTCATCGGGACAAAGTCCCGGACGGATCTAGTCGCGGTGTCATGCAAGCGAAGCGTCACCGTACAAGGGTACCGACCTCGGCGAACAGATAACCCCCCGCCCGAGCGGCTGTGGACAGGACGTTATCCACAACCCTGTCCACAGGCCGCACGGCGTTGCTATGGCCTGGTCATGCGGAGGACGTCCAGGGCCTCGTCGAGTTGGGACTCGGTCAGGGTGCCGTTTGCGAGGTGGCCTCGTTCGATCACTACTTCTTTGATTGTGTTGCCTGTTGCCAGGGCCTGCTTCGCGATCTTGGCGGCCTCGTCGTAGCCGAGGTAGCGGTTCAGCGGGGTCACGATCGACGGGGAGCCCTCCGCGTAGGCGCGGGTCACCTCGAGGTCCGGGGTCAGGCCGTCGATGCACTTGTCCGCCAGCACCCGGGCCGCCGCGGCCAGCAGCCGGATCGACTCGAGCAGGTTGCGGGCCATCACCGGGAGCATCACGTTGAGCTCGAAGTCGCCCTGGGTGCCCGCGAACGCCACCGTCGCGTCGTTGCCGATCACCTGGGCGCAGACCTGGCGGACCGCCTCGGGGACCACCGGGTTCACCTTGCCCGGCATGATCGACGAGCCCGGCTGCAGGTCGGGCAGCCGCAGCTCGCGCAGGCCGGCCCGGGGCCCCGAGCCCATCCAGCGGATGTCGTTCACCACCTTGTAGAGGCCGACCGCGACGACCCGGACCTGGCCCGACGCCTCGACCAGCGCGTCCCGTGCGCCCTGCGCCTCGAAGTGGTTGCGCGCCTCGGTGAGCGGCAGCCCGGTCGCCTCGCGCAGCCGGGCGATGACCGCGGGGGCGAAGCCGGGCGGCGTGTTCACCCCGGTGCCCACGGCCGTGCCGCCGAGCGGCAACTCCGCGAGCCGTGGCAGCGTGTCGGTGAGCCGGTCGATCCCGTTCCGCACCTGGGCGGCGTACCCGGAGAACTCCTGACCGAGCGTGACCGGCGTCGCGTCCATCAGATGCGTACGCCCGGATTTGACCACTTGCGACCAGTCGGATGCCTTCGCGCTCAGCGCGACCAGCAGGTGGTCCAGCGCCGGGATCAGGTTGCTGGTGATCGCCTCGGTGGCGGCCAGGTGGATCGACGACGGGAAGACGTCGTTGCTGGACTGGGACGCGTTGACGTGGTCGTTCGGGTGCACCGCCCGGCCCAGCTCGCGGGTCGCCAGGGTCGCGATGACCTCGTTGGCGTTCATGTTCGACGAGGTGCCCGAGCCGGTCTGGAAGACGTCGATCGGGAACTGGTCGTCGTAGCCGCCCTCCGCGACCTGCGCCGCGGCGGTCGCGATCGCCTTGGCCAGGTCGTCGTCCAGGACGCCCAGGTCCGCGTTCACCTGCGCGGCCGCGCCCTTGATCCGGGCCAGCGCCCGGATGTGCGAGGACTCCAGCCCGCGCCCCGAAATCGGGAAATTCTCCACCGCCCGCTGCGTCTGGGCCCGCCACAGCGCCGCCGCCGGGACCCGGACCTCGCCCATCGTGTCGCGTTCGATCCGGTAGCCGCTCTCCTCAGTCGTCACCAGTCCATCCTGCTCCCGCGACGGGACTCGCGCAGTAGATCCACGCCACTCACACCGGAACGCCGAGACCCGGAATGCCGAACCGCTCCGGTACGCCCATCCGCTCGAAGATCGCCCGCGCCGCCGGCCACCGGTCCAGCCCGGCGAGCGCTCGGGCCTGCTCATGCGCGAGCCCGGAGCGCTGCGCCGCCGGCAACGCCCGCCGGTACAGCTCGAGCGCCCCCGCCGGATCGCCCGCCGCCCGCAGCGTCCCGGCGTAGTCGTTGCAGACCACGCTCTCCCAGCGCGCCTCGTCCAGCTCGGCCAGCAACCGCAGCGCCCGCTCGTGCCGGTCGACGGCGGCCGGCAGGTCGCCCAGCTCGCGGTGTGCCACGGCCAGCCGGCTCAGGTCGCCGACCACGCCGACCCGGTAGTTGGCCCGGTCCTTGCCGCGCATCCCCGCCTCGATCAGGGTTATCGCCAGCCGGGGCCGGCCCATCCGGAGCCGGATCTGGCCGAGGAAACCGAGCGCCAGCGCGGGCGCGATCGGATCACGCAGGTACGTGCCGACCGTCCACAGCAGGCGCTGGGCCCGCAGCGCATGCTCGTAGCGGCCCTGCATCATCGCCGCCTCGCCGGCCGCGATCAGCCCCTGCCAGCCGAACCCGTAACCGCTGCGCCACCAGCCGTCGACCGCGAGCAGCGCCATCTCCCACGCCTCGTCGAGCCGCCCGACCATGACCAGTACGCCCGAGGTGTTGCTGCGCACCCGGTTCGCGTTGTCGATGTCGTCCAGCTCCAGGTACGTGTCGATCGCCACGTGCAGCAACTCGAGCGCCTCGTGCGGCTGACCACGCAACGTCCGGCCCGCCGCCAGCAGATACGAGCACTGCGCGATACCGCTGCGGTCGCCGGCCGCCCGCGCCGCGTCGAGCCCCAACGACAGGCATTGCACCAGATCGTCGAAGTAGCAGCGGGTATAGAGGAACCGGAACACGCACTCGGCCAGATGCCAGGCGTCGCCGGGCCGGCCGCCGGCGGTGCTCGCCTCGATCACCCGGGCGAAGCTGGTGCGGTGCGTCTCCATCCAGATCCGCGGGTCGCCCACCGCGCCGACCAGCTCCGGCCGGGACAGCTCCTTCGGCGGCCGGACATGCGCCCCGGGCTGCTCGGCCCCGCGGGTGAACTCGCGGGCCACGTCGATGATGTGAAACAGCAGCCGCTGCACCGCGTCCGCCGGGTCGGCCGTGGTCAGCCGGGCGGCGTACTCGCGCATCAAGTCGTGCAGCCGGTACAGGCCCGGCTCGGGCTCCTCGACGAGGTGCAGGTCGACCAGCTCGCCCAGGACGTCCTCCGCCTCGGCCAGCGACGTCGCGCCCAGGGCGGCCACCGCCGGCGCGTCGAAGCGGGCGCCCGGGTGCAGCCCGAGCAGCCCGAAGATCCGCTGGGTGGCCGGCGGAAGGTGCGAGTACGACAGGGCGAACGCGGCCGTCACCGTGCGGTCCTCGGCGGCCAGTACGGGCAGCGCCGCGACGCCCAGCCGGCGCAGCAGATCGGCGACCTGCCACCGGGGCCGGTGCGCCAGCCGGGCCCCGGCCAGCCGGATCGCCAGCGGCAGCAGCCCGCAGCGGCGGACCACCGCGACCGCCGCCGAGTGCTCCGCCGCCACCCGGGCGCCGGCGATCCGGGCCAGCAGCTCGACGGCCTCGGCCTCGGTCAGCACCTCGACCGACTCGGGGCGCTGGCCGTCCAGCCCGGCCAGCCGGCGCCGGCTGGTCACCAGCACCAGGCTCGCGCCGTCCCCGGGCAGCAGCGGGGCGACCTGGGCGCTGCCGGCCGCGTTGTCCAGCACGATCAGCGCGCGCCGGCCGGACAGCTCGTGCCGCCACAGCGCCGCGCGCTCGTCCAGGTCGGCCGGGATCCGGTCGGCCGGCACGCCGAGCTGGCGCAGCAGCGTGGTCAGGGCCGCGCCGGGCTCGATCGGGTTGCGCTCGCTGTGCCCGTGCAGGTCGACGAAGAGATGCGCGTCCGGGTAGCGGTCGGCGACCAGGCCGGCCACGTGCACGGCGAGGGTGGTCTTGCCGATCCCGGGCATCCCGTCGATCACTTGCAGCACCGGGCCGTCGCCGGCCGCGTCGATCGCGGCCAGCAGCCGGTCCAGCACCGGTCCGCGGCCGGTGAAGTCGCCGACCGTCCGCGGCAGCGCCCGGACCACCTGCTCCGCGCCGTCGGGCTGGTCGCCGTCGCGCACCCGCCGGCGCACCTCGCGCAGCTGCGGGCCGGGCTCGAGGCCGAGCCCGTCGCGCAGGGCGGCCTCGATCCGGTCGTACTCGGCCAGCGCGTCGGCCGGGCGGCCCGCGTCGGCGAGCGCCCGCATCAGTTGTCCGCGCAGCCGCTCGCGCAGCGGGAACTGCTCGACCAGCGCGCCCAGCTCGGCGACCAGGTCCCGGGCCCGGCCGCCGCCGAGCTCCAGATCGACCCAGTCCTCGATGGCGACCGCGCGCTGCTCGTCCAGCACGGTTGCCGCCCCGCGCACCGAACGGCTCTCGATGCCCGGCAGGGCCGGACCGCGCCACAGGTCGAGGGCCTGGCGCAGCAGCTTGCGGGACTGGTCCGGGTCGGTCTCGGCGCGCGCCGCCGCGATCAGGGCAGCGAAGATCGTCGCGTCCAAGTCGCCGGGCTCGAGGCGGACGCCGTACCCGGCGGGGTCGGTCTGGATCGTGTCCGCCGGGAGCAGCCGGCGCAGCCGGGAGACGCAGGTCTGCAACTGGCCGCGGGCGGTGGCCGGCGGCTCGTCGCCCCAGACCGCGTCGACCAGCTCGTCCAGCCCGACGATCCGGTCGGCGTGCAGCAGCAGCATGGCGAGCACGATCCGGTCGCGGGCCGCGGTGAGCGCCACGTCGCCGGCCAGCAGCGGGCCGAGAATGCCGAATCTCATCGGTTGGCCAGCCGCTTCTCGACGTCGTGGCGGTCCGGCACGCCCATCCGGGTGAAGATGGCAAGCGCCTGCCGCCAGTGCTGGCGGGCGCCGTCGAGGTCGCTGTCCACAAGCGACGATCCGAGGCCGGCCAAGGCGCGGGCTTCCTCGTACGGATGCTTACCGGCCGCGATGCTCAACGCCCGACCGTGCAGCTCGGCCGCCCCCGACGGGTCGCCGCTCTCCCGGACGGTCGCCGCGAAGTCGTTCAGGAAGATCGCCTCGAACCGGCGGTCGGCGCTGCCCTCGGCGATCACGACCGCCCGCCGGTGCAGCTCGATCCCCTCGGCGTAGCGGCCCTCCGCCCGGCAGAGCGAGCCCAGCTCGTTGTAGACCTCGGCCGTGCCGATCCGGTAGTCCTTGGCGTCGTAGACCCACAAGCAGACCCGCAGCATGCGGCGCACGACCTCCGGAGTGGCGAGGCCGTAGCGGCGTTTGAGGGTGGCGATGTGCAGCATGGTCTGCGCGACGGAGAGCCGTTCGGCGGGCCCCTCGGCCATCATCACCTGCAGCTCGAGCCGCAGGTGGTGCAGCCCCTCCGCGGGATGGCCCAGCTGGGCGTAGAGGTAGCCGATCACCGAGTGCCGGCGGCCGATGCTGGTCTGGTCGCCGAGCCGGCGGCAGGTCCGCAGCGACTCCCGGGCCAGGTCGAGGCTGTCCGCCAGCCGCCCCATCGACTCGTACACGACGGCCAGGTTGCCTGTCGCCTTGTTCGCACCGGCCTCGTCGCCGAGCTGGCGGCGCAGCCGGACGCAGAGCTCGAGCATCTGCCGCGCGTCGTCGTTGCGCCCCATCCGACTGTAGCCGGCCGCCAGCGAGTTCGCGGTCATCGCCACGGCCTCGTCGTCGCCCGATTCGCGCGCCACGGCCATCGCCTGGGTGTGCGAGTCGGCGATGTCGGCCAGGTAGCCGCGGGTGAACAGATACCGCCAGGCCGCGCGGGGCAGCAGCCAAGCGTATTCGGGCCGGCCGGCCGCGACGCCGGCCGCCATGAACGGCAGCAGGTTCGACCGTTCGCGTTCCAGGTGCGCGGCGTGGTCGGTGACGGCGGCGGCCAGGTCGGGGCGCAGCGGCGGGCCCAGCTTCAGGTCGCGGATCAGGCTCTGCCGCTGCGCGTGGAAGCCGGTGACCGCGATGGCCTGCAGGTGGAAGTCGAGCAGCTGGACGATCGCGGCGCGGGCGTACTCGGGGCCCTCGGCCGTGGCGAGCGAGGCCGCGTACTCGCGCATCAGGTCGTGCAGCCGGAACAGCCCCGGCTCGGGCTCCTCGACCAGGTGCACGTCGACCAGCCCGTCGAGCAGGTCCTCGGCGTCGTCCAGGTCGAGGTCGGCCAGCGCGGCGGCGGCCGGGGCGGTGAACCGCTCGCCCGGATTCAGGCCGAGCAGGCGGAACAGCCGTTGCGGAGCGGCGGGCAGTTGGGCGTACGAAAGGGCGAACGCGGACAGCACCGTGCGGTCCTCGGCCACCAACTCGGGCAGCGCGGCCTCGCCGAGCCGGCGCAGCAGATCGGCGACCCGCCAGCGCGGCCGGTGCGCCAGCCGGGCCCCGGCCAGCCGGATCGCCAGCGGCAGCCGCCCGCACCGGCGGACCACCTCGCGGACCGCCGCGGGCTCGGCGTCGGCACGTTCCCCGACGATCCGGACGAACAGCGCGGCCGCCTCGGCCTCGTCCAGCACCTGCACCGACTCGGGCCGCACGCCGTCCAGGCCGGTCAGCCGGCGCCGGCTGGTGACCAGCACGAGGCTGTCGCCGAGGCCGGGCAGCAGCGGCGTGACCTGGGCGCTGCTCGCCGCGTTGTCGAGCAGCACCAGCGCCCGGCGGCCGGCCAGCTCGCTGCGCCAGAGCGCGACCCGGTCCTCGACGCTGGCCGGGATCCTGTCGGCGGCCAGGCCGAGCTGGCGCAGCAGGGTGAGCAGCGCGGCCGCCGGCTCCGCCGCCGCCCGATCGCTATGTCCGTGCAGGTCGATGAAGAGATGCGCATCCGGATAGCTGGCACCCACCAGACCCGCCAGGTGTACGGCCAGAGCCGTCTTGCCGATGCCGGCCATCCCGTCGATCACCCGGACCAGCGGGCCGGCCGGCGCGGCGGCGATCTCGGCCCGCAACGCCTGCAGCAGATCGGCCCGGCCGGTGAAGTCGCCGACGGCCCGGGGCAGGGCGCGGATCGGCGCGGGTGGCGGGGCCGATACCGGCGCGGGCGCCGCCGCGGCGCTGCCGGCGACCTCGCCGGTCAGGATCTGCCGGTGCAGCTCCTGCAGCCCGACGCCCGGCTCGATGCCCAGCTCCTGATGCAGGACCCGGCGCACCCGCCGGTATTCGGCCAGCGCGTCGGCCTGCCGGCCGACCCGGTAGAGCGTCAGCATCAGCTGGGCGCGCAGCCGCTCGCGCAGCGGGAAGCGGTCGACCAGCCCGGTCAGCTCGGCGACCAGATCCCGGTCCCGGCCGCCGTCCAGCTCGAGGTCGACCCAGTCCTCGATCGCGACGGCGTGCTGCTCGTCGAGGATCGCGGCGGCCTGCCGGACCGCGCGGCTGTCGATCCCGGCCAGCGCCGGGCCGTACCAGAGATCGAGGGCCTGCCGGAAGAACTTGCGCGCGTCATCCGGATCGGCGGGCAGCCGGCTGCGGCCCCGGGTCAGCAGCCGGGCGAAGGCCGTGGCGTCCAGGTCGTCCTCGCCGGCCTCGATGCCGTAACCCGCCGGGTCGGTCAGGATCGCGGCCTGCGGCAGCGTGCGACGCAGCCGGGAGACGCAGGTCTGCAGCTGGCCGCGCGCGGTGGTCGGCGGGCCGCCGTCCCAGATCGCGTCGATCAGCTCCTCGACCCCGACGATCCGGCCGGCGCGCAACAACAGCATGGCGAGCACGACCCGGTCGCGGCCGGCCGTGATCGCCGCTTCCACCGTTCCGTCGCTTACCTGCAGCGGTCCGAGGATGCGAAAACGCATTGAACCCCCTCGTCCGGCGCCCGATCCGGATCGACGATAGTCCGCGCGCTCTCACCGACGAGAGCGGATCGACAGTGGAACGAGAGCGGCACCCGCGAGTCTGGTAACTACGCCGCCTCACCTCGGATGTTTCCTACATCGCCCCAGCGTGGTGAGGCGGTTGTCAACGGGGGCGTGCAGCCTGTCCGCTAAGTCGCGGATGGGCTGTTCGCGTATCCACCGCGCAGGTGTTCGGTTGGACGCGGTCGCGGACCGGACGTATCGTCCCGAGGGTTTGCACGTCCCCGACGAACAGGATCTTTGTCATGCGACGCGCCATCCTGGCCGTGACCATCGGCGGTGTCCTGCTGACCGGCACCGCCTGCGACAGCGACGCGGAGACCACCGCCGCGGCGGCATCCTCGCCGGCGATCACCCCCTCCGCGGAGCCGACCAGCCCGCCGCCCGACTACACCGCGAACACCAAGCTGGTCTGCGGCAAGGTGGAGAAGATCCTCAACGAGGACCTCAAGGGCTTCGCCACCGCGATCGGCAAGATGATCGCGTACAAGGAGGCCAAGCAGACCACCGAAGCGGACGCCGCGCAGAAGTCGGCAAGCAAGGAACTGAAGGACGTCGGCGCCCAGGTCAAGAAGGAGACCTCGGCGGCCGAGGACCCGGCGCTCAAGACGGCGGGCGCAACCTCCGCGGCGAAGTTCGCAAAGACCGCGGGCGACGACAAGTTCTTCGACAAAATCAAGACCACCAAGGACCTGGACGCGATCATCGAGGGCCAACTCAAGGAGTGGTTCACCCCGGTAGCGGGCTACTGCGCAAGCTGACCGACAGCTACCGCCTGCTGATCAAGGGCCGATCCATAGTGCGAGCCAGCCCGCAATCATGCTGCTAACGCTGATCGCCAGCGAGAGAAGGTCGAAGCCGCGGGGCCGAGTCGGCTCCCCCGCCGTCCGCCTCCTGGGCAGCCCCGCCGATGCGGCCGCGCGGACCGACCTGTCGGGGTGTCGGTACCGGGCCGCCGCACGGTCGCGATCGCGGCCAACGATGCGGCCCAGGCGATCGAAACCGTGATATTTGCATCCGATCAGCCATCCGTTGCCTATGAGGCGGCACGCCCGTCGCTCACGGGTGTAGCCGCCGCACCTGAACGGCGCGACCACGGCGAGATACGGAACGAACAGGCCAAGCACGACGAAGATCGCCAGACGGCGCTGGTCAGACATCCAGAACAGCGTGGCCACGATGACCAGCACGATCCCGACGGTCGCCCGCTCGGCGACCGCCGACGACCGACGACTGGCCATAGACCGACGCTAATAGCCATCTCTGCGTAGCGATACCCTGCCACGGAGTAGCCAATCCGACAGCACGGACGACGAGGTTGACAGCCTCCGCCTCCGCTGCGTTGCCACCAGTTGGGCTCAAGCGGTGTTGATGATGTTCAGGGCCCTTCGTGCTGCGAAGACGCGTCCGTACCTTCGGCCCGTGCGTTCCTCCAGGATGCCCACCTGGACGAGGCGCCTGATCGCCGTGTTCGCCGCCTGGTACGAAACTCCGTACCGTTCGGCGGTGAGCGTGACGGTGATCAGTGGGTACCCAAACAGGTCCTCGACGATCCGCACGGCCACACCGCGGACGTCAGCATTGAGCAACTGAGTCAGCGCCTCATCTCGCCAGTCGTGCAGTGCGTCGATTTTCTCAACGGCGCGGACCGCCTGTGCGCGCACGGCCTCGGAGAAGAATCGGATCCAGGGTTCGAAGTCGCCGGTGGCACTCACGGAGAGCAGGTGGTCTTGGTACTGGCGCCTTCTGCTTTCGAGCCATGGAGAAAGATTCAGCACCGGCACGCGCAGCTCACCTCGGTGCGCTAGCTGCAGGACGCATACCAGGCGGCCGAGGCGGCCGTTGCCGTCATTGAAGGGATGCAAGGTCTCGAACTGGTAGTGACCGAGAGCCATCTTGATCACCAGAGTTGAATCGAGGATCCCACCCCGTGATCCGGACAAGTGATCCCACAGGGGACGATCGGAACGAAGCGTCGTCCATGATTTGAAGCAAACCACGAAAAACTTGAAAACTAGGTCCGACTTTTCAAGCGCAGACCCTAGATGCGAGCCCGGATTCCAAGTTTCCTCCCCGCAACGTTAAATCACACTGAGGGAATTCAAGCACTCTGCGTGACGCCGAGGGGTGGCTGCTGAGCGGTTCAGGACCGAGCGCCGATCTGAAGGACACTCCTAGGACGGGTCACCTCGGCGAAGAAGTCGTTGCCCTTGTCGTCCACGACGATGAAGGCCGGGAAGTCCTCGACCTCGATTTTCCAGACCGCTTCCATGCCTAGCTCCGGGTATTCGAGCACCTCGACGTGGCGGATGCAGTCCTGGGCCAGCCGCGCCGCGGGCCCGCCGATCGAGCCGAGGTAGAAGCCGCCGTGGCTCTGGCAGGCCTGGGTGACCTGGCCCGACCGGTTGCCCTTGGCGAGCATGACCAGGGAGCCGCCGGCTGCCTGGAACTTCTCGACGTACGCGTCCATCCGGCCGGCCGTGGTCGGTCCGAACGAGCCGGACGCGTAGCCCTCCGGGGTCTTGGCCGGGCCGGCGTAGTAGACCGCGTGGTCGCGCAGATACTGCGGCATCGGCTCGCCCGCGTCGAGGCGTTCGGCGATCTTGGCGTGCGCAATGTCCCGGGCGACCACCAGCGGGCCGCTCAGCGACAGTCTGGTCTTGACCGGATATTTCGCCAGCTGGGCCCGGATCGACTCCATCGGCTGGTTCAGGTCGACCCGGACGACCTCTTCCTCGGCCAGCTCCACGTCCGGCAGGAATCGGGCCGGGTCGGTCTCCAGGCGCTCCAGCCAGACGCCGGACGGTGTGATCTTCGCTACCGCCTGGCGGTCGGCCGAGCAGGACACCGCGATCGCGACCGGGCAGGACGCGCCGTGCCGGGGCAGCCGGACCACCCGTACGTCGTGGCAGAAGTAGCGGCCGCCGAACTGCGCGCCGATGCCGAAGTCGCGGGTCAGCTCGAGCACCGCGGCCTCCAGCTCGACGTCGCGGAAGCCGTGCGCGGTCATCGAACCCGCGCGGGGCAGATTGTCCAGATACTTGGCGCTGGCCAGCTTCGCGGTCTTCAGCGCGTACTCGGCGCTGGTGCCGCCGATGACGATCGCCAGGTGGTACGGCGGGCAGGCCGAGGTGCCGATCAGGCGCAGCTTCTCGTCCAGGAACTCCATCATCCGCGCCGGATTGAGCAGCGCCTTCGTCTCCTGGTACAGATACGACTTGTTCGCCGAGCCGCCGCCCTTGGCCATGAACAGGAACTTGTACGCGTCCGGCTGGCCGCCCGGGTCCTCGGCGTAGAGCTCGATCTGCGCCGGCAGGTTCGAGCCGGTGTTCTTCTCGTCCCACATGGTGAGCGGCGCGAGCTGGGAATACCGCAGGTTCAACCGGGTGTACGCCTGATAGACGCCCTCGGCGATGGCCGCCTCGTCGAGCCCGTCGGTGAGCACGTGCCGCCCGCGCTTGCCCATCACGATCGCGGTCCCGGTGTCCTGGCACATCGGCAGCACCCCGCCGGCCGCGATGTTCGCGTTGCGCAGCAGGTCGAGTGCCACGAACCGGTCGTTCGGCGAGGCCTTCGGGTCATCGATGATGGACCGCAACTGGGCCAGGTGGGCCGGCCGCAGATAATGCGCGATGTCGTGCATCGCTTCCGCGGTGAGCTGGGTCAGCGCCGAGGACTCGATGGTGAGGAAACGGCGGCCGCCCGGCCCGTTCACAACATCGACGCCCTCGTCCGTGACCAGGCGGTACTCGGTCAGGTCGGAACCTGCCGGCAGCAGCGGCGAGTACGAGAAAGCGGCGGCTCTGCTCATGAGCGGCAACTCTAGGCCAGCCCCTGCACAAGGTGCGAACCGCTCCGGTCACGCCCGGACAACGGTTGGATCACCGTGCCGTCGACGCCCCGAACGGCAGGAAGGCCATGTCCCGCCCGTCGACGAGGATCATCGCCCCTGGTCCGGCCGCGAATACCGTCGCGTCGGTCTTCGCCTCGGTGAGCACCGAGCCGTTGGCCGGATTGAGCGCGGTGACCCGGCCCGGCTTGCTGTCGGTGATCACGGCTGCCCATGGGGTCAGGGCGGCCTGCGCGTTTTTGCTCACCGAACGCCGCCAGCCGGGCGCGCCGGTGAACGACCGGCCGGTCAGCGACGTGCCGTCGGCGCCGCGGATCACGGCGTTCGCGTCGTTGACGGCGAGCACCCGCTGGTCGCCGTCGCCGTGCCAGAGGATCCGGCCGTCGTGCGCGGCGACCAACTCCTGCCGGCCGAACGGGTCCACGCCGAGCACCACGTCGGAGCCGCCGGCCGGGTCGCGGTCCTGCTTGCACGACGAGCCGTTGCCCGCCGTACGCAGATTGAGCCCGGCCCGCGACCAGATCGTCTGGTTCGACGCCGGGGCGCTGGCGACGACGCCGTAATAGCAGGTGCCGTCGCGAGCGTCGCCGGTGACCGTGAGCACCCGGCCGCCGGCCACCGAGATCCGCTGGTTGGTGGCCTGGGTGACGGTCTGCACGGCCTTGCCCCGCGCGGTGTCCACGACGCGCACTTTGTTGCCGTCCGGCAGCCCGATCAGGTTCGGCATCTGCGCCGGGCCGGCCACGTGCGAGTTCACCCGCTCGGCGGTGAGCGGCTGGGTGTCGGGTAGGTCCGGATTGTCGGCGCTCAGCTTGAACCCGATGGCCGGCGCGGGCACCGTCCACAATGGCTGCGTCCCGCGCGGGTCCCAGGCGGTCAGCTCGCAGTCATTGGCCTTCGCACAATGCAAATCCAAGATCCCATTTGTGTACGTCCACACGCCGGTGGCCGTGGTGTCCACCCGCTGCACGGCCCCCGTACGCGGATCAAGCACTTGATAGCCCTTGGTCAGCAGCCGGCCCACGACGACGACCGCGTCGCTCTCCCCGCCCGCGACCGCCGACCAGTCCGCGTCCGACTTCCACAGCTTCACGCCCGCGCCGACCCCGTACGCCTCGATCGAGGTCCGGTATTCGACGATCACCGCACCGCCGGCGATCGTCACACTCTGCGGGCTGCCACCCAGCGAGAGCTGCCACTGCGCGACGCCCGGCGCGATCGGGTCGCTGGTGTCGATCCAGCTCCAGAGCCTCGGGAACGGGTTCCAGACGCCGGTGGTGGCCAGAATGATGAGGACCACGCCGATGAAGACGGCGTAGCCCTTCCATCCAGGGCTGCCGGAGGCCACGCAGGACACCGTAACGAGATCGACAAGCCCTTCCGGTCAGGCCGATCCGCCCGTGTCGATCGGCTTTGCAGTGGTTTGCACCGTGGTTTGCACGGCGGCCCGCACCAACGGCAGCATCCGGTACGGGATCAGCTCGGCCAGCGCGATGATCGTCGAGCACCGGACGATGCCCTCGTAGCCGAC
>Ga0307512_10005542_pt1 | contig 13135 bp, 12 predicted proteins | sample 14_EM_MG_FD_200267 | JGI IMG/M metagenome (GOLD analysis project Ga0307512, IMG submission 200267) | Populus trichocarpa ectomycorrhiza microbial communities from riparian zone in the Pacific Northwest, United States - 14_EM | ecosystem: Host-associated > Plants > Roots > Unclassified | place... | reverse complement strand
CAATTTGGCATAGGTTGACTTAACCCGGCTTAATCCGGCTTAGTCCGGCTTACTATGTGATGTACGCCACATACGCGTTGATTTTATACTACCACACACACTAGACAAGGGCCGGGGTACGAGGCCAATGAAACTGTAAACTGTATCCCAATCATGGACGGGACGTCCCGGCTTCGATCGAATCGGATGACGGGGCAGTTTGCCTAGCAAAGTGATTACAGAGTCGCAACCCTCAGACCTCAAAAAATCCCGCGTAGTATAATTGTCTAAATAGAGGTTTCAACATAACTCGGATAGATACACACACACCATCACAGGATATCAACCACGGAGGCCAGGGGGCATCCCAGCGTAGTATCAATGATCTCCTCAATCCCGAACTCAACTCTCGGAACGGGGAACTGGGGAATCTTCCTATGTACTTACTTAAGTAGGTCACGCTAGAACCTTCTTTGCAGCCTTCTAAATTCTCCTCGACACCCTCGCGGGATTCTCCGGGGGAAATAGAGATCTATGAAATCCATCGAAGAAACGTTATCAATTTTGAGCTCGGTATGTCAGTTATCCGCTGGTACTTATCCAAGGAAGTTGAAATCGGAGTGACCATAGAATAAGAGAGGGAGTGCTCGAAAGTGGTTTTCAATTCTGCTTCCTTAAACATTTTCCCTCGGATTTAGAATCCTCGCACTCCCAACTTTACTTTCCATATGCGACATACCATTACCCTAGAGTACTTCAGCTATATATAGAGAGATAGGGACGAAGATCTCTGAGCAATTATCGCGGTATATTCATCCAAAAGTACCATACATACTGCGGCCAACGGTGAAGTCGGGACGCAGAGCTGCACTGTTACCTCGTGATTCGGTGGCGGAATAAGCTCCCGGGCCCCCAAGATATCTCAAACCATCGATACAATCCCCAAGATCCCGATGCCAACTACACTTGCATTCCCCCCATGCCTAGCAGTTCAGCAGGCTGCATAAATTAGTCATTCTACCCGCCCGCCAGTGAACCAAGAACGTTACAAACTACTAGAGCGCTCTATAACAAAAGGAAGTTGCTTGTTCCCTTATTTACAGAGTGCAAAAACCACAGGGAAGTTATAGGAACTAAGCCAGCACGATCAGAAAGCTGACCAACGTGAACCTTCCCATGCCGATGTGCCGTTTTTTGTTTTAATCATACTGTATTCACTCTACTTAGAGTATGACAGCCCCTTACTCCCCTCCGCCTCCGGGCTGGCCGGCTAGATGGCGGAGCTCCGCTCCTGCTACCCGTCGTCCCCGCCGATGTGCCGTTCCCGGGAGGTCACGAAGCATTGCCGTGGGAGCGATTATGTTCAAGTCCCGGAACGACAACACTACATCCTTTGCAGCCTTCTCCTCCACGGCAATCGTGTACGGTGCGGGCAGATCCGGCTCTTCTGCACGATGCAAGATAGAGTGTGTAAACGGACCCGCTTTTGCTTTTTTTGATCGCCATCTTGTGCAGCATAACGCATACTCTAAATGATACCCAAAGCATGTGTTAATCGATTTCACTCCGCAGTCTCCATCTCAAAGACTTGGATAATCGGTAATAATCCGTCCTTAAGAGATCTCCTGCATACATGCTCAGTTTTGGGAGATTTCAAGGTGTTTTTTCTATCAGCTTCACTGACTCATATCCATTCCGGGTGTTCAATCGACCAATCAAAAGTTTTTGCCATCCGACCACCACTGCTTGTGTTTATGAATTTAATGGATGACTGGTGAATATTGCAACGAAACCGAGCGTGTAAAAGCAGTATGGCCTTCGAAACCAAGCTAAGCGGATATCTGGAATTCAACTTTCATGATTAGACCCACCTTGTCGGGTAGAAAAAGATTGGGAAGTATCGCAGAGTTGTAAGAGCTATGGACAACGGGCACGTCGCGGCCGGAGACTGCAACACGTTGCGTATCGTACGATGCGATGGATAGCGGTTTCTCGCTATTGTTTATCGATAATCGTAAAGGCGCATAGATTACGAACACGTTGCAGCTCGGAGAAGTTCCTTCCGCTGGGTGTGTATCTGCCAGCCTTATTTTAGCTAAGGCTATAAGGCTAGCTGCCAATTGAGAGGCAGAAACGAAGTTCTTGCATGAACAACTGTTCTTTGGCGCCACCTAGCAGTGTGACATCCTTCTTAGCTAACGCGATCCCCCATATTGGTCGAATTGTTAGAAAGCTCCTGAGAAATAATCATAAGTAGTAGACAAGCCCATCCGCCCGGCTGCTCAGCAATCACTTTGCAGCCATTATTCCATCAAGCCATGTCCATGATGGATGCAGTGTCAGTAGCAGCATCGGTTTCTAGGCTGCTAATTGTTTGCGGCAAGATCGTCACCTTCATCAAAGCCATGTGAGATGCACCTGATCTCGCATCTAACATTCTCTCGGAGACGGAATCATTGGTTGCCATTTTCTAACAATTGCAAACGTTTCTGTACGCCTCTGGTAATTAGCTTAGAAATGAGAGTCTGGATAACGCCAAGACAGCCTTGGAGGGGTGCGTCTGTGCCTTCACGAGGCTAGAGAAGGAACTGGAGAGTATAAAGATTGGAAAGGACCGCACACTCACACTCTGGGACCGTGGAAGATGGGTGGAGAAAGGAAAGGAAATCCGAAAAATCCTAGAGGGCCTAGAGAGACATAAGTCGTCTCTAAACCTGACGCTCCAAATTTATACCTGGTTTGCGGCTTGCGCACTCCACGGTCCCTACACCCAGTGCTAATTGTGTCGCAGCGAAAAAATGTCTAGGCTCACAGACACACTCATCGTATCCGGTCCTGCACGGGCGAGCGACTCAACACGGTCGCCAGATGACACTGGTACCACCGCAACCGTTCAATCGCTAGTATCCAACTCCAAGTTATCGCCGGAACTGGAGCGTTCCCTTGAAGAATCCCCGGCATACATGAGGGCATCCAGAAACCTCTGGACAAGCTCCTTCAAATCATTGATCACCATTGAGTCACGGTGGTTGCAGTTCGAATTTGGCAGATTTAGCCCGTCGCGGATATCGAACCTCACGGCGGTTTGTCTGCCAATCAATACTGCAGGACAGTCTATCCGCACTCGTTACTTATCTAGTCTGCTTCGATATGATCAAACTGTTCCGCGTAGAGTGGGTATGTATACTAGTCGAAAATGTATTGGTTCACTGAGGGTTAATTCAGTGCAGTATCACGTCCATCAATTGTCAGGTACTCATCTAGTCTTTCACGCACCCCGAGTTATGATGGTAGATTTAGGCCCCCGGACAACGACAGACTATCGGTAGTCATGGGTCAGATACAGGATATGCATTCGCTCCGCAGGTTCTATTAGAGTCTTTGTGACTGTCTGGTGGCATGATACAGTTTGGCCGGAAGGGAAGGGTTTTGATGGACTCTTTGTTCGGTTCGACTAGGAACTAGGGTTCCTTTGGCGGCATGTCGACATGTCTAGACCGCAAATAGTATTTCAAAAAGAGTCAAATAAACGAGAGAGGTAGGAAGAATTACTGAAAGGTAAGTCCTTTAATCGTATTGAATCATAATGATGATGTAAAGTACATTGAGCGAGTCATGGATTACGAGTGTCTTTGCAGCGGTTGGTGATCTACAAGGAGTTGTAGACGGCTATTTTTTCACTGGCGCGGCTATGCCCGCCGTCTACAGACTACCTATTGGTGACCACGTTTAGTCCGCAGACTAGACTCGCAGAGTTGGCGACCGAAGAACCACCAGACAATGCCGTCTAATTACCCGTTTTCCTGCGGTAAAACGAGGTACTGGAGTCTGGGCCCGGGCCCGAGATAACACCTGACTAACATATACCCTTTCTTGCGCTGTAGACATCCAAAATTAACGTAGTAGCAACTTCAACCAATATTCGCAATGTTTTGCTCTCAGTATATAAAGCATCGCCGTAGAAATATTTCATGATACCCGAATCCAACTAGAGTCGGTATAGTTATGGTAGGGAGTGATGGTGGAATGATATCGTGATTTCTGCCATCTCTGTAAGCCACCTTAGAGTAATATCATTATCCAGCCCGTTTAATCACGTTCAAATAAGTCCCGTTTAAGGCACAATCAAGCACGAGCGTTGCATTCGGAACTACATCACTACTCCCTATAACCGACTCTCCTTTGGCTCATCCAACATAACCTTACTCGCCTTCGTCCTACTAACCGCCGACTCAATCTCTCCCTTCGACAGTCCCCTTGCCTCAGTCGCAGGATTATACCCTCTCCCCGCGATCCTCTCCGCCTCCCCCCTAACCTTTTTACTCGGCTTCCCATCCGCGCGTTTATACACCGTCACGACCGCCGCTCCTCCCAGCCCCAAATTCTGCTGCAATGCTGCCTCAACCCCCTCGACATTCCTGTCTCCCGCCCAGCCCCTCAGTTGCCACACCAACTCAGCGCACTGCGCGACCCCGGTGGCGCCGAGGGGATGACCTTTCGAGATTAGGCCGCCGGATGGGTTTATGACGACGCGACCGCCATATGTGATGTCTCCTGTACGTACCATCTCGTGCGCCTTGCCAGGCGGACACAGGCCGAGGGCATCGATCGTCACCATTTCGTTCGCCGAGAAGCAGTCGTGGAGTTCAACCAGCTTGATGCTCTCCGGTGTGACGCCGGCCTGGGAGAGCGCGGCTTTTGCAGCGCGGCGAGTCATGTCTGCGCCCACGAGCTCGATTGCTGAGCGATTGTATAGATCTGGTGAGTCCGTGGCTAGGGATTGTCCGGCGATCATGACGGCGCGGGATTTAAGGTGTGGGTGTGCGTCGAGGTAGGCTTGTGAGATTATTACTGCTGCTGCGGCGCCATCGGAGGTGGGGCAGCTAGGTCGTATCAGTGCTGAACGGCGGAGAGGGAGAGGGGAGTGTTACCATTGTAATTTGGTCAGAGGCGCGTGGATCATGGGGCTTTTCATGATCTGCTCCCTTGTGTAGACATCCCTAAACTGCGAGTACGGGTTCCGTTGCGAGTGTTCATGGTTCACTCTCGCAATCTCTGCAAAGTCTTCCTCCTTGGCACCATATTTCTCGATATACTCCCGTCCAGCGTTTCCAAACAACTGTGCCGCACCAGGCGCCTTGGGGTCTATCCCGCGAGTCGAACTCAGGACCTTGTAGGTCTTGTCGATAGGGTTAGTGCGGTCCTTGAAGAAGCTCTGCAGACTCCCGGGGAACATCTTCTCGAACCCGACGACGAGGACGACGTTGGCGATTCCCGAGGCACAGAATTGCCGCGCCATGAAGAGTCCCGTGCTACCGGTGGAGCAATTGTTGTTGACATTGTAGATGGGGATACCAGTCATTCCTTGTGGTCATCGTATTAGCTAGGCGCGCTTTTATTTTTGCAATTGAGGGGGCACCGAATTGGTAGAACACCCGCTGTCCACATGTAGAGTCTCCATATGCGTAGCAAGCAACGCCCTGATCAACATCATCATAATTGATGTCGGCGTCACTGAGCGCTTTAACACCGGCCTCGAAGCCCATCTCCGGGTAGTCAACTTGACCACGGGGCTTAATAAACTTAGTCATGCCAACGCCGACGACGTACACAGGGGATCCGGAGTTCGACATGGCTGTGGCAGTGTGTGGTTGCAAGCTTTGAGGTACAAGGAGGGAGGTTTAAGTGTTGCTAGGGCTTCAGTAACGCCGGTAGATATATATATAGCTACAAGAGCTTAGCACAAACTCGGTGTGGGGAACCGGCGGACCGAGCATCCATGGTTGCACACCTGATTAGATGTTAGGTGCCGCTAATTAGCCTCGGTTCGGTTACTGAAGCGCAGTTTTCTGTAGTCATCCAAGGCCAGGTGCTGAAGAAAGGTATGCGACAATGACAGGAGAAAGGTTATCGGGGTTACGGAGTTACGGAGTTACTGGGTGGCCGTTCAGCGGGCTCATGTAACCCCCATCCCCAGAATCTGAAGCCACCACACATCTCTTCCCTCAGTCCTCTGCCAGTACACGCCCCATTCCCCGGGCAACACTGATAATGGTGTTAACTTGGCTTTGTCCTACAATTTAGAACTATATACACTGAGTACCCACCCATCACTCTAACCCATTACCCAATCCTATTGAAACGAATGGAAAGAAGTAAATGAACTTCCGTTGCAACATACTAAGGTCTTAGGATTTCATTCAAGTATACATAAACTATCAGAAGCGAACCAAGCACGCATATAATAACAAACAACAAAGGGTCTAGTGAAGCCATACACAATACATTCCTCGTCTTACACTCCACCTACCTATACCCCACTACACTGCTGCTAAGCCTGCTCTTTCCCCTTCTCGGGATTGTTCTCATCGATCGCCATCGTCATCATCACTGCTCCCACCAACTGAATACCTTTCTTCCTCATCCAAGGATGGTCTGTGCCCCCTTGGCGCCAAATCCTCCAGATGCCCTTCATCCCACTCTCTACCCTCCTCCATTCCCACGTTACTTCTGACGCCCCTATAACCTAACCGATTTTTCTTCTGTCTCTGCCGGAAAATAAAGACACCCCAAATCACTGCCGCAGTCGCAACAACCACCAAGGCAATCACTCCAGATCGGTAATACGCATCCCATCTCGCAGCCTGAAGACGCTGCTTCTCCTCCTTAAGGGCGATGGTAGAGTTGGGATGGCTTCCAACTGCCACCAAAGGACCCTTTTCGCCGGAGATACGGGAGTCCGTTGGGTTGCCGCCAATGGTAGCAATATCAACTCCCATGAATCGGTCCAACATATCGCGGCTGCGGCGGGGAACATCGTAGGGGACCATATGCGAAGCATTGTAGAAAAGGACATACGTGAGGTTTCGGGCGCTTTGATAAATGCCGGCGGGTTTGCCCTCAAATAACCAGTCTTTTCTCGGAGCCCAGTTGCCAGGTGAGAGCTCAAAGCCCTTGCCACCGTTCCATTCCAGGTTATTGATTAGTTCCTCAGTGCCGATGTGGTTGCAAATAAGGTCTTGATCACCAGAGAAAAGAATGATCGGAACTTTTTCAAGGAGTTTGGGGAGTAGCGTGACAGAAGGCTTAGAGTTGTGGGCCTTGAACGAGGATGACACGGATCCGGCACACTCAGTCCACCCGGATTTCTTGTCGGGATTGATGTGGAGCGCGCTCGTTACGTCTGCTCGGCGGAGGTACGGTGTGAGGTATTCAAGATCAGGCGGCCAGTTCATTCCGCAAGATGGGTAACTGTCTTCTTTGCGAACGTCGTACATGTTCCAACACACCATTTCGCCCTTTTTATTCTGATGACTCGTCTTTTTGAGGATATCATTGAGTACAGTCTCACACGACGGTGTATCAACATGATCAGAACCTCCGTGTGCGAGGGCCTTCGTGCAGATCGAAAGCTGCATTTCGATAGATTTAGAAATTGCCGATTCCTTCTCGATCAAACCGTGCTTATACGCAAACGTAGTGTAGGCAAGGTACTGCGGTTCCGGGTCGACCCAGCCATTGCCGATGATGAGTCCTTTCATATTCCACTCTGTCGCGGCGCTACCCCGTTTCTCGTTGCGCTTCTGAATTGCATCGGCAATGTAGGGAATATGTTGGCCTGCGTACGACTCGCCGGCAATGTAGATATCGTCAGCCTCGTACTCGGGAAAAAGTTCAAAGAACTTTGTCAAAAAGATGACAAAGTGGTCGGCCATTTCGTTAAGCTCGTGCAAGTAGTGATTTGTATTTACATAGCTGAAGCCAGTTCCCACGGGCTGGTCGACAAAGAGCACATTTGCGAATTCGTGCCATGAGCCTTCGTTTTCCACCAGGGTGTGGTCGTCCTTCAATCTGTAGGGTCCAATCTCCATCAACGCGCCATCCAACGACGAACACCCCGGCCCGCCGTTCATCCATATCACGGTCCGTTGCCGCTGTGCAATATGTTTGTTCTGGAAATGCCAGAAGAACAGGTGTCCATTGTTTGCTGCGTCCACTTCGATGTGTCTGTACAACGCGACTTAGCTCTAAGCTCTAAGCTCTCAGCTCTCAGCTCCCCCCCTCCGAGCTTCGGAGACCTACCCGGCATGCATCTTTATCAACGGACCCTCTGGTTGCCCAGGTAGTGACTTCACAAAGTAATCTCCTGCGGTGACCGGCTTTGCTGCAAGCGTCATTCCTGTGGAAGCAAGCATGAGCGCCGCCGCGGCCGTCGTGATGGAGAGCCGCATTTTTGCGGTGGCGAGGAAATTGGCGGGACCTCCGCTGCGGGAATGTTGGAGCTCAGCTCTGACAAGAATGCAAAGAGGGTTTGTGAGTGAGCTGCGGCTTCACGTTCAGCTGTTAGGGACATGGTGAGATTCAGTCGAGCTGAGTGGAGTCGTGGCCTTCCATGCTTGGCGCCAAGACAAATATTATTATCACACGCAGGCAAATAGAACCTTCTGCCACTGTTATTCGATGCTGTTGGAGTAAAACCGGGTGCTTGGTGGGGTACATTAGCTATGTTGGAGCATAGACGCCTAAGGTGAGCCCAATGCTGATCGATTATGAAGACCTATTTAGTTATTTTGAGAATTTTTGATTTTCTCTCGCAGGAAGATCAGGATGCAAAAATATAAAGGACCAGGCTCTGTTGGCCACTCTACTGCGCTCTTGTAAATACTTCGGGAAACATCTCTGGAAACAGAATGCGCCAATTGGTCTTGATGAAAATGGACTCTTGTACCGAAAATCGAGTATTCTACGAGCATAAAACCCCAACCCACAAACTGAGCCGCACCAATGTCGTCAGTCCAACTGTCAACTTCTACTAAGTAGCTTCAGTACCCCGACTACCTCAGCTCCACAACAACAGCGATGACCGACATAACATCTCTCTTCTCCACAATCCTTCAACAGCACCATTCCACACCGATACCTTCCAGCCGCAAACCCCGTCCTCCAAACGACGAATTCCTCAAAGAAGCCTACCGAATTGTACACCTGCGGCCACTTAACCTTACTATACAGGCTCTAAACTTGTTCTAACTCGGAGAATCTAGGCCACTCATACAACCTCCCTCCTCTCGTACCTCCAAACAACAAGGAAATCCTATCTCTCCACTGCGCGGCCGCCCGTCACTCGCCATCCCACCTCAGAAGCAACCTACCTGACCGACACACAGCGCGATGCACTTGACGCAGAAACAAAGACAATAATCCGCTCGACACTCTCTCTGATCACACGCCTCGAATCTGCGGAGAAGATCCGCGTACAAACGGAAGCGCGCGTGTTTAGGAAAAAGCATTCCTCGCTGAAGTCGCTATGGGAGGATGAAAATGCTAGAGATACGGAGGAGGCGGGTATGAAAATGCTGATGGCGCATCGAGAAAGCGTCATCTGGTTTCTGAAGAACAGACTTGAGAAGGCAAGCGAAGAACAGAGAGAGCGCCAGGAGATCAGGCTGCAAAGGCAGATCGAGAGGGGAAAGAGTCTACTGCATAAAGCACCAGTGGGAGCAAGGGGAGTGACGGGATTCGGAGTGGGAATGACGGCGACGAAGGTGGCGTTGGAAGAAGAAGAGGAGGAGAGGAAGGCAGTAGAGGGATTAAGTCCGGATCAGTTGAGGATATTTGAGAAGGAGAACGAGGGTATGCTGAAGCATTATGAGGAAACGCTCGAGCAAGTTCGGTGAGTTTTTCCAGTTGTAATCGCCCTCTTCCTTCATTCTTTACTAATACTCCGCAAGGACCGCCGAATCTTCGCTCCTTGAGATCTCAGAGCTGCAGACACAGCTCGCAACAAACTTGGCAACACAAAATGTACATATTGACAACCTAGTGATGGACTCTCTTGCCACAACCGAAAATATACAACGGGGAAACAAGGAACTGAAGAAAGCAAGTGAGAAAGCGAGTATTGCACGATCTGCTTTCTTTGGAACTGCGGTGTTTTGTGGGGTTGTTTTCATTTGGGATTGGTTTATATAGTCTCGGGATAGGTGTGAGTTGAGGAGTCTGATAATACGAAGTGCAATTGCATAAATTTACAGCAGGACAATGGGCAACTTAGGTCTGTGACCAAGTCCTGGGATCCCTACGATAGTATCCGTTGTCTTTGAGAAGAGCCCTTGACATTTGTAGGCTGTTAACTACTATGGGGCACGGAGTTGAGGGACTGAAAAAGGCCGATACCTTTCGAGTGATTGTTTGTGGCTGCAATTACCCGACTTCCCTATCATCAACCAATCACCTCACTCCATGACGACGCATCAAAACTGGCGCTGGAGGCGCCGGGTAAAGATTCCGGATATATGCATCCAAGTTACACGAGATTGTGTGGCTGCGTAGAGTCATTCTCAACTCCACTCTTTCGAATTCGTTACTTGCTTCGGCTTCTACTGTTACAACCTATTCAAAAAGCCTGTTGATTCCGGGTCGCCACTCGAATCCTGGAGGCGACCCTCAGCCTGGGCAAAGACTGGTGTAAATATTCATCGAACGAGGGCGGTCATGGATGTCGCTGGACTGGCGCTTGGTGTGCCAGGAGCCATCGGCCTACTTTTGAAGACTAGTTTCGAAGGATATCAGGTGTTTTTGACTGCAAAAGATCTCGACAATGATTTTAGCGAATACCAGCATCAGTTTAGCATCCAGGACCAGCGGCTGAAGGATTGGGTTGCAGATGTGAGACCTGCAGGTGGACAGGACAAGCTTTCTGGGCTTTTAGTCTCCGATGAGAGAAGATATCAACTTATTGTTCGAACACTCGCTAGGATTGCGAATGTTTTCGCCAGTGTCAATCAGATGGAAGGTGCATATGGAATGAAAGTTGTCGATGAATTCGAGGCGACTACCTCTCCGAAAAAATCTAGAGTTCGGAAGTACTTCCGTTCGTCCTCATCCTCGCCCTCGCCTGCTCCGGTTATCTGTGACGATATATTCAAGGACCTCAACGTCAATATCGCTCAGGTTGAAGCTATGGCTCCACAACTACAAAGTTGCGTTTCGAACTACGCTCGATTGAAATGGGCATTCTCCGACAAGAGTAAACTGCAAACGTTGATCGAGAGACTGAAAACATACAACGAAGATCTGTATAACCTTACTGAACGACACCGTGCTACTACACCTTGTGTTGTTACACCTTGTGTTGTACAGTCTGAAGGATCTTTCGATAATTTCATTGAGCTACCATTTCCACCAAACCCAGATTTTTGCGGCAGAGAAGGGTTGCTAGATGAGATGCATCAAATTTTCCAGCCTCTGAATGGCAAGACTAAGAGAGAAGTCATTGTCTGTAACTCTTCCGGATGCTTTCTCGACCTTCCACTGACTTTGCAAGTAGGTATTACATGGAATGGGAGGCATTGGCAAAACCCAAATAGCTCTGGAATACGCATATCGTCACGGAACCTTCTACCGATCCGTTTTCTGGCTTGATGCTAAGGATATGACAGCTCTAGAGTCTAGCGGACGTATAATCCTGGAGAAAATCGTACTTCAACGTATCAAAAAGTGCCCCTCGCATCTAGACTTTACAAAACTCTCTAGCGAACTTGGAATGCCGGGTTGTCTTGATTCTAAAGGGAATATTAGCCATGAAACTTTAAAATCGTCATGGAATGTGGGCAAACGATGGCTCGCAGGAGCTGGAAATGAACAGTGGCTATTGTTGATCGATAATAACGACGGCAAGTAACTGTTGCCTTCGGCCCAGCCATGACTATACTGATATTTGTATTGCACAGATCTTGATTCGGTCGATCTTCTTGAGCACCTACCGTCTTGTAATTGGGGCCATATCATTGTGACTTCACGCCGCTCGGAGCTTGCATTTCATGGACATTCAATTCCGGTAGAAGAGATTGATGATGGGCTTGGCCTACTCCTGAAAGGAATGAAGCTCAAACATGAAGATCTGCCTGAAGACAGTAAATGCCATAATTTCGCTAGAGTACTCTCGCACTAACACTGACCCAACTAGACCTAAATCTCGCCTCACGGGTAGTTCAACAACTCGGAAGTTTTCCTTTGGCACTTGTACACGCTGCATCCTATATGTTTGTCAAGAAAGTAGACTTTGAGACCTACCTTGCGAAGCTGGAGAAGAATTTCATGGGCACCATTGGCAAAATTCCAAAGGTGGGAACGTACAAGAAGGGAGGTGTGTTCACCTGGGAGCTCTCTTATACGGGATTAGGGACCTCTGCAGCCCGGCTTCTGCAACTCTGCGCTTACTTAAGCAATGAGGATATCCCCTATGACTTGCTCCTAGGGGGAAAAGATGTCGCTGGTGACTGGTTGAGCGCCGGTATCCCCCCAAACTACGAGGCGAAGTTTGTCTCTCCATAGCTAATTTCTGGACTCAAGATGAATTAGACAATGCAATCGAGGAGCTTTTGACATTCTCCTTTGTCAAGCGCAAACTGTTGTCCGGGAAAAGCATATCGATGCACCCAATTATTCATCGGTGGGCCCGTGAGAATTTCGATGCCAACTTGAGGAAAGAAAAAGCTAGCGAGGCAATACGACTAGTGGCTTCCGTCCTTGAAATATATACTGTAGAAAGAACTCTGTCATATTGGGGTTTTGAGCGGCGAATCCGAAGTCACCTGAACATGTGCTCACAACACATATCGGACTACTTTGTTGACGTCGAAAAATACCCGCTCAATAAAGAGTCTTACATTGCAATCCGTATTGTGGGAGAAGCGCACACATACTGGAATAGTTATAAGTTATCTATTGTTGCATTTGAAACTGCTTTGACTGGCCTCCAAAAAACCGTTGGAGAAGATCATATCTCAACACTCAACGCGGTCTACTCCATGGCCTCAATGCTTAATGATATGGGTGAGTACGACAAGGCGTTGGAGTGGTACCTGAGGGCTCTCGAAGGTTATGAAAAGACCCTTGGACGTGACCATATCTCAACACTCGACACGGTCAACAACATGGCCATTGTGTTCCGAAGAAAAGGAGAGTATGATAAGGCATTGGAGTGGTATCAGAGGGCTCTCGAAGGTTATGAAAAGACTCTTGGGCGTGACCATATCTCAACACTCGACACGGTCAACAACATGGCCGTTGTGTTCGAAAGCAAAGGAGAGTATGATAAGGCATTGGAGTGGTATCAGAGGGCACTTGACGGTAAGGAAAAGGCTCTTGGGCG
>Ga0307512_10005541_pt1 | contig 13139 bp, 11 predicted proteins | sample 14_EM_MG_FD_200267 | JGI IMG/M metagenome (GOLD analysis project Ga0307512, IMG submission 200267) | Populus trichocarpa ectomycorrhiza microbial communities from riparian zone in the Pacific Northwest, United States - 14_EM | ecosystem: Host-associated > Plants > Roots > Unclassified | place... | reverse complement strand
GGCAGGTTTCCGGGCCCAGGTCCGGAAGATCGACATGGATGGGGTGTTTACGCCGTTATGCGTATCCTGCTGGTGGAGGACGACGATTCGATCGCCGGGCCGCTGATCGACGGGCTGGACCGCTACGGGTTCGCCGTCGAGCGGGCCCGCACCGGGCGCGAGGCCCTGAGCTGGACCGACGTCGAGATGGTGCTGCTCGACCTGGGCCTGCCGGACGCCGACGGGATCGACATCTGCCAGCGGATCCGGGCCCGGTCCGCGGTGCCGATCATCATGCTGACGGCGCGCGGCACCGAGGTGGACCGGATCGTCGGCCTCGAGGTGGGCGCGGACGACTACCTGGCCAAGCCTTTCAGCCTGCGCGAGCTGGTGGCCCGCATCCGGGCGGTGACGCGGCGGACCCGGTTCCCGGCCGACCCGCTGCCGGTGCCCGTGCCCGCGGAACCGCCGGCCGTGGACGGCTCGACGATCCGGATCGACGACCTGGTGATCGATCGGCGTACCCGCCGGGTCCACCTGGGCGGCCGGGAGATCGTGCTGGCGCTCAAGGAGTTCGACCTGCTGGTCGCCCTGGCGGATGATCCCGGCGCGGTGCGTACGCGGGAACGGTTGATGGAAACGGTGTGGGACGAGCACTACTACGGCTCGACGAAGACCCTCGACTTCCACGTCGCCGCGTTGCGCCGCAAGCTCGGTGACCCCGGCTGGGTGCAGACGGTACGCGGCGTCGGCTTCCGACTGGTGATTCCCGCCGTCAGCAGCGGCGTCGGCGGTCAGTCCCGATGACCCGCCGGCTGCTTCTGTCGTACCTGTCGCTGACCCTGCTGGTCGTGCTCGGCTTCGGCATCTCGCTCGGCGTCACCTACGCGTCCGACCAGCGCCAGCGGGCCCAGCGCCTGTTCGAACGGGAGACCGCCGTGCTGGCCGACCTGGTCGAACAGGACATCCGGCTGAAGGACTACGCCGATCTGCCCCGGCTGGCCGGCGAGTACGCCCGGCTCAGCGACGGACGGGTGCTGATCCTCGATCGCCAGGCCAAGGTGCTGGCCTCGGCACCCGAGTCGACCACCGCGGCCCTCTCGGACGGCGAGCAGCGGGACCTGATGACGGCGCTGGCCGGCGGGCGGGCCACGCACATGCGTGAATCGCTCACCCTCGGCGTGCAGGTGTTCAGCGTCGCGGTGCCCGCTGCCTCCGGGGGCACCACGCAGGGCGCGGTCCACCTGGCGGCGCCCGCGGACGAGGTCACCGAGGCGGTGCACCGGATGGTGGTGGCGCTCGCCGTCCTCGCGTTCGCGATCCTCGGTTGTGTCGCCGGCATCGGCATCATGCTGGCCCGCTGGACGATCGGGCCGATCCGGGCCCTGGAGAACGCCACCGACCGGCTCGCTCGCGGCACGCTGGACACCCCGGCGGCCACCGACATCGGCCCGCCCGAGTTGCGCCAGCTGGCCGCCACCTTCAATCACACCGCCAAACGCCTGCAGCTGCTGGTCGACCAGCAGCGTGGCTTCGCCGCGGACGCCTCACACCAGCTGCGGACCCCGCTGACCGCGTTGCGGCTGCGCCTGGAAAACCTGGAACCCGATCTGGCCCAGGGCGGACAGGCCAACCTCGACGCGGCGCTCGCCGAGATCGACCGGCTGGCCGACATGGTCGAGCAGTTGCTCTCCCTGGCCCGCCTCGAAGAGGAGGGAGTGACCCCGGCCGTGGTCGACCTCGACAACATCGTCGCCGGCCGGATCGCGCACTGGCGCGCGCTCGCCGCCGAGCAGGGTGTGCAGATCGCCGTCGCCGGGACGCCGCCGGGCGAGGTGATGGCGGTGCCGGGCACACTCGAGCAGATCCTCGACAACCTGCTGTCGAACGCGCTGCGAGTCGCACCGCCGGCCAGCACGGTCACCATCGACCGGCGCCGGCTCGGCCGCGCGGGCCAGCATGCGGTCGTCGGCGACGTCCTGCTGCACGTCACCGACCAGGGCCCGGGAATGACCGCCGAGCAACGCCGCCTGGCCTTCAACCGCTTCTGGCGCGAGCCCGGCGCCCCGGCGGGCGGCTCAGGACTGGGGCTGGCAATCGTCGCGCGACTGGTGCAGGCCAGCGGGGCGCACATCGCCCTGAACGAGGCCCCCGGCGGCGGTCTGGCCGCGGTGGTCGCGCTGCGCCCCGCCCCCACCGCAACGGTCCTGTCCCGCCTGGGCCAGTACCGGGCCCGGCACGCCCGGCACGCCCTCCGCGAACGAACACCCGCGACCACGGCGAGCCGATAAGTCCGGTGGCGCCACCGGGTCAGCCCTGGGCCGACGTGATCGCGCGTAGCTCGGTGGCCACCTCGGCGATCAGCTCGGTGAGCGAGGCGTCGCCGCCGGGCGCGACCCAGCGGGCGAACGCAACCAGCCCATCTTGCGCAGCTCACGCTCCTGCAGCTCGGTGCTGCTCGCAATGATGGAGTGACGCACCCGGACCAGCTCGAGGCGGTCGGCGAAGAACTCGTCCGCCACCTGGCGGAAGGCGGCCACGACCGCCTCGAAGGGTGCGGCGTCCGTCTCGGTCACCGCCTTGACCAGGAATTCCTCCAGCTGCCCGCTGCCACTGAAGAGCGCCTCGCGCTTGTCGCCGAAAAGCCGGTGGAAGGTGCGCTTGTCGACGCCGGCCCGCTCGGCGATGGCGGGGACCGTGGTCTGCTCGAAGCCGCGCTAGTCGAGATTCAGGTCGGCGTAGATGGCGGCGTGGTCGGATCCGGCGTGTACCGCCTTCGTCATGGTGTCGTAGATCGGCCAGAGCGTGCCGCGGCGGCCGCCCCAGACGCCGCGGCGCGCGATGCCGCCGCCGGTCGCCGTCGCGAAGAGCGCCGGTGAGAGCAGGACGTAGTCCAGCTTGTTGCGGGCCGTGCAGTATCCGTAGGTGCCCGGCCGGCCGTCGTCGTCGAAGCCCAGATGCTCGGATATGTCGCGCAGGTCGGTGTGGGTCAGGAGCGGGGCCAGGGGTTCGCTCTCCGGGGTGTCGTTGAGGTCGCCGAGGACCACGACGTTTTCGGTCCGGTTGGCCACCAGGTCGCGATAGATGTCCGCGACCCGCACCGCCTGCCGGCGGCGGATCGTGTCGGACTGGACCTTTCCGCCGTAGCCCTTGCTCTTGAAGTGGTTGACCAGGACCGCGATCCGCTGGCCGCCGGGCGACCGGAAGTGGTATTCGGCGCAGTCGCGGCTGAAGACGCGCCCCACCGAGTCGACGTCGTCCACATGCGTACGCTGGCTGATCAGGGGAAAATCGCGGGTCGACATGACGCCGACGTCAATGCCGCGTTCGTCGTTGCCGTCCACCACCATCACGTGCGGATATCGGGGACGGCCGTGCTCCACCACGCCCGCGTCGGCGAAACGCTTGAGCGCCAGCCGGCTCTCCGCCTCCACCACGCCCACGATGTCCGCGCCGACGTCCAGCAGCACCCGCGCGGTGTTGAACAAGGCCAGCTCGTCGACCCGGTCGGTGGTCAGCTCCACCCAGCCGATCCAGTCCGCGCGGCCGTCGGCGACCACCAGGACCCGGCCGTCGCGCGAACGCCGCACCAGCCGCCCGCGGTTCTGCCGGAGCCGCGCGAACTTGGCCGTGTCGCCGTTGCGCAAGCCGAGCCGGTGCAACTCGCGCAGGATGTCATGTTTGACCCCGTCGGTGTAGACGGGCTCCTCGAGCAGGGCACAGACCCTCTGGTACGCCTCCAGCACCGGCCGGCCGATCGACCAGGTCCGTTGATCGAGGGCCTTGGCCCGGTTGAAGAGATTCTCCACGTTGAACCCAGCGATCCGCAGGCGCCGCGCAGTCACGCCGACGAAGGTACCCGGCCGGTGCCGCCCGTCGGGCTCACCCCGCCGAGAGCGCCGCCGCCTTGGCCTCCGCCAGACTCGGCAAGCCCTCCAGGCGGTAGGTCACCGCGCCGTCGGTCCAGATCAGGGTCGGCCCGGCCAGCCTGGCGGTCTGGGTGCGTTCGACGCCGTCGCGATCGATGTACGTAACCGCGTGTGGCCCCGGCAGCCAGATGCCCGGGCCCGAGCCGATCTCGACCCACTGCGCGTCGCTCGCGGACTTGAAGAACGCCGGCGACACGGTGCCGTCGAATTCATCCAGCCGCACCGCTCCCCCGCGGTAGGTCAACGTGACCACCCGCGGCGCACCGGCGTCGTCGGGGTCGGCGAGCACCACCTGCTCGGGCGTTCCGAGGGCGGCCGGCGCCCGCACCGGGAACAGCGCGACGCGGCGGGCCTCGTCCAGCGCCGCGGTCCGCACCGACGGCAACGGGCTGGGCCGCTCCGGCAGGCCGCCGGGGACGGGCTCCTGGCGTACCTCGATCCCGGCCACCCGCAGGATCGAGCCCACCACCTCGACCACCGCCGCCCGGGCCGGCGCGACCACCGCGACCGTGCCCACGACCGCCGCGACGCCGGCGAGGATCCACCGGCGCACCCGGTGCCGTGCGGGGCTCGGCCGAACGAGGCGGGCCCGCACCGCGGCGCGCTGATCGGCCGGTTCGGCCACCTCGAGCCAGCCGGCCAGCTCGCGCAGCTCCGCGCCGAGATCCTGGTGCTCAGGCACTGGGCACCTCCCCGGCGACGAGCCGGCCGCGCAGCTTCGCCAGCGCCCGGGCGGTACGCGACTTGACGGTGCCCTTCGGCACGCCCAGCGCCGTCGCGGTCTCCGCTTCCGACAGATCCAGCAGGAACCGGCAGACCAGCACCTCGCGGTCGCGGGGATCGAGCTGCCGCATCTGGTCGACGAGCTGTTGCCGGCGCTCGAGCGCCACCGCCGACTCGGCGGGATCGGGGCTGGTCGCCTCGGCGTCCTCGCGGGCGGCGGCGCGCAGCACCAGGCCGTCCCGGCGGTGCCGGGAGCGGTGCAGGTTGCGGGTCTCGTTCGCGACGATCGCCAGCAGCCAGGGCCGGAATCCGGACTCGCCCCGATATCGCGAGATCTGCCGGTACGCCTTCACCAGCGCCTCCTGGACCACGTCGTCGGCGTCGGCACCGGCGCCGAGCAGGACGGCGGCCCGGTGCGCGGGCGCGGTGTAGCGCGCGACCAGGACCTCGTAGGCGTCCAGGTCGCCACTTCGCGCCCGCGCCACGGCTGCCGCATCGTCCAGTTCGGTGGCCCTGTCCAGCCTCGACACCTCCGCCCGCGAATCGGCACCAGCACCTCAATGACACCGCCCAACCCGGATAGGTTCCCGGCCGCACCGCCCGCGAATCGGCACACCGGCAGGAAGCGCCCGGGAACCCGCGGACCCCGAGCGGTGTCGACTGGGCATGACAACCCGGCGGGACCTTCTCATCATCGCGGGCGGCACCGCTTTTCTGGCCGGCTGCCGCGAGCAGTCCGGCGCTGCCCCGGCCGTACCGGATGTGCTGGTGGCCGAAAGCCGCCACGGCCTGGTCGTGCTCGGCGGCGCCCGCCCGCACGGACTCGGCGCCGCGGCGGCCGTCAGCCTCGACGGGGGCGTCGCCTGTGCGGTGCAACGCGGCGAGTCCGGCGGGCCGGTCCTGGTGCGGCTCGACCCCGCGACGGGGGCACCCACCCGAAGCAGCACGATCGGGGACGGGTGGTTGCCGCGCGTGGTCGCCGCGGACGGCCGGGGGTGCGTGCTGAGCCGGACCGGGGCCTCGGTCCGGCCGGCCGCGCGCGCCCGCAGCCCGCTGCTCGTGATCATCGACGGGCAACCCCAGCGGGAGTACGACCTCGACGGCGTCGTCGAACCGGACGCGTTCACCCTGGACAACTCGGGACTGTTCATCCTGGAGTGGCTGCCCAAGGAGGCGCCGGAGCAGTACCGGGTGCGGCTGCTCGACCTGGCGTCCGGGGTGGTGCAGCCGCTGCTCACCCGGAACAAAACGCCGGTGCCGGCGGGCGCCGAGGAGCAGATGCGGGGCGAGGGACGCCAAGCGGTGCTCTCGGCCGACCGGAAGCTGCTCTACACCCTGTACACCCACCAGCCGGGCCACCAGCACACCCGCGACCTGATCGCGGGCCGGCCGGGCAACGTGCACGCGTTCGTGCACGTCCTGAACCTCGTCGAGCGGTGGGCGTACTGCCTGGATCTGCCGCACCCGTTCGGCGAAGGCCCGGCCGAGGGGCACGCCGTCGCCCTCGGCTCCGGCGGGCGGCGACTCGCCGTGGTCGACATGACGTCTGGGTCGCTCGCGTACGCCGACACGACCACGCTCACCATCGAGCGCGTCGCCACCATCCCGGCGGCGGCCGGCGCGACCAGCCTGGCGTTCGCTCCGGACGGGCGGGCCTTCGTCGGCACCGGTCCGACAGTGACCGTGCTGAGCAGCGGGGCCGACGCGGTGACAGCCCGCTGGTCCGTGCCCGGCCCGGTCCGCGGGCTGGGCCTGAGCGGCGACGCCACCCGGGTGTACGCCGGAGTCTCCGACGAGATCGTCTGGCTCGACGCCGCCTCGGGCGCGCTGCGGGGCCGGGCGGCGGTCGACGGGCTGACCGCCCTGCGGAACGTCAGGTAACCGCCGCCGGACCGCTACGGCTTGCGGGCCACGGCCCCGAACTCGTCGACCTCGCGCAGGTCGGCCGGCTCGGTGCCGGGCCGGGGCCGCCACCGGTTGCACGGGACGAGGCCGGGCTCGACGACCTCCAGCCCGGTCAGGAACGTGCTCAGCTGCTCGGGGCTGCGCAGGTGGTACGACAGCGGCGCGTTCGCGTTCCAGACCCCGATCGCTTCCTCGAAGGCCGGGCCGTCGAGGACGTTGGTGCCGTCCGCGGTGACCAGATAGCTGCCCGAGGGCAACGCGGCCATCAGCTGCCGCACGATGCCGCCCGCCTCGGCCAGGTCGCCGACGTGGCCGAGGATGTTCATCAGGATCAGCCCGACCGGCTGGGAAAGATCCAACGTGGTGCGGGTGGCCATCTTGAGGATGGTGCCCGGGTCGTGCAGGTCGGCGTCCATGTACTCGGTCGCGCCCTGCGGGTTGCTGGTCAGCAGCGCCCGGGCGTGCGCGAGCACCAGCGGATCGTTGTCGACATAGACGATCCGGGACTCCGGCGCCGCGGCCTGCGCGACCTCGTGCGTGTTGTCGACCGTGGGCAGACCCGTGCCGATGTCGAGGAACTGCCGGACGCCGACCTCGGCGGCCAGATAGGTCACCGCCCGGGTCAGGAACGCCCGGGAGCTGCGCGCGACCACGGTGATGTCGGGGTAGAGACCGGCGAACTGGTCGCCCACCTCGCGGTCGGACTGGAAGTTGTCCTTGCCGCCGAGCCAGTAGTTCCAGACCCGAGCCGAATGCGGGACGGTGTTATCGATCTTCGGCGCGGGGCCGCGCTCGACATCCTCGGAGTTGGTCATCGGCCTGCTCCTCGCTGTCGGCTGCCGCCATCGGCCTGACGGCTGCAAACATACGGCATTCGCGCCCACCCCGAACCGCGACCGGAGGCGCGGCCCCGCTCCACTGTCACCTAATCAGGAGCGGGGAGATCCAATATGTCGCCCAGTTCCGCGCGGTGCCAAGCAGCGGTGCCGAACGCGATGGCGTCGCTCTTCGCGCGTTTCAGATAGAGGTGTGCGGGGTGCTCCCAGGTGAAGCCGATCCCGCCGTGCAACTGCACGCACTCCTCCGCCGCGCGGACCGCTACCTGGCCGCAGTGCGCCTGGGCGAGGTGGGCGGCCACCGTCGTGTCCGGATCGTCCGTGGTCAGGCAGGTCGCCGCGTACCGGGCCACCGCGCGGGCCTGGGTCACCTCCACCCACAGCTGCGCCAGCCGGTGCTTGACCGCCTGGAACGACCCGATCGCCCGGCCGAACTGGTGCCGCTGCTTGACGTACGCGACCGTGGTCTGAAGGCACCATTCGGCCAGGCCCAGCTGCTCGGCGGCCAGCAAGACAGCGCCTGCGGTGAGCGAGGCGGTCCAGGCGCGCTCCACACCGGCCAGCCGGGTGGCGGGCGCGGAGTCGAACGAGATGTCGGCCAGCGGCCGGGTCAGATCCAGCGACGTGACCGCCGCGAGCCGGGCGTCGGCGGCGGACACCTGCCACAGACCGTCCGGCGTCGGCACCAGCAGGACATCGGCGCTCAGCGCGTCCGCCACGCTGGTCACCGTCCCGGTGATCGTGTCGCCGTCGGCCCGCACCCCGGCCGGCGGCGGGGCACCGAGCGGGGTGGACAGCGGGACCGCGAACGCCGCGACCAGCTCGCCGGCGCAGACCTGGCCCAGCAGGGCGGTGTCCTCGCAGGCCAGCAGCGCCGCGGTGACCTGGGCGCAGCCCAGCCACGGCACCGGCGCCACCGCGCGGCCGAACTCCTCGGCCACCACGGCCGCCTCCCGCCAGCCGGCGCCCGCACCGCCGCGCTCCTGCGGCACGGGAAGCCCGGCGCAGCCGACCTCGGCGGCGAGCGTGCGCCACAGCCCGGTGTCGTACGGCTCGGCACCCTCCACCCGGGCCAGCACCGCTTGCCACGGGCTGCGGTCGGCGAGCACCTTGCGCACGGCGGCGCGCAGCTCGTCCTCGACATCGGAGTAGAGCAGGCTGGTCACGTGCTCACCTCGCGGGGCAGGCCGAGCACCCGCTCGGCGATGATGTTGCAGAGGATCTCCGAGGTGCCGCCCTCGATCGAGTTCCCCTTGGCCCGCAGATAGCGGTATCCGGGCGTACGCCGTTCCCAGTCGACGATGGCCGGCCGGCGCATGGTCCAGTCGTCGTAGCGCAGCCCCAGCTCGCCCAGCAACTCCAGCCCGAAGCCGGCGATCTCCTGGTTGAGCAGCGCGTACGCGTATTTGACCGCCGAGCCCTCGGCACCGGGCTGCCCCGCGGCGAGCTGTTCACGCAGCCGCTGGGCGGACAGCCGGGCCGCCTCGGCCGCGACCCACAGCCGCAGCAGCGTGTCCCGCCCGGCCGCGGTGCGCACCTCGGGCCGCTCCCGCCAGTCCCGGGCCACCACACCGATCATGCCGTCCTCGCGCGGGACCGGGCCGCCGCCGATCGCCACCCGCTCGTTCATCAGCGTGGTCCGCGCGATCTGCCAGCCCTCGCCGGCCGCGCCGATCCGGTGCGCGTCGGGGATCCGCACGCCGTCCAGGAACACCTCGTTGAACTCGGCCTCGCCGGTGAGCTGGCGCAGCGGCCGCACCTCGACGCCCGGCGCCGTCATGTCGCAGGCGAAGTAGGTCAGCCCGGCGTGCTTGGCCGCCGCCGGCTCGCTGCGAGCGATCAGGATCGCCCAGCGTGCCTCGTGCGCCATCGAGGTCCAGACCTTCTGCCCGGTCACCACCCAGCCGTCGCCCTCGCGCACCGCCCGGGTGGCCAGCGCCGCCAGGTCGGATCCGGCGCCCGGCTCGCTGAACAGCTGGCACCACAGCTCCTCGCCGGTCCACAGCGGGCGCAGCCAGCGGTGCCGCTGCTCGTCGGTGCCGTGCCGCAGGATGGTCGGCGCCGCCATCCCCAGCCCGATGCCGATCCGCAGCGGCTGGTTGTCCGGCGCGCCGGCCTCGGCGAGCACCGCGTCGACGACCGGCTGCAGGGCCCGCGGCAGGTCCAGCCCGCCCAGCCCGCGCGGGAAGTTCACCCAGGCCAGGCCGGCGTCGAAGCGGGCGCGCAGGAAGTCCGGCCGGGACAGCGCCGCGGGATCGTGCGCGGTCAGGAAGTCGCGGGTTCGCGCCGCCAGTTCATCGGGCCGCATACAACTCCTCGAGAACGGCGGCGTGGTTCGCGTACGCGAAAGCGCGCTTGATCTTCAAGGTCGGGGTCAACTCTCCGGACTCCACGGTGAAGTCCTGCGCCAGCACGGCGAACCGTTTGATCCGGGCCGGCCGGGAGACCCGGGCGTTGGCCTCGTCCACGACGGACTGCACGAGTTCGCGGACCCGCGGATGCCCCGCCAGCGCCGCGGGGTCCTCGGGCAGCCCCAGCTCGCGCGCCCAGGGCAGGATCTCCTCCAGGTCCAGGGTGATCAGCGCGACCGGGTAGGGGCGCCGGTCCCCGTGCAGGAGGGCCTGCGAGATCCACCGGGACTGGCGCAGCTGGTTCTCCAGCTCGGCCGGCGCGATGTTCTTGCCGGTCGAGGTGATGATGATGTCCTTCTTGCGGCCGGTGATCGTGACGAACCCGTCGGCGTCGATCGTGCCGAGGTCGCCGGTGTGCAGCCAGCCGTCCACCAGGGTCTCCCGGGTGGCCTGCGGGTCCTGCCAGTAGCCGGCGAAGACGTGCGGGCCGGCCATCAGGATCTCGCCGTCCTCGGCGATCCGGATCGAGGTGCCCGGGGCCGCGACGCCGACCGTGCCGATCCGGTGCCGCGCGATGGTGCTGACCGTCCCGCAGCCGGTGCTCTCGGTCATCCCGAATCCCTCGACCACCGGCGCCCCCGCGTCCCGGAAGAACTCCAGCACGTCGGGCGCGATCGGGGCCGCGCCGGACAACGCCAGCCGCAGCCGGCCGCCCAGCACGGCCCGCACCGTCGCGGCGTCGGCCCGGCCGGCGAGCGCGGTGTACAGCTTCTCGAAGATCCTCGGCACCGACGGCAGGAACGTCGGGCGCACCTCGGCCAGCTCCGGGATCACCCGGCGCACGTCGCCGCCGAAGTAGGCGAGCGTCGAGCCCGCGTACAGACAGCCGAACTGGACCAGTTGGGCGAAGACGTGGGCCAGCGGGAGGAAGAGGTACACCACGTCCTGGGCGGTGAGGTAGGACAGCTCCTCGGTGAACCGGCACACGGCCAGCCAGTTGCCGTGGGTCAGCACGCAGCCCTTGGGTGGCCCGGTGGTGCCCGAGGTGTAGATGATCAGGCAGGGATCGGCCGGGTCGACCGCCGCCCGGCGCCGCCGCAACTCCTCGTCGAAGTCGCCGGCGCGGCCGGCCGCCACCAGTGCCTCCACAGTGGACGCGTCCGGGTGCAAGGTGGTCTTCGCACCGGAGTTGCTGACGATCCACTCCCGCTCGGAGTCGGAGCTGGTCGGATAGATCGGCACCACGACGCCGCCGGCGGCCGTCACGCCGAGGGCCAGCTGGGTCCACTCCGGACACGTCTGGCCGAGGATGCAGACCCGGTCGCCGGGCGCCACGCCGGAATCGACCAGCCCGCGCGCGATGGCGTCCACCGTCGCGGCCAGCTCGGCGAAGGACTGATCGCGCCAGGTGGCCCCGTCGTGCAGGTAACGCAACGCCGGCCGGTCACCGTGCCTGCGGGCCGCGTCGAACGGAAGGTCCGCGATGGTTCGGGAGATCATGCGGGGGCCACCTCCACCGGTACGCCATTGAGGACCGCTGTTCCGGACAACGGGTCGATGCTGAGGTCGTCGGTCAGCAGGTTGGTGTTGACCCCGGCCGAGCGCCGCGCCACGGACATCTCGACGCCGGGCAGGTCGTGGCCGAAGCCGTGCGGGATGCTCACCACGCCCGGCGCGATCTCGTCGGTGATCTCCACCGGCAGCTCGACCTCGCCGACCCGGGAGGTGACCCGGGCCCGGCCGCCCGGCACCAGGCCGAGCCGCTCGGCATCGCCCGCGTTGACCTGGATCGTGCACAGCGGCTTGCCTTTGACCAGCGCCGGCACGTTGTGCATCCAGGAGTTGTTGGTGCGTACGTGGCGCCGGCCGACGACCACGAACGAGTTCGCCGGCACCGGCTCCGGCGCCCGCAGCTCGGCCAGCGCGGCCGCGATCGGGGCCGGGCACAGCTCGATCCGCCCGGACGCGGTACGCAGGATCTCCGGGATCCGCGGGAGCAGCGGGCCCAGGTCGACCCCGTGCTCGGCGGCCTCGAGCTTGTCCAGCGACAGCCCGTACGGACCCTGGCTGAGCCGGTTGTCCAGCCGCCGGCGCATCTCGGCCGGCCCGTCGGTCGCCGCCTGCGGACCACGGCCGGACAGGATCGCGATCAGCCGCAGCAGGATGTCGCTCTCGTCCAGCGCGCCCTCGGCCAGCGGGGTAACCGGCGGCGAGAAGCGGGCCACGTTGCGCACCGCGAAGTGATAGAAGGACAGGTCGTAGTGCGCCTGCTGGCTGTGCGGCGGCGGCGGCAGCAGCACGTCGGCGTGCCGGGTGGTGGCGTTGACGTACGGGTCGACGCAGACCACGAAGTCGAGCCCGGCGATCGCGGCGTCCAGCCGGCCCGCGTTCGGCACCGACAGCGCGGGGTTGCCGGCGACGGTGATCAGCGCCCGTACCTGCCCGGCGCCCGGGGTCAGGATCTCGTCGGCCAACGTGACGGCGGGCAGTTCGCCGAGCACCTCGCTCAGGCCGCGCACCCGGCTGGCCCAGCGCCCGGTGCGGAAACCGGGCCCGCTCCCGCTGCCCCGCCGCCCGTGCGCCGGCAGCGGGAACATCGCGCCGCCGGGCCGGTCCAGGTTGCCGGTCAGCACGTTGAGGACGTCGACGAGCCAGCTGGTCAGGGTGCCGTGCCGGACCGTGGTGGTGCCGATCCGGCCGTACACGGCGGCGCGCGGCGCGGCGGCCAGGTCGGCGGCCAGCTCCCGGATGGCCGCCGGGGCGACCCCGCACCACGGGGCGACGGTCTCCGGCGAGTACGGGGCGGTCAGTTGGCGTACCTCCTCGACGCCGGCGACGTGCGGTGCCAGCTCGCCCAGCGCCACCAGGTCCCGGGCGAACAGCTCGTGCATCATGCCGAGCAGCAGGTACACGTCCGTTCCGGGCCGGATCGGCAGGTGGCGGTCGGCGGCGCGGGCGGTCCGGGTCCGGCGCGGATCGACCACCACCAGCCGACCGCCCCGCCTGCGCAGCTCCGCCAGGCGGGCCGGCAGGTCCGGCACCGTCCACAGCGAGCCGTTGGACGAATACGGGTCGGCGCCCAGCACCAGCAGGAAGTCGGTGCGGTCCACGTCGGGCACCGGGATCGCCATCGGATGGCCGAACAAGTATCCGCAGGACACGTGCTTGGGCATCTGGTCCACGGTCGACGCGGTGTAGACGTTGCGGGAGCCGAGCGCCTTGCGCAGCGTCCCGGCGTACATCCCGCCGGCGAGGGTGTGCACGTTCGGATTGCCCAGGTACATGGCCACGGCGTCGCGGCCGTGCGCCTCGATCACCCGGGTCAGCCCGTCGTGCACGGCGGCGAACGCCTCGTCCCAGCCGGCCGGCACGAGCTTGCCGTCCCGGCGGATGCGCGGCCCGCGTACCCGGTCGGG
>Ga0307512_10005539_pt1 | contig 13145 bp, 15 predicted proteins | sample 14_EM_MG_FD_200267 | JGI IMG/M metagenome (GOLD analysis project Ga0307512, IMG submission 200267) | Populus trichocarpa ectomycorrhiza microbial communities from riparian zone in the Pacific Northwest, United States - 14_EM | ecosystem: Host-associated > Plants > Roots > Unclassified | place... | reverse complement strand
AAAACTATGGACTTATATATGAAAGAGAGAGAGAAGGAAAACCCAATGCCGACTGCCAAAGCCGGAGCCCAATGCCGAGTACCAGTGCCGAGCCCTCCTCCTCGCCATGGGGGCAGGCGAGGCTGGTGGGGGCAGCCGAGGCCAATGGGGACCATAAGCCACCGGCCACATGCCCGAGCTCGCCAGCACCGAACACTAGAGAAGCCACCGGGCCAAATCCCTAGTCAACACGCTCAGCATTGCTTGAACAGCAACACGCCACCAAAACGCCTCTATACCGCACTGCACACTATGGAATGGTGGTGGGAGCCACAGGTAAGGAGAGATACTCCAGAATAATAACATGTTAATTGACGTTTAGGCAATGCTCAGAGTGGGGAATACACTAGTTCCCTTGATCTGCATGGCTGACGAAAGACATCTCTTGAATTTTGCTGGCGACAAGAAAAAGTGGCCTGTATATATGACAATGGGCAATTTATCTTCAAAGATCCACCATATGCCCTCAACGCACACCGTCGTAATGGTCTCTCTCCTGCCAATTGCACTCAAGAAGTGCGGTATTCCTCAGAAGCGGCTGGATGAGCAGCCAGCAAACAAACAAAGAGGTGTTGCACAAAGTACTCCGGCGGGGACACCAGCCTCTAATCTTCAATACAAATCTCGACGCCAAGGGTAGGAATTACAACCTTCTCTGTGCAGATGGCAACTTCAGGCATTGCAATCCGGTTTTAGCAGCATGGCTTGCCGATTGCCCTGAATATAGCCACCTACATCATCTTGAGCGCCATGTCTGTTTTTCGTGGGAGTGTCCAAAGAATGAACTTGGAGATTATGTCCCTCCTGACAAGCAACACCCCCGGCAGGATCACAACCTATATCAAAGGCTCCGCAATGCCAACACCAAGGCAGCCAATGCCCAAATCTTGTCGCGCCATGTTCACCAAGGATTCAACGTGTTCCGACATATTCCCTCGATCGTGAGCAACCTTCCCAAGCCCAAACTCATCCATACAATGCAGATCAGCATGCTTGGACACCTCGAGAAGTGGATTTTCCACTTTATGAAGACGCACGAACCGCTTGACAAGTTCAATGCAATCTGGTTATCCGCACCTGCTTACCATGACTTCACACCAAAAAATAAGTCATATGAATCAGTTTCGCGATAGAATGGGGAGGAGATGAATGAAATGAGCTGGTACTTTCGTGGCATTGTAACCCAGTCTCTACGAGGTGGAAGAGCCACTCAGAGTCCCGTATTCAATCACGCAATTGAGTGCACATGGGCCTTGTTGAAATTGTATATGTATGCTCGATATAAATCTCACGATGATGCAACATTGAGCTACATGGAGCACACCATGTGACATTTTCACACCTTCAAAGATCTTTTCTCACTCGGGCGAGGCAGCAAAAAGGCCAAGGCCAGAGGCACAGCCCTGAAAATGGAACTCGCGAAGAAGCAAAAGGGAGATGAGGAAACAAATGGTGAAACTTGGCCGCAGTCCAAGAAGCGGCGCGAAATGAATGCCTGGCCGGATTATATCAGCCACTGGATCGATGTTACAAGGAGTTAGATGCCGAGTGCAACATTCGGAAGATCCACTTAATGTCTCATTGGGTCGAACAGATTTGTTGATACCGAGCCTTGCAACAGTATTCTGCTGAGAGACATGAACAAGCACATAAACGCCCCTCAAGGACGATTGGAATGCCTCCAATCACGATCTCAAGTACCTGCCACAAGTAATCACCTTTCAGCGTTGCATCCTCTGCTTCAAAGTCAGAGAGCTCAATATCCAAGTCTTCGCTCAGCGTGGGGTGAATGGTGCAGCCCCATGCAAAGTCCTCCCTTCTGGTGCTGAGCTGGCTGCCCCCATGAGCCCCCAGTCATATGCGAAGCCCGAATTGATGGGACCCCAAAACCGCCGTGATGGACAGCATTCTGACGCTATTATCAAAGACTTCAGCACATTACTGGACAATACGCAAGATTCAACGCACAGTGTGGCAATATTCAGCGGCACACGGGAGTTTATCAAGCATAAATGTTATAACAAGATGTATATATCGGATGAACAACTGCACCCAATGGAGCTCTGTATTCACGAAGGTATTCAGGTTCAAGCTGAGGGGATAAATGGTGAATGCATATGTCAGATGAGTCGATGCACAGGAAGCCAGAGCTGGCATGGAGGGAATCGGTGGAATGATTGGGTGTGGGTAAAGCAACCCAGGCGGAGGTGTTATGGCACACCGAATGAGCGTCTCCCGGGGCAACTGCTACGACTATTCAAAATCAAACTCCACAACAAGGATGGATCTTTCCTTGAGGACTGGTTAGCTGTGGCACTCACCACGATACCCGAAAACTCGGGTAACTTGGATGCCATCTCGAAATTTGGACAAGTGGGAAAAGAATCGGCAGCGATTGCTTTGCAAGTTGCCAGAGTGGGAAATATTGTAGGCTGCACGCACGGAATTCCAAAGATAGCTACTGGTAGTAAGACTGGTGACGGACGGAATAAGCGATGGATTGTCCATGGCCACGTAGATCTGGAGACTTGGAATGATGTGTGTATCTTGTAAACAGAGAATTGCATTTTGCGCGCAGGTAGCAGGGACGCGAGGTGAGATATCAGCAGCGTCACCCATCGCATTGCAATCCCGATGCATGCGTGTACCCTATGAACCCATTCCAAAGTATTGTTACAGTTGGCCACAATGCCAGAGTGATCATTTACTATAGGAGACCAACAAAACGCAAACAAACAGTGAACCAGCAATTGGAGGGTGATATACAACCCGACGTGTTGTATTGACACCGGGCACGGAGTAATCCGCCTCCGGGGTGTCTCTGACTGCTCTCACGGAGTGTGTCCACTCTGACCGAGCCATTCCGCCCGAACAGAATGTTTTTTTGCTAATGAACATCATACTGTGTAGCGTTAGTCATGTTTATATTGTTTATCATTCATCAACATCTTATTGTTTGTCATTTGTCCACAGTATATCGTTTATCATTCATCAACATCGAATTGCAGATTGTTCCTTATTCTGCATTTAAGGTTCCTTCTCTTTTATCCATCTCTTAGACTTTGAGACATACAACAGCAGCGGCAGTAATCTATTTCTTCTGGATGTCGACAATATCTTCATGTCAGGTCCAGAGGCCACCTCAAAGGATGAAATGATCATCGAGCCAAAACTCTCGGAGAACGATATGTTTACGAAGCTTTGTTAAGCACACCGATTCCTTGGCATCGATACCTACCTTAATGGACTTGGTACCACAATCAATTTCATTCAGAAGGTCTGTATCATCTCATTCTGCAGACAATTCGGCATGGAACATTGTCATGGTCTCTTGATGCCCATGGATTCCAATGTAAAAATTGACTTCACAGAGGATTGGAGGGAGAAGAAATTTGATGATCTCAGAGACCCTCAATCAGCCGTGGGTTCACTCCGGCACCCAGCAGGTGCAATGCAGCCAGGAATTTCATTTGCCGTCTCTACACTTTCTCGTTAAAATTTGTGGCCATTCAACAGCCCTATGACTGCTGCTAAGAGAGTCCTTCAGTTTCTTAAATATACAGTAGGCCATTACCCACTACACTTCAATGGCAATGGCATTGACATTGACATGGGGAATAGTTTCTTGGGGTACCCGGATTCTGAATTGGCCAATATTTGTACAGAATCCAAGTCTCAAGGACACCATGTGTTGCTTGCCACAAATGGAGCAATCTCGTGGCAGTCTCAAAAGAAATTTCTCATAGTAATTTTGAAACACGAGGCTTAATCCATCCCATGTTTAAAATTATCTGGGAACGCAATATGGTTACTCGAATTGCAAAATGATATTTAAAACTCTCGTCAAAACTCACCACTGCTGCCAATACAGTGCGACAATCATGGTGATCTCACCCACAGCAGTGTGGGATGCATTAGTGTGAGCAATGATTCCGGACATTCAGTTTGAGTCCAGGACAAGGTCTCAATTGAACCGTTGCCGAAATGGCGGTTTGGGATGTGAATAAAGCCGAACAGTCAATTTGCGCACAGTTCTATGGAACTCTCCAAACCCGTGTGAATTGGGCGGGTTGTAAGCTGGTCGCCCAGCAAGTGCATCTATAGATTTATATAATGTACTTATCATTACAGTGGGATGATTGTATATTACTAAAATTAGGTATTCGATAGCCAAAAATCAGGTTTTGTATAGGGTACAGCTGCAACAGTCCAACTTGCACCATGCCTTGAATATGACCAAAATGGCCAAAGGAGGGTTTTCGCGTGCCGCAATAGGAGACTTCAACAACTAATTATGAAACCTTGGGTAGAAGTCCGAGAAGAAAACCAGTGCGGAGTTGAGTTTCCTGGACATAAAAAAGTGAAGGCAGTGATAGAAAGACACCTGGCAATGGTTTATAAAAATCATACAGCCGGCTACCTTCCATGCCAAAATGGCACGAGAAAGAATCCGCAGACAAGCCGCAGATGCAAAGGAACCGGCACGCCTCTGCCAGGTTCGGTGGCACCTCTGCCCAGAAGGTCACCTCCGCCAGGTGGGCCACCTGCACCAGCAGGTGACACTGACGGAAATGAAAGTTATGCAATCGATGGTATTGTATCCAGTCGTGTGTATACACAGTCTACAGTTCCAAACACTCAATATTTCAATTGTGATACATATGCCAAGGATAGCAAGCACGATCAGGAAGTTATACCAGATTTTCTGAATATACTATCTGCTGCGTGCAAAAACCACTAGCATTGTGTTTAACAATTACACCTGCCTTTTGACTGAATCTGGGGGTGAAGACGACCATTGTTTCAAAGGAATGGGATTTTTGGGTATTATCGTTATCAATAATTAGCGGATACTTTAAAGTAAATTTTAAATTATATATTTGTATGCACATTTAAAGAACAATGTAGTGATAAAGGAAAATATGCATGAAGAGGATGGAATGACTGCCAAAACACAGTTATTGATAATCTATGCCAAACTGAATGGTGGCATAATGTGGATATGCCTGTGGCAAAATGAGTGTCAACGGAGCATCAATGATTTTTTGACCTGTAAATCAGGTTATTAAAATGTGAATTAGTTATTGTTAACTATAATCATTGTATTGGGCGCCTAATTAGGCAAAACAGAATGCTGCACTCTCCCTGCTCCATCTTGACAATGAGCGTCAAGAGAGTGACATCAATTTTTTGTCTTGAAACTTGGGTAATCTTAGTGGTAAATGATTGCAGACATCTATAAACAAGGATTTGGGAGCGATTATAGCCTGATAAACAAGAGGTGGTCCCGAGACAGCCTCGCAGACAATTACAACTTCCTTCATTTCCAATGCTGCAAGCCAGTGATCCTGAACATTTTAGCCTATAAAACGGATCAAAACTCCATATATAGACATTTGCAGCCATCTCACGCTGTGATTAACCATCCTGCAAGGCCATAACTCATTGATGTTGCATTGACGCTCATTTTCAAGATGGGGCAGGGAGCGTGTCACTATCTCTCTCGCTTTTAAAGGTGGTCAATACATTGCTCATCCATAACAATGGCCAAGTTACTTTTCAATTGCCTGACTGACAAAACTGAAACTTGTTGACACTCCGTAGACGCTCCATTGATACTCCTTTGACGCTCCTTTTTAGAATGGCGCAGGGAGCATGTCACATTCTCTTTTGGTTGCAATTATGGCCAGTACCTCATTTATCATTTTTTGCATTCAACTGCCACCTAGATTACTCATGATGCAAGACCAATAATCATTGACACGCCGTTGAGTATCTTGTTCAGGATAGGGCACAGCATGTGTCTCTCTGGTTTGTGGTAATAACAGCGGCCGATTCAGCTGAAAAGGACAATGGCGTATAACAGTTAATGTTTTTTGATTAGCAGTAGGGTATCTAAATGCGACCATAAATAGAAGAACCCAAAACACAGAACCGGAGATTCGAACTGACGGGTCTAGCCAAACTCCACAAACTTCTGCGGTTGCCGGGTATGAGTCCGGGTTTGGCCCACCAAGGCGCTGTGGGTTCGGTTTGTGGATGTTTGTGAAACCAATCCAATTCATGTTTCCGGTCTGAACCCAGACCGCTGGTGGATTACACGCACCCCTTGCTAACACTACTCTGACATCGACTTAAAATAACGGCTGTTGAAGCAACTGCACCTAACGGACGGCGCAACAAAATGGTAAAACGTAGGAAAGTCCCGTGAAGGTGTACAGATTGTTGGACGATATATCTTCTCATAAGCCAAAGACCAAACTACTTCCTTGTCTGCCCTCACATAATCATTGTCGGTATCTTCCTCTGTTAAGTCTGAATCGGAATCAATGCAAGATTGACCGCATGGGTCATCATAAAGGTCATCATCAATGTATGATTCACACCCCACACAGGTATTAATCATCGTACGATTGTATATCAGGGAATCTTTCTACAACAGAATGATCAGTCAACAAAAGTAATGAATATCCCTTCACTCTCCGAATCTCTTTCTGCGGCGATATTGGATTTTCTGATATTGAATACTGCACCTATAGAGTATCTGACTCTGGGGTAACTTAGAAGTCATTGAACATCTGTCCCACAACCAGTGACAAATTAGTCTACGATTAACCCAACGACATAACAATATAATCGTGAACAATGGAAAAGATAGTAGAAGGAATCCAGGCTCATGATTGGGACAATGGATCATGGCATGACTCTGTATCACTTTCGTACTCGATAGCACAACAGCCTGGACATATTCCACTGCAATCATCAAAGCCTGGGTACTTGGTCCACCATTCCTTGAATACTGGGTCATCGACCTCCACCATTGTCCCATCCTTAGCACTATCCCAATAATACTGATGCCAGCGAAACACTGCATTGAGACTATCCCAAATAAGATTTCCAAAGACATCATGATTGAAGTATAGATGATCTTTGTAAGGATATACATCTTCGAGTGAAAAGAGAAGATTCAATGATTCAGGTTCGAATAATGAGGTGTGATAACCACCGAGGTCTGTCACATTGATAGATTTGAGAACATTTCAACTTAGAAACCATGACAAGGCTATTGTCCAGAATAGCGAACTAGTAACTTACAAACAGCTTCTCAGGCAAAGGTATTGTGTTAACTTCATAGTTTAACACCAGGAGATCCACCCTAAGTCATAATCAATCAAAGCCCCTAATAACTTCTGGACTAAGAAAGAGAAGAATGATTAAAGCTTCACTCAGGATGCGTATAAGGATTACCACCCAATGAAACTAGGTAACTGTTCCATTCTGTGCTCCCAAACGATAGTATCAACTTTAGAGTATTGTCTCACGCTATCAATACACTGGAGCACACAATTCAACAGTATCCTATTCAGGAGATCCTCTGAACTAACAGACGATAGTATTGGCCTTCAGACTCCCTTCGGACTGAAGAGTATCGGGCCAGTAACCGGCACATACTCCCAACGACCACCTGTCTTCAAGTGCGACAACCCCAAGTATGGACTTGTCTTGTAAGAAACAGCACGGTAGTTGCACCGCAGCAGAATGAGTAGTCCCATGTAATGAGTATTAAAGCAGAAGTATCCTTTTCAACTACAAAGTTATCATGTTGGTTCGTCGGACTTCCTTCGGGCTGTAATGTATCATATTGCGCTCTTCCTGATACATGTCTTGCTTCGACGAAGGTAAGAAGAATAACCATGTGTGAAAAGTGATGGGTTTATCCATAATATAGAACTGAAGATGAACATGCAACTTCGGCCTTCAACAGAGAAGTATTCTCGTTGACTTTGTTACAGAACTAACAAATAATAAATAGACATAAAGTTAAGGCTTAATATTGAGGTCGAGACGATCAATAGCTATCCATGTAACAATTTAAATGGAAATCATGTGGTCAATAGAATGTGATCGATGTCCTTCCTCGATGTCGGTATCGCTGATACATCACAGACAATTCACACCCTTAACCATTCTAAGACTGCCAAAGCCTGTTTCGGGATTCCCATATGTCACTGGTTTATCATCCTTGCTTTCTACCGTTGATGGTCAAGTTCTAATTCACTAGAGTATTAACTACGTCATCAAGGTATTATGGTCATATTGCGACACTACTGTGATTGGTACTTCCTCCTGTCAATACGAGCTTATCTAAAGCCAATTATTAATAAATAGGTTCGTCTCACCAAGCGCCAGTGAGAGTGCCATCGCATATACCCACCAGGTACGTCAAGGTTTACTGATTGCAACGAACGACTAAATCCTTAATTTGACTACACTTTATTGCAAGCAAATATACAGTATTCTGCAACTGAGTTGTTTTGCCATATATTAAACGGCCAAGATCCCCCGCCACTCAGGACATATAAATTGCAAGTCCCATTCACCCCAGCTCAAGAATGTGTGGTCAAAGTGAGGCTTGATTGGTACAAGTCCATGCAGTCGACTGGGCTCTGATAAGTCGAGTATTGGGTATCGACTTATCTCATATTTGTCTTTGCATATCTCGAGATGTCATAATGTTCTGATGTCGACGACACCTCATCGCTCCAGGAATTAACCATTGGAGCATGAGAGAATGGTTGCTTGGTCAGTGACTAGGAATAAAGTTTCCTGCCAATAAGGAATAGCCACTGAAAATAGAGATCCTACAACCAATACCGATTAAAAGATAAACCACATCACATTTGCGCTTGGCTTGATTGCTGTCGTTGGTCTATTGATACGAAGGTAGGGTACTGGAGATATTAACAACAGGCGAACAAGTCTGGAAGGTTAATCTAATTTAGGAAATCCAAGTAATAATTCATGATTTCAGATCACGTATCTGTTGCTTGTGTACTTGGATCGTGAGTCTAAGCACTGTCTGATGTCTTGTATGAGAATGAAGACTTGTATGAAGATGGTGGCTGTATCAGGATATGCATCAAGACCAGGGTGATGCATCACATGCTTGATGGATCATACACGTACACATATGAAAGATTATACGTATCCGGGCCTTAGGCCCTCGAGATAGGCAAGCCAATCCAGAAGTCACAGAAGCATCCAAAGTAACAGGTTATGAGCCCGGCGCTCACTCTTAGTTAAAACTCTATTTTCACTTACACATCACAATCTTGCAGAGTCTCAAAAACGCTAACCCACTCCTACTTAAAACTCAATGCCATCTATCAAATCTCACGATGTCTGAGCCTGCTCCCGCCTTTAACAAAAGCGAATGGGGTAATATGACTCTACTCACCTATCTTAACTGCGAAACATGGAAAGAAACTATGACCCTTGTTCTGGAGGCTAAGAACGCATACGACATCGTCACCGGCGAAGAACCTGAACCAGAACAAATTGACATCCACTACCAGGAATGGAAAATCCGAGCCGCTGAAGCCAAGACAACGATCCATCTTTCATGCTCTCCCGCTGTACAGTTTCTTCTCAGAGGCCTCAGATCTTCAGGGGTGATGTGGACCACACTGCTAGCCCGCTTGGAGAATCCCGGCACGCACATCGGCAGAACTACTATTCAATGTAAGTCTCGAGCATGCCGCCTGCAGAATGATCAATCACTTAGAGAATACTTTTCACTACTTCGCGACTACCGTCTCCAGTTGATCAGTACACCACAAGATATCTCCGACGACGAAATGCGTACACGCGTCTACAATAACCTACCAGAACAGTATTTGACCATGATCAAGATCCTAGAGAATCAAATTCCCTTACCTACGGTCGAAGAAACCATGGACGCCCTCCGAAGTGATGAGCAGGCTGCCAGTCTGAAGAAGGAGAGCGGAGATGAAGCCACCGGATCAGCTAGTTCCTCTTGCGGACGCTACAGATGACACGGAGGCTATCGAGGACGAGGACGGTATTGTGGACGCGGAAACTACAGCGGAAACAAAGGCGGAGATTGCAACAATGATAAGGAATACACCTGCTCTCACTCCAAATTGAACAATCACACTACCGAAAACTACTGAATTCTCAAGCGACTCAAAAGCAAAGAAGAAATGCTATGGAACGACTGTGCGAAACCCGGTCATATACGGCCCAAATGCCGAACACGCCAACATGACTTTGAAGCCCGAAACAGAGTAAACAAACGAAACAATACCAAGAACAAAAAGTCACATACGAAAGCATTCCTCACAGAAGCAACCGCATCTCTGGCCGAGCACGGGATCACAGCCGGGGACCAAGATCTCTTTTGACTACCAAATAAAGCCACTCACGCCAGTCTCACATCGTTAGCTGCGTCGTCTCCGACATGGTTGGTGGACTCGGGAGCATCGCACAATATGTGCAACGATTGGAGCTGCTTCATCTCATTCAAAAGACTGCCATCGCCCATCACCATCAAACTTGGCGATGAGACTACTGTAATTTCAACCATTCATGGGTCTGTTACCATATCACAGGGCCTACAATTAAACGCACATTATACTACTTCGTTCCGGCTCTCTTTACTCTCTATAAACCAACTCGATCTCGCCGGATATACAACGACTTTTAGACGTGGAATATGCGCCATATTTTCCGAATAGACATCGACCATCAGTGCTAATCGTACTGGTAATCTCTATGTACTACAATCACGTTATGCTCTCACCTCCGAAATTGGAACTACAACTCCAATGACCATACAAGCTGGGGCTCCACCAACTGATCCTACGATCGCCGAACGAAAGAAGAGAAAGAAAGACACATCGTCGACAGTCGAACCTACATCAGCCTCCATAATTACTATGAGGCTCTGACTCCGACGACTAGCACACCTACATCCAGTGGCAATGCGATCACTAATAGAGAGATTTAACGACCTAGATGCTACCGGAATGTGTGATGTCTGTGTACAAGCGAAACACAAACAATGATTCATTCGAACTATATTCAAGAGGACCACACAACCGTTCGAGCTCACACTCTCCGACACCTGCCGTCCATTCTCTATGTTAACTAGGGATTTGGCCTGGTGGCTTACGGCCCCCATCAGCCTTGCCTGCCCCCATGGCGACGAGGAAGGCTCGGCAGTGGTGCCCGGCATTGGTCTCTGGATGAGATACTCGGCTTCGCCGAGTATGCTCTCTCCTTTCCCATATATTTGCCTGTCTTTCTCTCTCTTTGCTCTTTAGACAATCGCTTTTGTATGATAGTCAATTCAATATCTCTATGCGTACTCGATTGATCTCAACACTCTATACCGACTAAAGGTGGCCATCTGCACTATATTCTATTTGTTGACGACTACACCCGATGGACCACTGTATACATCCTTCCAGATCAGAAACAAGAGACTTGCATCGCCGCCTATCAGCACAACCAAGCCAAGGTTGACGCCAGAAGATACAACATCAAGCGTTTTCGGTGCGACAATGGCAGAAGAGAATTCGACACACGGCTCTTGCGACAGCTTTTGGCCACACTTGGTACAGCCCTCGAGTTCCATCCACCTTACGCCCACCATAAAAATGGAGTCGCAGAGAGAATGATTCGTACGATTACAGAGAAAGCAAAAGCTATGATACTTGACTCCCCGGCAACTTGAGTTCTGGGGGAAAGCAATCAACACTGCAGTATATCTCCAACAAGGCCTACCAAACGAAGGACTCACCAAAAGAGACAATCGCGACGGATATAAAGCTCCCTACGAAACTCCATACGAGATGATACATTCGTATGGCGAACTTGAATATGACAAGCCGCCTGATGATCCCACACAAATGAAAATCAGTTACAGAGCACCTCTTCATCACCTGCGCTGATTTGGATGCTACGTTAGCCGACTCATCCCTGAGAAGCAGAGAAAAGACAAAAAGCTTGGGGCTAGATCCAAGGTCTGTATGATAGTTGGAAACGTACACGACTCAACAACCGTATGGAGAATTTTGGATCCAGAGCACAACACGGTAAAGGCTCAATCAGATGTGATTTTTGACAAAGACAGGAATGTATACATCTCGTGCCCGCAGTCGCTAAAACGCAAAAACTCGAGCGAAACTGAACAACCTGAAATTACTGAAGAGCTCACCGAAATCGACTTATTCGATCTACCGCAAGCAGAAATACACATTGAAGATATTGTTTTGAGTAGAATGGGTGAGAGCATGGACCATGGCCACACTCGCTCTATGAGTGGAACGGAAGAACGCATGTCTCATGGCTGATCCGAATATACTCGCTAACTAGATGACGGGAATCCTGCAGCTAGAGCAAATCCCGATCTTGCGTTAACTGGGCATACAAATAATTGCCACGAAGATCGAATACCGCCTGATACAGGTGGGAATGATGGCCATCATATATATACACATATACCTCCTGACGAGGACGCTGACATATATACAGAAGGACAACGCGGTCACTGTCCAACCCTCAAATCTCATAACATACAAGCCCCATTAAAAGATGAGGTTATTACGAATAGAAATACACAAAGACATTCACGACAAGTAGCTGCTGCTACCAAGCAAGTTTCCAAAAATGAGAAGAAAGCCCCAGTACCTACAGATAGAGTTACACGAAGCAGAGCATGGGTAAATATCACCGAACTGATGAACAATGCCTTAGCATTGACTACCATAAACGACGATCCCCGCACCTACAAAGCCGCAATGCTCAGCACACAAAAGAAGAAATGGGAAGCTGCGATTATGGACGAATACAACTCTATCATACGAAACGAGACGTTCTCACCGGCACAAGCACAATTCGGAAATAAGCCAATTTGATCAAAATGTGTCTTCAAGACTAAGAGAAACCACGATGGCTCAACACGGTACAAGGCCAGGCTTGTGATCAAAGCATATGAAGTAGTGTTAGCAACGGTTCAGGACCGTCACTTCGGGTCCGGGTCCGGGTCAGAACCGAACCGTTGCCAAATTGGCCGTCCGGGTTGTCAACACACCCGAACCGTCGATTCGGGTACGGTTCGATGCAAATCTCCCAACCCGTCTGGATTGGGTGGGTTGTCAGCGGGTCGCACAGCAGGTCCATCTGTAGATTTATATAATGTTCTTGTTTTTGCAGTTGCATAATTGAACATCATCAAAATTAGGTATTTGACAGCCAATGATCTCTTTTTGAATGTTTAGCAATCAGCGACATTCATGATT
>Ga0307512_10005538_pt1 | contig 13147 bp, 17 predicted proteins | sample 14_EM_MG_FD_200267 | JGI IMG/M metagenome (GOLD analysis project Ga0307512, IMG submission 200267) | Populus trichocarpa ectomycorrhiza microbial communities from riparian zone in the Pacific Northwest, United States - 14_EM | ecosystem: Host-associated > Plants > Roots > Unclassified | place... | reverse complement strand
GGAAGGAACACATGTTCTGGACTCTGTTGGAATGGGTTTAGTTGACATGTTCTGGACTCTGTTGGATTGGGTTTTGTTGACATGTTCTGGACTCCGGCGGGAAAGGAAGTTTATGTTGCGGAGGTCGAGACATTATGCCGACATCGGCGCCATCTTGGCCAGGTGGCCGCTGCTGTATATAACGTCTCTCATTTCCGCTCTCACAGATAGTTCCAAGTCTTCAAGCAATCGCAAACCTCTCTCGCTCTCCCTCCGGTCTCTCTCTCTCTCTCTCTCTCTCTCTCTCCGGTCTCTCACTCTCCCGTATCAAATCTTCTAGTTTCTAAACGACTCCCACTTCCGCAGTACGCTCATAACAACAGGCCTCGCAGCGGCGATAGCAGGTGCCGTGGCACCTGCGGGAGTGTTTCAGTGGTGACCTATTGGTCGGGAAAGCATTGCCAACTTGTGGCTGATCGAGTGAAGTGAAGAGGGTCGGAGAGGGCCAGTGTTGAAATTATATTGCCGGGGTGAGGGTCGAAGCCGCACCCCACCAAGCAGTGGGTCGGTGCATTAGCTTGCGATTTGATAGCACAAGAAAGCTGCAACGAGTAGGTTAGGGTTCGCCCTTGGTTAACGCTAAGCGCCGCTTCTAAACACACTTCCCGGTTGATCGAAATGGACCCCCAAAGTTGTGGAGGGACGCAGGCAACGCACTTTGCTTTCACCAAGGCTGGTCTATTAAATCGAACCGTGAAGTGTCCGGTAACCCTGCGTCTGCACCATAAGCTGTACATTGGATAGGAAGATACCGAATATTTCAGCGTGTCATGGAATCGCCGCCCAACTGCGGTCGTGGAACGGGACGCTGCGATCGCCATACTACACTGCCATTGTGTGTTACGATGCGCGCAACAAGAGGAGACAGGAAAGGCAAAGAAGAGAAGAGAGTTGTCTTCCTAAGAGTGGGAGAGCTATCTACTTATATACCCTGCTCGCCTCCTGCTTAATCATCCAAATCCGTGAGTCATGCCACCTGAGGGCGACACTCCGTCAAACTTCCCTTTAGCCTTCCGGGCCTCATCAGCCCGGCGAGGCTGGCCCTGCTACAGCGCGGCGGGCGACAAAAGACCGTGACGTACTGCGGAACCTGTGCGGTGCTGTTCTGAGTTTATTGCCTAAGGGCGACAATCGAGGATGATGCTCGCAGAACCGGGTTAGGGTCACATTGTGCCTAATGCCAATGAGTGCATATGTAGGATTTCTTCTTGAAGTGTGCAACAGCAGTAGTTCACACCCGTACGTACTTACTGAGGCATTTGGCGAGTCTATGAGATAATTGGTTTCTCTTACATTGTACCTACGATATAGTCAAGGTAGTTATTGCGGTGTGAGGAATAGGGCTTGTCAGAATAATGGGCGTCTGGCCATGACTGACCAGAGGTGGCGACTGGCCATGGCGGACCAGAGGTAGCATTCAGTTATGACTGAGTCTCCGAGCACCAGCTCGGGGGGCAGTCTTCCGCCCTTCGTCCTAACGGCCCTCCTATATATAAAAAAAGCTTACACCCGCATAGTACTATAATACAATCTTCACCTTTATCCATCTATATATTCCAACAGGTTATGAGCCCGGATTGACGCTTTCTCAATCCTCCACCTATCAATATTCGCACCTCCGTACCTGACCATTTGCCAATCGCCATCCGAAACCGCCTTAGTATCTGATACCCCAGCCCCGAACTTTTTTTTTTAAGCCTCAACACATCGCGTCAACAACAGACCAACTCGACCACGTACACATTCAAGCATGGCTCGACACCTATCCTTAGCGCCAGACACTACCACTCATGGAAGAACAACATTACGAACCTCCTCGCAATGAACAACTCCCTCGAAATAGTCCTCAGTACAGAACTCACACCTACAGGCAACGCAATGGCACAGGCTCGAGACTTCCGCAAGCGGTCGCACCATGCCTCCAGAACGATCTGGTCGTCAACTGAACCCAGCATTCGAATGTTTCTCAATCGTCTCGGACATCGTGATCCGCACAGAGCCTAGAAAGCCCTATGTTGATGTTATGATGCCATATCCCAGTCTACACTCGTCACTACCCTTGCCCGTCTCCACTCCGCTGTGATGAAGCCCGGAACATCTGTGTCAAACTACACCTCCTCATCTTCGGATATCAGTCAGGAGCTGGAAGGAACTCCAGATGAAGTTACGGAGTAATACCTAATCATGCGCGTCTTCTCGACTCTTTCTGAGCAATTCACGAATATTGTGGACATCCTCAAGAACCGGGCAATTGAAGTACAAACACTCAACTCCATCAGAACAACTCTGGTTAAACACGAAACTGTACGAGCTCTTTGCAACACCACACTGGCTCCAACCTCACTCTGGCTGGAACCTCCAGCAATGCCCTTTCTGCCAACGTCAATGGTGGCAAGCACCATCGAACCAACGGAAAAGGCAAACACCGTCGAAAGCCCTACAATAGGAAACAGGTCACCTCGGATCACAGCAATATCATGTGCTACTACTGCACAACGAAAGGACACAAAGCGATCGTTAGTGAAGTCAAGAATAGAGCCACCAATATGAGACAGAGAAGAGAAGACATGTGTGAAAGGTTAGCATCCATCCATTGTGTCAAAACTGAAGACACTGCAGTACACGGCCTCACTGTAATGACAAGAGTGGCTGGAAACACACGTAATACTGATGAATAGATAACCAACTGAGGCGCTACCCACCATATCTCACCAAGTCTGATAGGCTTTCATGAATACCACCCACTCGAGGAGTTCCTACAAGCCCGTAGAACTTGGTCTTACTCCCATGGCACTACCCATGTCTCTGAGCGACAATCTTTGTAGAACTCTCCCACTAGTAATGGGCTTGTGACGGAATAATTGCAGGATTTGATGGACAAAAGCAGGTTAGTGTGCATGCGGGTCAGAACGGAATACTTTGTCAGCACTGGGACTTCTTAGCATGTCTCCAAGAGGGTTCGTTCCTGATGCTGTCCCTATCACACCACACAGGGTCACAATTTTTAATTTCTCTTCTCCCCTCCAATTCGTCTTTAGCGAACTCCCTTTCTATTCCTCCCCACCTAATACTGAACCTTCAGTATCAGTCATGTCCCTGAGTGACATCGAACGTCTCCGCCCCTAACCGAACCACACAACGTCCCGACGTCACCAGTGTTGATGACAAAACAGTTGAATAGCTCGTTGTCCAGCAGGCCATCCATCTCCAGACGGATTGGATTCGACAACAGCGTGGTTCTCTTGTTTAATCATTACTCGCGTGCGACCTAAGGAGATCATGGCGAGCTTATGTACAGTCCTATCCTGCCTGCTGTCTGCGCGGTGGCGGCTCGCTGCAGGCGCCCCTTTGCCCTCCACCCAGGCCTGTCCCAAGAAGTTGTGAAGCACACCAAGGAAATGACAAAGGGGAGAGAAAAGCGAGTGTGAGAAGTAAAGGAGAATAACAAAGGAAAGCGCTCCCCCCGACCCCTCAGGCCGTTCCCGCGGACGCCATGAAATCGGGCGTGGGTAGGAACAGCAATGGCTCCCCTCCCCCGTCCGGCTCCTCCACCCCCGCCCCCTGCTCCTCCAGCCACTCCCGTACCTCCATCTCCGACACTGCGCTCACCGCGTCGTTTTCCTTGGCCGGTACCCGTCTTCCCACATCCGTAGAGGCAAGGAATTCAAGTACCGCCCGGCTGCACCTTTCGTCCGCCAGGAGGTCACGGATCTTCCACCTATCCTTCCACCTCCCGGTCTTCTTCCGCACCTCTGCCCACAGAATCTTCTGCTGGGCCTTCCACTCCGGGCAAACCTTGAGCAGATGCTCCCAGGTCTGATTGGGGTACCGGCACCACCAGCAGCGCGGGGTGGACCGGCTCTTCGTTCAGTTGAGATACTGCCCGGACAGACAGTGCCCCGTCTTCAGCTGTTAGAACCTGCAGGCGAGTCTCTTGGTACTCCCAGCGACCGCGCCATCTGGCTTCTGGCTCCTCGGCATCCGGTATTTGGTCCTGGTGGTCCTGCCTCCTGCCCACTGGCGCGCCTCTGCCAACTTTTTCTCAGAGATCTCCCGTTTGAGGTTGGCGAGGGACCTTGCGAGCGGCATTACCCGCGCTTCCATCCAGTCGGAGAAGTTTAGCCACTCCATCCCGCGGGAGTCTGGCTCCTCCGCTGCGATCTTTGCCCACTTGCCGGCTTCCTCGTTTCCTGCAGCCCCCTTGTGGGCCAGGCACCACCGGATCTCGGTGATGATGTCCCGCCGCCAACAGCGTGGTGAGGAGCGGAGAGTTGTATGTATGGAATCGTCGTGGGGAATCAGATGTGCGGCGAATGGCAGCGGCCGACCTGCTTCCGATCTGCACGACAGCTAGCAGCAGCAGGCACCGCGAGCGTATCGAGATCAGGCGGGCTACCCGATATTGTAGAGGCAGCGCTAGAGAATGTGCGTAATATGGAAAGCGCATAATAGCAGAGCGAATGGATTGTTTGGAGCTACTACCTCGCTGTTTCGCTCCTGACATTCTTGGTGCCAATTTACGGCTAGTGTCCGCCAAAGTTGGGTAGGCACCTGATAACTCTATTTCATTGTCTATCCTTCTTCTTTCCACGTTTGCGCTTAATACGGAAAAGCTAAGCTCCAAAAAAACGGAAACTTCAACAACCCCACCCTATGCAGACCTCGCTGTCTTGAAATCTCTTAGACCCTCCTATCTTTTCTTCATTCCCTGCTGCACCTGTCAAACAGCCCATCCTCTCTGCCATCATCCGCTTTCAACGTTCCGAACTTTTACCAGCGCTGTCTCTACAATGGCCGGCAGCCCTCTTGACCTTGATACGCCCGCGCTGTCTGTTACTGCTGTCGTGCAGAACGGAAGCAGGCCGGCCTCTCCTGTTCGCCGCACATCTAATTCCGCAAGCCAGTTCCATGGAACCAAATTTCGGCTCTAACCACGCTGTCACCGAATCCGAGTCGTCTCGCAATGGATGGCCTGCCGGATAGTAATTAGGCTATTCAACTGCGTTGTCACCAACGTTGATTATCTGTGGATGCTGGTTCGGTTATGTGCGGAGGAAATCAACGTTACTCAGGAACACGATGGATACCGCTAGAAAGTATGATGCTCCCCTGATTTCAGCCTACTGCGGCGGTGAATAATGGGAGGTAGGGCTTTCCCAACGACCCCAAAGAAGTGAACATGTTGAGATGGTTCGAATGTATTGTCAAACCACTAATTACGCACTACGTCGACGTATTATCTTGACGCGGTTTCCCTAAGTAATTTCCCGTGACTTCCCCCTCTCAAGCTGCAATTACAGACATAAGGTCGACGTCATCGTCGCCAGCAGAACCAGCAGGTGGGTGGTTTGGAGGCGCGGGACAGTAGTCTGTGAGCTGGAATCGAATCCGAAGGAATCTGACTCGGGTCAGACAATCTTGCAGTAGGCAAACTACTTTCGAGTGATTTTTGTGACCCTGCCGGGAAGGCTGCAAGATCATGCATTCGAGCTCTACCAGGCCAAATATGCGACTCTAGGCTTTCGACTGCATCTTCTATCGTTAATGTCCGCAGGCAGCCCACGATCTTTGTCGCTACCATATTCTGATATGCCACAATGAATGAATAGAAGGTTAGTTTCGACCCTACGATCCAGTGGAGTGCAGAGATTACCAACACAATATTAGATCTGACCGTCCACCGCAGGTCACAAATGCCCCCACCAACGCTGGAAAGAAGAAGAGCACAATTCTGTTTGGGGAGCGAGAAACCTCGATGTCGAGCTGCTGCAGGGGGAGGAAGCCAAGGCTATGGACAAGGCAACGAAAGTCGGAACTGGGATCACCATGTTTATGGATGGGCCGCGTCTGGATGCTGAGGCTGAGGGGTACGCGGTGGTGTGGAGGAACGGCCAAATCTGGCATGGAGGGGTATCACCATCGAGATCTGTCAGAATAATGGGCGTCCGGAGATGACGGACCGGAGGCGGCACGTCCGGAGATGACAACCGCCCGAGTCTCCGAGCGCCAGCTCGGGAGACAGTCTTCCGTCCTTTACCCCTAGCGAGTCCCTCAGGCATGTTGTATATAGAGAGAATGTTCCTCCTTCGACGTTGTATCAATCAACTCATTCACTATCTTCGTCTCTATCGATCCCTGTATTCCAACAAGTTCCGATGGTGCCCAGCACATAGGGAATTGCCGTCAACGAGAAAAAGTGGGTGAAGCCTGGCGATAGGCGGGAGGCCGGACAACTAAAAAGAAGTACTGCGTGCCAAAGGTATAGAAGCCCGATGGCATAGTGGCCGGTAGTAGCTTGAAAACTTTCGCTTCACGGTTGTACCAGATTTAGGCGGGGCACTGTGTATCAGGCAGTGGGCGAAACATGGTGCTGTAGAGGGATCTAGAAGGGAAGGTGTGCTGGGTACCGGAATGCAGGAGTGTGACATGGAATGTGAAACGTATCGGTGTTTGCCAGTGTCGGTGTGTGCTTGTGTGGGTGCTGGCCTGAAGGTCTGGTATATAACGAGGGCGATCGCCCACCGTAGATTGGTACTCCACAACTTGTGTATGCCGTCTCCGTGTCCTTATCTCCGTGATCTTGCGCTTGTACCCGTTCCCTTGACCCTATCCGTGTTCCTGTCCTCGACCCTGCCGCCACTGTTGTCCTTGTCCTTGACCCCGCTCCTCTCCTTGTACTCGTCCTCGCTCTCCCAACGCGCGCGACCGCTCGACCACTATACCTGGAGCTTCGCAGGACCCATCCGTTACGTTTTGCTGGTCATGTCCGACCTGGCACTTCGCAGTACCAAAATGTGCTTTCTGGGTGAGAAAGGGGCCGGTGAAAGCAGGGCAGCCTCCGTAACCCCCCTTATCTTCGGAGGCAAGATTCTCCCCAAAAATGTTACGCACTATACGACGGAGGCGCGTACTGATTCACAAAATAACTCCTTTGAAGGAATTATCTTCCGCGCTACTGTTGACGTTCATCGCAGGGGTGTGGTTTAGTGGTATACAATTACCGCACCCAGCGGCGAAAACTAGCAGAATGTCATAATTAGTGTGAAACTAAATTTCTTCAAAGGGATTATTTTGCAAAATAATTAGCTTCATGCATCGTGCGCAGCCTTTCACTTCAGAAGGCGGCCAGACAGGGACCACATCATGCGGGAACCGACGATGTAGCCAACGCCAAGACTCCAACCAGGCTCAACCGCTCACCAGGAATCTTGCGTGAATACGAGAAGAATGGAGGACCAGGGCTCTGATTGGTGATTGCTATGTCTGTTCATCGGGGGGCAATTATGACTATGTTGATTGGCATTGCCGCCAGCTGTGGTTATCGGCGGGGGTGCATTTAACGAGAATCGCCACCCCCACTTCGACACGGGTGGGAGCAGCCCTGCTTGACCATCGCCGTATGGTTTACCACTTCATGGGAGCATGTCATTGGCTCAGCCACATCGGAGCATATGAAAAAAAATAACCCAGAAGCAAAAGAAGCAGCTAAGCGGGGGGCGGTGGGTGCCGGTCGAAGGTTTTTTTTTGGTTATTCATACTCGCGTGCAGCCTATCTAGAATATGCCGGCGTACATTTTATCCAGTTTTCCCGTCCGCTGTCCGCGCGGTGGCGGCTCGTTGCAAGCTCCCCTTTACCCTCCGCCTAGACCTGTCCCAAGAAAATGTGATGCGCACCAAGTAAATCGCGAAGGAGAAGCCATAGGATATCGTGACCGAGGACTAAGGAAGTTGAAATAAAGGGAAACCCCACACCTGCCCCCTACTCCTCGTCTGCAGTCACCATGAAGGAGGGTGTGAGGAGGAACAGCGGTACGTCCGCCCAGGCACCCAACCCCTCAGCTTCCATCCTCCTCTCCTTCTCCGGCTCTTCCCGCTCCCAGAGCTTCCATTCCGACGCCTCACGCTCTGCGTCATCCTCAGCCGACACCCATCTTCCCACATCTGTAGTCAAGAGAAAGTCAAGCACCGCTTGGCTACACCGCCCATCGATTGGACACTTCACTTCCAGTCTTCATAATTGCTTCCATCAAGCTTCTTGATCGCGCCGTGCTTCCACTGGTACCAAATATCATTGTCAAGCTTGAACGACATGATGTATGATTTCGGTGGCAAGTTTAGGAGATTCGGTGGCTAATTGAGGACAAATAGGGAAAATTCTTCGATTAGAGGAAATAGTATTGGGCTGGAGGATGAGGAACTTCTTTTGAATCACTTTTTTATTTTTATTTTTATCGAGTATGCGCGAAAGGTTTGATGAAGCTGCGGAGAGGGCTCATAACCAGTCAGCGGGAGTGAAGTGGCGATGTGATTGTTGTCTTGTGACGATATGACGCCACTGCCCATATCTATAGCAGTAGCAGTCACGGGGACTGACTAAGGATACAGAAGACATGCGACATCACTGTGAATACCACTCGCATAGTCGTCGATACTCCAGAACCCGCCGTTTATATTCGCACAATTATTCTCTAGCGTATCAATTCAGTCTGACCGAAAGTTGTGCCTACTTGCCCCTGTTTTTCATGGTAATGATACTCAAGTCTTGAATGATTTACGGATTTGGAGTGTGGTGAGGAGAGTGTGGTATGCCGTCGGACGTGCGGGCTGCGGGTTTGGGGTCGTATTAGTTAGGAAACATTGAAAAAACGCACTCGAACATGACTTACCCTTCTTATCCTTACGCTTCCGATATGCCTTTTCGCGTGCCAGTCGACATTTTGCCAGGCTGGACCAGCAGCAGTCGTCTGGAAAGGTTTGGGAGATGAGTTAACGCTGTTCGAAGAGATTGTAGGAATGCGATTGGTACGGGTGAGGGACTTGACAAACGGAACCAAATCAGTGCGAGCATGATATTTGTTTAATCATGCTCGCGTTCAGCCTATGTAGACTTGTTAGATATATCGATCGCCCAACGTGGCCCATGGCCGAGGCCTGCCTAGACCTCTGCGAGCAGATGCGCGCGCGGAATGTATCGGGTGGCGTAGGTGGCCAATAGCCACCGGTGACATCTAGACCGGAGGTGGCAAGATGCCACCGAAGGATCTAGACGAGCCGGTATTAGGGAACGGGTTGAACGTACATGTATATATAGCGAGCGGTCATCCAGTCTCAGTGAAAAGATTAAGTAACGGAATTCCTACCTATCTATATCGAGCACTCTTGACATCCGGACTCCCTCGCCGATATCCTGCCATCTGGGGGCTACGGCAAACGCTCTCGACTTGCGGTGTCCGGCGGCTACGGTGGCGCTCACGTCAACGTCCGGCGTTCGGTGGCTACCGCGAGAGATCTGGACGACGTCCGGGTACTGGATGCGCTCCCGTCGACGTCCGGTGTCCGGTAGCTACGGCGAGCGCTATCGACCTCCTGTCTCCTGTGCCTGTTTTACGACTTGGGTACCGTTCGATTGGTGTACGACAAGCCGTCCAGCTTGAAGGATCGCATTCACCAGGATGATCTACGGGTTTCCGTCTCCCTGCGCTCGGGCTAGGGCAAAGCGTGTCAGAAACAAAGCAAATTTGCGAGTGAGACTCAATGCGATGAGCACGACGTCAAGGAGGTGGATGGCGAGTGAGAGGCGCCCTGTTGTGGTGTGTGCTCGGGTGTGTTGCCAGGGAAAGAGAGCAGCGGAATAGGATTTGATCGGTTCGCGAGGAGCGGTGGACTTCCGCAGTTTGATGGGTCCGGATATGTTTCTTTGCTATGTTGGATGACGAGGTCCTCGTCTTGGAAAAAATTGGGGCAGATGACGGTTAGTCAGCACGAGACACTGACAAGCGAGTGGCTGGGCGAGATGGCTCCGTATCCTGTACATAGCACTCGATTGCAGGGTCAACACCGCTCTTTCTCCAACCTCTTCTACAGCTCGTATTTTCTCCCCCGTGTCTCGAACTTGACTTCAACACCTTACCTCACCTTCCCCACCGCCGCACCGTTGCAGACCGCTCCCCACGTTTCCCCATCATTACACACCAGACCACACCGTTCAGCACCATCTCCACTAGTCCTCCCATGGCAAAATGTCGACTGGCACGCGAAAAGGCATATCGGAAGCGTAAGAATAAGAAAGGTAAGTCTTGTTCGAGTGCATTTTCTCTAGGTTTCCTAACTAATAGAACCCCAAACTCGCAGCCCGCACGTCCGACGGCACACCAAACTCTCCTCACCCCCCACCTCTTACGGCCTTGGGCGAACCATTACTACCAAAGCTGTTGGTGCCGGAAAATTCGGAGTTGGATTCGGAAGATCTCCTCCCTGGAGTTGAGGCGGAGGATTTCTGGTCTCCGCAAACAGCCAGATCCTCGCTGAAAAATTTGGATCCCTCCCCCATTAGCCGGTTTGGGTCTGCAACGATTTCGTCAGCAAAACAGGCAATTCTCTGGACCGTGGATCTTAAAGTTTGGGACCTCCACGATGTGCATGGATCGCCGCCACTGCAGGACACCCCGGGTGATGCGCTGCTTGGTCGGCTCCAATTGCTCTTGGACGAGGTCCCACACGAGAATTTCACGGAATTTGTGTGTTGGGTGCATGAAGTTGCCACAGGTGGAATGAAGCAACTTTCCGACAGCTGCTCCGAAATTCACCGGGAGTTACTATGATGCTTGCTCCTTGTCGGTGCCAAGGCGTTCCCGATTGACGGCATACAAGGCATGGCGGCCGTACGTTTCTACCGTGCTGTTCTTGCGTGGCATGCGCTCGTCACGGAACTCCGGTAAGTAGTATAACCCATTATGAATGGCCATTCAGCAATAGTGTGCTGACTGAATATCCATCTACCCAGCACGCTGATGTTGAAAATGCTTCCCGCCGCGCTGGCGTAGGTGCGTCGACGGGAGTGACGCCGACGGAAGCGACGCCGTGGCAACGGCGGGGGAGGCATTGTTCGACGGCTTGGCATTCTTCCAAAGCGGCGTCTTTCTCTTTCTTCTTCTTTACTCTTACATCCGTAGACAACAGATAGAATACGAGCATAACTTCTTCTCGCATTGAACCATCACCACCACTATCGCCACTCTCTGTCTCGCTCTCTCTCTCTCTCTCCTTTCTCTCTCCGTGGTCGGGTCAATTTTTAACAGGTTATGAGCCCTCTGCCGTAACCGCCACGCAAATACTTCAACAAACCTCCTACGATCGTTCTTCCTCGCGTCGAAAGCAAGCTCCAAGAGAGCTAAGCAGTAAGCGCGGGGGCCGGCGATATCGAGGCCCTGTTCTTTACGTCCTCCTACACTCTCCGTACAACTCTCGCTGACAAACACACGAGTAAGAAAAGAAGCAACCCCGTACCTACCGCCACCGTGACCTCGAAACCCTTCGAACACCCTCTTGGAACCATTGAGCTCCTCGACAGCACCAACTACGTCACCTGGAAGAGGCAGTGTAGTCGTGTTCTCAAAGGCATCAATCAAAGCATGGAGGATTGTGCTTGGAGAAGAGCAAGAACCAAACAACCCAGTGGGATTCGGTGCTGCGGCGGTCGTTGAAAGAGCGGTCTACAGCGATTACACGACCCGTCGCGATCAGGCCAGTGCCATCATCAGTGGATCCTGCTGCAACGAGGTTCAGGTCCATGTGGAAGACATTGATGACCCTGCCCAAATGTGGACTGTGCTTGCTACGAGGATGGATGCAGCCGCTACTGTTGTTGGACGAATGACCCTTCGCCGAAAGTTCCATGCCCTACGCCCAGTCACTGGAGATCCGATCAACACCTACTTTACTTGTCTACTGGAAGTCAAGAATCAGCTCATTGGAACCGCTGAAGCCATATCCGATGCCGAATTCAAAACCCACATCTACACCTCCCTCCCCTCCATGTTCGATGTCATTGTCATCATTCTCCAGACTCAAGCCGATACTACAATCCAACAAGTCCTAGACGCCTTGAAGGAGCATGAACAAAACCAAGCAATGACGGTCAAGCCTGATGCTGTCTCGGAAGCGCTGTATACTCAGCAAGGTGGAAGAAGTGGCAATCAACGAGGAAGAGGAGGACGACGAGGCAACCAAGGAAGGGAACGCTTTCAGAAATGGTGTGACTCGTGCAAGACTGGAACCCCACAACACTGTCGACTGCTGGAGCAAGGAGAAGGACAACAAGCGACCGCATGAACAAGTGAATGGTTGCTACCACTGCGGAGAAGAAGGACACATCAAAAGCAACTGTCCTGCCAGGAGAAAGGGAAATGCTCTACGAAATAGTAGGACTGCCCAAGAGCAAGACGGAAACGGACGCGGACAAGGAGGATACGGACCTGCTCCCAACCCTACTGGCAACCAACATTGACTCGCGGGGTCCACCTCCTTCAGCGCGGAGGTGATGGTAGCGTCATATCGATCGGCAATGTCAAACGGAACCTGGGTGATTGATTCTGGTGCGTCTCACAATTACGGCAACAATCTTCGAGACTTCCGGAAGAACTCAGTTAAGGAAACGAATATGATCATTAAATTGGGAGATGATCATCAAGTACAAGCAAAGAAGAAATGAGTTGTTCGTCTGGGTGGAGTGGATATTGAGGCGCTCTTCGTTCCGGAATTCCGAATATCTCTCCTGTCAGTAGGACAACTCGACTCACACGGATATATGTCATCATTCCGATCAGGGATATGTTCGATTGCCGATGCAAATGGACGAAAAGTTCTTAGCGCCAACCTTGAAGATGTCCTATACATCCTATCAACGGATGGATCGGTACACATATCCGAAATCAGGATGCTGCGAACCGCTCCACATTCAAAAACAGTAAATATGTGGCATCGATGTCTCGCGCACCTCAATCATCAAGACTTGAGACGTCTCTTGGATTCCTCGGGTGAGCGCATCACCGATCCAACAGACGAACCAGTTATGGATCTTGTGGGCGTCGAGCCGGTGACAGATCCTATAGACATCGAGCCGGTCACCGATCCGACAGACGTCGACGATCGTATGAACGACGAGCCGGTGATGGATCCTATGGACGTTGAGCCGGTCACCGACCCTGTCAGATAATATAGATGATTGGTTGCTTAATTTTGTTCGTACAAGAATACGGAACCTCTATATATACAAATGAGATCCGCGATCCCGCGGGACCTAGTTTCCCCGTCGGGATATCCTTCATCC
>Ga0307512_10005537_pt1 | contig 13148 bp, 11 predicted proteins | sample 14_EM_MG_FD_200267 | JGI IMG/M metagenome (GOLD analysis project Ga0307512, IMG submission 200267) | Populus trichocarpa ectomycorrhiza microbial communities from riparian zone in the Pacific Northwest, United States - 14_EM | ecosystem: Host-associated > Plants > Roots > Unclassified | place... | reverse complement strand
TGAGTTTGGTATGCCACGAAACGCCTATGGTGATCGAGGCCTTGCTGCGCCCAAAATGGGAGGTGGTGGTGGATGTCTTCACATGTTTCATGCATGGCCCAACGAAGGACATCCATCACGCGGATGCGATCCCCCGCGGCCAGCCCACTTGGAATAAGACCACGGATACGGCGATCGACCTCTCCCGGCGCGAAGAACATCACAGAATGACCTTTCCCGAGTTGACGCATTCGCATACAACCTATATCCTAATAAGTTTTCTTCACATCAGGGAATTTATGGGTATACCTTGTACCAGTCTATCTTTGGTGACCTTTGGACCAAGCATCACAGCCGCACGCATTCCTTGGGGAAGCTTGAGATCCGTTCCTCTAGTGTGGGCTTCGTCGAGATATACTACGCATTTTTCCAGCTGCCTGTTGAAGGGTGACGAGATGAATGGCTCTGTTGTCCCATCTGGAGTGACCACGGTGAGATGATCTGAATCGTTCAAGAAGATAGCAGCAGAGACACCCGGCCGGAGGGATAGCCAGTGTTGGGCGAGTTCTTGATTCCGAAGTTCGAGCATCTGAGCTCCGACGTCTAAAAGTACCCGTATCTCAGGAGTTTTGCTAACTAGACGTCGCAAGAAAGCAGTTGCGGATTCGCGCTCGCCATTCTCTCCCTCGGTACACTCGTAGTGGTTGTTTTCGGGTAGCAGGAGATTTCGCAGAACGAGAGCATTAGTACCGAGGACAAAATCGGGATCTTCCTGGGTTATTGATGTGGGTAAGAGATACCGGTTGTCATTTGTGCCGCTGAACCCCGTCGTAACGTTCTCCTTCTTTTCCACCAAATCCCAGGCTGATGTCGGGAGTTTAGACGGAAATTCTCTTGCAGCCCGAGGAAAGACTACTTGCGATAGGTAGAAATCCACCGCTCCTTTATTCCTTGAGAATAACGGCCAAGGAGCTCATCGACTTGGCTTTCGTCTTCGATGTTCACACCGTCGAGTTGGCAAAGCTCCTCAGGGAGGTCTCGTCCTAACGTGACCCAGTGATCATATTCCATCTCGGGACTATCGAGTTTGGCCAACAAGTCAAAGCACAAGAGAATCTGGTCCTTCGTTAGGCCACCGTAGTAATAGCTGAGACAAGTTAACGCGATTGCAACATCGGGGTGACTGAACTCGGCTCTCAGGCTTGGTACATCCTGTGTTCATAGTCGGTAAAATTCCGGCTGCTAGATCAAATACCGCATACCTTTGCTCGATATGGGACAGCCAACAACGTCCTGCTAGGATCGAGACCATAATCTACTCTCCAGCGTCGCTCTTTGAGTACATAGCCAAGAATTCCTTCGCCGTCCATCAGTAGCCCACGAAGAAGGAGAATTCCTTTCAACATGGTCGTTCCCGCGCAATGCGAGAATATCAAATTGCGATCATTGCTGGATAAGACTCTCTGTGAAATGACGCGGCGAGCAGCCTCCCGAACTGGCGACGGGAAAACGCCCATTGGTAGGTTGGGCAGTTGTCCTTCGAGAGCATCGTTAACGATGAGTGAAGATATCTCCTGTGAAATAGCGGGATCGAGTATGCGAATAGTCGGAAATCCTCTCGCAGTCATGTCTATTTCGAACTTCTTCGGGAACCTCTGATGTAATCTCTTGGCGTGTTCTTGCAAGCGGCCGAATACCTGCTGTATCGTGGTCCACCGATTGGGGTGATCGTCGACAGGCATCTGCTTCCCTGCGGTATAGATGAGTTGATATCGTACATGGAGAATTTCGTCGCTCTCGTCTAGCACGTCGCGTGATGCCTTGGCTACCAAGTCCTGCAAGGCTCCCATTTCACTAGCGATCGAATGTTTCTTGAGGTTTCCGTGTGATTTCAGGAGAATATCGATGTGCATGAGTTTCTGAGAAAGTATGTGCTCAGGTTGGACAACTAGGACACCACCTTCGGCGACACATCTTCTGTAAAGACCTCTGATGGTCTTGACCAGGGACAGATCCATGCGGAGGCTACGAGAAAAAGGAAGGTAGAAAATGGGTCTGTTGGCCAGGCCAGAGAGTCGGCTGACAAGTAATTGGAACATCTGATTTGAGAGGGGTTTAAGAGTCACGACTCTCACGAGATTCGAACCTTCCGCAAGAGTCGAGGCAACAAGAGGTGTAATAACAGGTGACTTTCCCTCTCCCATGTTGAGTTGAAGAGATATGTTCTGCTTAGATGTTGGGGAAATCATTTCGCGTGCGACGGCTATCTGAACTGGACGAGCCAGGATATTCGCTTCAATCTAGTCAAGTGTCTATCTCAGTCGATCAGAACTATTTCATTAACATAATGGACGGACCTGTACTAACAGCCAATCGGGTGTCGATTCTGCCAGTATGTCGTTATGGATAGCCCCAGTTTCCCGAAGAAGTTCCTCATGTCTTGGTCTAGATGAGAGCTCCAACAGGCGTAGAGAATGTCGATATTTGAGGAGAGCAGTTGCGAAGTGAGTGATCACTGGTCGCCACTTATCGGGAATTGTATTGATGCGATCTCGGGCTAACTGACGGAGTAGCGATCGGGAGGTTATTCGGGGCCAGAGGCCCGCAATGCTGTTGGTTTCCTCCACAGTTTGGGACGGCTCTAGGGCTCCCTTTATCTGGAAGAATATTTTGTCTTTAATGTGGGAACACTCATGGTGGTAGGCAAGCAGGAGCTCGTGCGGAGGCACGGCTCCCCGCACCAATTGGCGCGCAGGTTGTCGCAAAAGCTCGAGATGGCTCTTATTCAGCTCATGTCCGTAGAGCTGCAGCAAAGGCCGACGTGAATTCTGGAACTCTTTAATAAGACCGTCAAGGCCAGGCGAACTAGCAAGTTGCGGGACGGTTTCTGCTGCGGTGGGATGGTTGATGCGACCTTGATAAAGTTCTCCATCAGTAGATGGAGTCGGGACGTTGGCGCAGGACACCATTACGTCATGAAGCGAATACGAAGGTGCTCCTGGCTTGCTGGTGATGAATTGGGGCGAAACGACGTATAGCCCGACGGCAGGTATCGAGGTATTGACATATGGCTGCATGATGCCCTGTAACTGTGTCACATGTTCTCTCAGTTTGACGTTCCGGGCGATCGACTGGATGTATGGCACGAGGTATCCGATGAAAGCAGTCTTGTCGAACCACTGTTCGGGGAATTCAACTCGTTCATAGTGTGGCCACTGATCTAGTATCGCCCTCGCGACTATTGTCAATTCTCTATTAATGGTCGCATTGTATCCCGCTGTATTCCGCCTCTGTGTGGTCTGTAAGGAATACGCTGGGGTGAAGTATATGGGTCGGGCGGATTTGGATATCAAGTTTTCGAGATGCGCGAGTCGTGGGGCGAGTCCGTCTGAGAGCATATAAGAGCGCTCTGGCGGGGGACTGAGGTCGCGACAACGTTTGTCCAGAGCAAACACAGTTACAAAGGGAATAACGTCTTTATACTTGGACTTGCTATAAGCTGCCGCTGAAAGAGAAAAACACAACTTGATTTTTGAATTTCGTTCGCCCTCATTTGTTGCACTGCGACAGAGGTCATAGATCACAAACCAGTCCCGTGAGGCATCAAAACTGAGCCAGTATCGACTGTACCGCAGTGAAACCGCGCTGTTGGAAGGGCCAATTGAACCCCATGAACTCATGAGATCCCAAAGGTCCGACGACAGGCCGCCAAAAGATGGCCGACCATTCAAAATAGACCAGGACGTTTGAAAGGCGACATGTTCTGTAGTTCCAAGATCCGAAAGATCCCTTGACTTGTAAATGATGTCATCCGGGGATGCTCGCCTCAAAATCTGTAGATCCGATGGATAGTATAGGTCGTTACGTGAGGTTGCCCGATTTAATAATGAAGGGTTGCGATTAGGGGCGCCGAACACAGTGGGTGGATCATACAAGACCTCCAAGTCCCGGGCGTGGTCATAGATGGTGCATACAATCTGGAAGAAGCCGTGGTGCTGCGATAGTACCGGAAGGTCGTTCCATTTCACTGTAGCCATCGACCGTAGGTGATGTGGATAGTAATCTCTGTTTGGCGTCAATTTGCCCATGAATTCCAGCAGCTCTGCCTCGTAGACATCGAGTCTTTGAAATGATCGGCAGGAAGCGCTTTGCAACATGTAGAGGGCTTCTTCTGTGCCAGTGTGACCGAGCAATGGATCGGGAAGACAGTGGCTAGTAAGCGCATGCAAATAACATTGGTAGAGCTTTGAGCTTAGGCTGGTAGCACCAGTAAGGCATTTGAGATCGGTGTCAATTGTATATTCGTGCCAACGGACATGCTCTTCGGCACCAGTATCGATAGAAACCTTGGCGAAATGACTAATTGTCTTAAAGGAAATGTTTCCTTTAGGGATGATGACCCGTCGTGGCAGCAAGGTGACGTCGTAGCCGGTACTGCTGGGGCGCAGGACAAGTTTATTTGTCAGGCCAAACATTGTTCCACACGTCTGGGTCTCGTCAATAACATAACCAGGTATGCTTCGACACTCGAGCTCCCAGTTTGTGTTGACGAAGAATGATAGACGTAAACGAGGGAGAGAAACTTCCAACGTCTGGGCGATGTGCGTGGCCATAATTTGATCCGGGGATTCTAGCGGTGACAGCAGGTTTGCTACCACACTGAACGTACTTGAGCGAATGTCGATGAGTTGCACCGAGGAAACGCCTTGACCAGGTTTCTGGAGGGTAGCACGGGGTTTAATACTCCGGTTGTGGATATAAAGCCGCCAATTAGAGGTTTCAGATGTCCACGGGGATCCAGCTGGACGAAATTCGAGCTCGTGCGTCCTCAAGTCAAGCCAGTGAACATATTTGTCAACTAAACACCTTGGGAAATCTCCGAGGAGTTTTGACCGTGGGATGAACTGTAATCGTTGCGAGTCTCCTGGCTTCCTTGCTTGCAAGATTAAAGTCCTGTTTTTCCACGAGAATAGGATCTTTGCGTGGTCAAAATTACGACCGAACGCCTGAGGAGAGCAATGCCTTACCTGGTATCCAGATACGGCAGATCGAGTCATATAGTCCATCCCAGGAATGTCAGCCGGAACCACACTAAAAGTTCGCTAAAATAACATCAGAAAAGGAAAAAAGGGTTTAAAAAGGTTTTATCACCCACCGCTCCGAGTAAACTCGCGTACAAGGGGTGCTTCACTATCTTCTGCGGAAGTCTTCCCAATTGTTTCCCGTCGACGAGTAGTTGCCCTGTTAGTACATCATAATAAATGTTCTGACCTCCTTCTGTTACACATGAGATCCACTGAGAATTTGGTCTGGGAAGTATCTGCCAACTCGAAGAGCCGCAAAAGCCTAGCCACATCTGTGAAAGGGCATGATTATAGGCGCATGATTGCAACAATTTGGCTTGATTGAGGTCTGTTGGGTCCGATCGACAGAAGATTGGCTCCAAGTCATACAACAGCCGGCGATGGCGACTCAGTACCCGCGCAAGATAAAAGGAGTTGTCATCTGAGAGGTATGGTGGTGTGTTGATATGGACGATGATCGCACATTGCACAGCAATAGAGAAATCTTCATCGTCCGAAAGAAGGGTGGGCAGGTGTTTCGGGCATACGTCAAATGTCGAAAAGCAAGTTGCAGCGAGGATACATAGTCGACGTCGCAAGCCTGCACAGGATGATTCATTTTGCGCAGACTCTAATTCATTGCGTATCGCACATATCCATCGATGCGTTACATTTCGAACGCCCCGCAACAGCGCGCAAGCCCGCACGGAAATCCCAATGTCCGTTGTCGATGCCAAAAGGCGGCTGCAGATAAGAGCTAGGGAACGATCAGTCAACCGCCGCGTCAGATATATCTCACATACCAATAGTCCGCACAGTGACCTCCTCCAGCCAATTGGCCTTTATCTTTCCAAGAAGAGACTCCTGCTCGCGCAGGAGCGCATTTCCAAAGCTGGAAATCCCAAGATCTATATGCCACTCACGAACGCCATCTAACAAAGGTCCGAGTTGCCAAGATGCCTGTGTTATCAAGATGTGCACTTCCTCGCGACGAAAAGAAAGGGAAGGCGAAGCGAGTTCTCTTGCAATGTTTAACCACTGCAGACGTGGGCCACTGCGCAAGCCCGAAAATGCAACGTATTCATGTAGGCTTATTTCCTTAGGGCAATCATCTTGAGCAGCGATGACGTCATTTGCGGTGTGTTGGGTGCCAGATACGTAGAAATGGAGGCGGTTGTATGGACTTGACTTGGGAATGGAAGGCATGCACAGCTTTGCAACACTGGACTCAGAGAGTGGATGGATCACCCAGGACCCACAATTACGGTCAAAGGGCTTGAACGATAGTCCATTATTAACCAGGACGGAAGACTCTTGTGCGGGGATCTGAACCATCTTGTAGTGAGTTTGATCGGCAAATGATTTTGTAGTTGAAGCAATGGTGACTCGGTGGTTTTTCCCCGTCCATCGGCGGAGGCCAGAGAACGTATCCAATACAAGCCAAGGCGTATCGTGCGAACTTGGAACTGTGGACTGGCCTATGTCACGGAGAATCTTGTAAGTTATATCGCGCCAGATCGAAAATGCTCGGGGAGGAGACAGCTCAAACACCACTCGCTGTGCGTGCATCGTCGAGGAGGGAAGAGGCCATTCATGGACATGGATTTTCAGAGCTTTTGCCTGATGTTCCAGTTTGCATCGCTGACAAATCTGTAGAAAGCAAACGAGTGCTAAGAGATGAGTTCCGGGCACGCGTCGGCCTCTCAGAACGCGTGGGTAAGCACGGGAACTGTTGGTATTGATAATGGTAAGCTACTCACCTCAGAACGCGTGGGTAAGCATGGGAACTGAGGGTACAGGATGAACTGTCTACAATATATAATGACTGTAATAAGGTTTTGGGGTACCGGGCTAAACGAGTGTGCTAGTAAACATCTGTCAAACCAAAGAATGTAGGGTATTGTCCAAGGTGTCCATATCTAATCGATCCGCTCACGCGCGCTATTTGCAACACTCCCCCTCATTTCGCAGACAGTCTGGGCACTGCAGCGAAATGCCTCCAAATAAAAACGGGGGTGCGCAAGGATTATATTCAGCGGCTGTGGCCGCGCGTTGGGGTTTTTCTGCCAGTGCACCAGAGCGTGCATGGCGCGGGGACGGGTGTGACGGTGTGTGACGCGAGTGTGATGGCCACCAAACGGCCGCGTTGCCTTGTCCTGTCTTGACATCTTCCAGGACGACACTGTGCCCTCTCGATGGGCCTCGAAATGAAAACGAAAAATGAATGGGCTTCTTGACGATAAGAGCCCCAGACGACGGATGGAAAAAGGAATAAAGGTGTGTGGTTGGCTTTTCGGGACGGTGCTGGCAGACTGATTTGACTCTGCACAGCCAGGTGTTTTCTTGTGGGCGACGATGCCCAGTGCGACGTTTCGTTGTGGGGCGTCGATGCCCGCTGTGATGTTCATGGCCTCAACAGGCCCTTTCGACTTGGCGATATCAACTCCGGGTGGCCTCCTTCCCGGATCCCAAATGGCCGGGGCACCCACACTCGGGTCCCTTCGTGGTGGCGCGTCGCGCATGCTTTTGCCCTCGTTGGGGCCCCCTTGCGGTATCGTGTGGTGTTCATGCTCGCGCTCCGGTGGCAGCGCCTTGGGCCTACGCCCGCTGTCTTGCGGCAATGCCTCTGCGCGTTCGCCTTTGCCTGTCGACGGCATCTCGATGTCGCGCTCGACTTTTCGTGGCAGCACCTCGGGCGGCGGCTCGTGCGCATGCTTGCGCTCGTGGTTTTGCGGCGGCATCCCAAGCGCGCCCTTGTCTCCTCGCGGCGCCTCTCCCTGCAGCCGAATGGGTTCGCATTCGCCCTTGTTCGGGCGTGGCTCGCGCTTTCGTGATAGCGCCTTTGGGTTGCGCTTGCCCTTCTGCGGCAGCGCCTCTTGCGGTGGCACGTCGACTTCGCGTCCGCGCCCGGCTTTGTCTTGCGCCCATGACACCAACGCCTCGGGCTTAGCGGCGCTGGCTGTCTCAGCCTCGTCAGCGGGTCCGACGCCGACGGTATCCTCGGCCAGGGCTGGTGCAACGCCCACGAGCAACGGCGCTCCCCCTCGTTTGTACACATCGATGCGCGAGGGTTTGACTTCCCCGACATCTGCATTCACGGCCATTCCAGCAAGCCCAAAAGGGTCTGGATCTCCGAGGCATCCAAGGAGGATAGGTGGGTCGTCTGATGCTGACGCTCCCCCTGATTCATGCAGGTCCTCTGCTTGTGCGTCAGGCGGTTTCCAGGGTTCGGGACGACGGACTTCTGTGATGCGCTGCTCGGTAGCAGCGCCTTCTCCGCACGACGGATTCTCGCGCACAAGGGTGTCGAGTGGCAACGGAATGGGGAGTGAGGGTGAAAATGAGAAATGTTGAGGGGTAGACGGGGCGGCATGCAGCTCGCACCCCACAGACGGTAAGTTAATGTTTTGCTCCCCCTCGAGCTGTGATGCTGACCCGGTACAGGTATCCGGATCGACGATGACGACGCCCAGGTTGGGCCACGGATTGGGGCGCGTACAAGCACCCTCGTCAAGAATGGGCCTCCGCGCCTGGTACACGCGGACACGGGCCTTCGGAACGATGAACGCCGGCTCCCAAATGATGGAGCTGTGCCTTCGCGGGTCGGTGAGGTCGGGAGGATGGCCGTGCGCCTCTCCAATGGGCGTCTTGCCCTCATGTGCCTGCGCCGATGTCAGGCCCATCTGGCCCATCGCGCGCTGCAATGCCTCACCCGGGAGCGACTTCAACGGCCCTCCAACTTCAGTGGGGGCTTGGGTCTGCATGGGCGACTGGTGAATGGGAGGTTTCGCGGCCTCTCTTGGCGGCGGCATGTCATGCGGTGGCGGCTCCAAATCCGCGCCATGTTCTGGTACTGGGGATGCTGGCGTCCCTGCGTTGACGGCCTGCGAGCGCTGCGTCCCAGCAGTCTCGGGGGTGAGTGGTGGTGATGACAGTGAGGTGAGGAGCATGTCTTCCTCCGGCGTGGCAAGGTGGCTAACCCCGGGCTCTTGCAGCTCGATGCGAGGAACTCTGTCCTCTTCGACGCTTGCGTTCTCCCCGGCGATTCCCCCCTCCTCCAGCATAACTTCTGGCCCCATGCCTTCAAGATGCATGGGCGCGTTCGGGTTTGGGTTGATGTCTTCCCCTGGCATCGAGACCGGCTCAGGATGAGCGACTCCTTTGGGGGTATTCGCGTTCGGGTCGCCTGGCTGTCCCTGTAGGTCCGGCTCCGCACAGTCGCCGTGTGCATGGGCGATCTCTTCGATGGCTCCTGGCTCGCCCGATATCGCCTCTGGTTCCGCGCCGAGGGTTTGCGCATGAACGTCCTGGGTTGGGACCTGTGGATGCTGCTGGGACAGGACTGCCTCTGTGCCGACGATTTGCACAAGAGTATCCCCTTCCTCGGCCAATGGACATCCCTCCCCCTCAAGATCGGCGGCGTGGGTGGTGTCTGCGGGGCTGGTTTCGGGTTGCTCTGCTGCACCCGACGACTCCTCCACGGTTGGGGCTGTCACCGGCTCCTCCTTCGGAGCGCGACAATCACGGGTGCGGTGGCCCTCCTCTCCGCAGCTGTGGCATTTGCCCCTGCGTCGCCTTCGGCCGCTCTCCCGTCCTATGGCTGTGGGAGGGTTTCTGGTGAGTTCTTCTTTCCTAGTGTCTTCCAGTCCTGGCTGACCGAGCTCTTTAGTGAGCCCGTCCCATCGCGCCTTCGCCGTTTTGGGGCAGTCAAGTAGGCAGAGTACGATTTGGGGTGGGAGATTCCTGAACAGGTGGTATCGCGCTGCAGCATCCTCGCGCTCCCACTCCTTTATGGCCTGGTTTTCCGTGTTTGTGGGGTGGGCTGCGTCCTTTGGAATGGGACACATGGCTGTTCCATCAAAGTGGCCCCAGCGGTGCATGGCCTGCATGGCCTCTCGGAAACGTGTGGTGAAGATAGCCCAGTTAGAGGCATCATCTTGAAGAGGTGGGATAGTGGCGAGGAGTGCTGGAAAAGACATAGCGATGTACTGTGGTTTGACACGTTGCAGCAATGACAGTTGGTTTTCCTATTGGGCCAGGGCAGGGCCCATAACCTGTAGAAAGCAAACGAGTGCTAAGAGATGAGTTCCGGGCACGCGTCGGCCTCTCAGAACGCATGGGTAAGCACGGGAACTGAGGGTACAGGATGAACTGTCTACAATATATAATGATTGTAATAAGGTTTTGGGGTACCGGGCTAAACGAGTGTGCTAGTAAACATCTGTCAAACCAAAGAATGTAGGGTATTGTCCAAGGTGTCCATATCTAATCGATCCGCTCACGCGCGCTATTTGCAACAAAATCATCCAGTAGTGATACACGAAAGTATCTGACCGCTCGTGACTCATCTCCGAAGCCCTGCGTAAAAGAGAATGCGACTGCTGATTCAAAGAATATAGCTCCGCGCGTTTCTTCTCCCGCTCTCTTTCGGCATGCGCATTTATCTCGTCATAGAGGCGTTTCAAATCCTGGGAAGTCCGAAAGTACTTGACAGCAAAACAAGAATCATTGACGTCGTTCGAGAATATGGACGTGACTCGAAATGCCTCCGTGTGTCGCCGACGTAGGTACTCCTCGATATGTAAGGCACGATTTATGGTGGATTCCCGATGGAGGAGTAAGTCGTGGAGGAACTTGGAAGGAATTTCCGGAGAATATTCTTTCAGCATGGGTAACTGATAGACGACGATTCGATCCAGAGCCATCCAAAGATCCATGATCGTCAGAATCATAATGGAATTATCTTCAGGATTGGTTCCATATGGATCTTTCGCGCCAGCATAATACTGCTGGATGCACGACGCAATCACATCCGGAGCATCCTCGTTGTCGGTAGATGTAGCGACCCACGATTCCAAATTCCTCTCCACAGATAACTCAAAATCCGCGATTGCGACGTGCTGGTCTTTGGTAATAGCGCACTGGAGCTGGCCGTTCAAAAACCGTGGGAAATCGTGCACGGGATAAAAGCGTGATCCCTGGGGTTTAAAGGAGGTCTGCGAACGAGCATGTGAGACCGGGCCGAGGATCTTCGTGAGGTAGTCGTAGGACGAGTTTAGGGATATGTGTGTATCCGCGACGAAATCGAGCGTCCCAGGCTGTAATGTAGGACGAATCGACCCAACTTTCTGGAATGTCGTCCACCTCTTTGAAAGCAATGCCTCAGTAGCTTTGGCACTGTTGCGGACGTATTCACAGAGATGCGGTGCAACGGCAATGCCCAATTTTGAGAGACGTCGAGCCATTTTGACCCTCATAGCGTAGAGTAACTCGCTGAGGAAATCGCTGCGCAGGCATTTACGCAGAAGATGAGCATGAAAAAATAGCATGAAATGTTTGTAAAGATTGTCGATATGCAGGGAGGTCTGAAGGGTGACCCTGAGCACGAGCCATAATGGGGATCTTCGCCATGGCTTGTACGCGTCACACCATAGGACTTCATCTCCTATTCGTTTGGTGATGCGATTCACGTCTGCTGGCTGACCGAATCCCCTGAGAATTCCAACCAATAGCCCAGAAATGTATCTGGGATGGACAGTTTCGCGAACCTCGTGAACGGCAGATCCAGCCTTGGAGGTAGTCGGAGTGGAATCCAAAACATCGACATCCATTTGAACGAGGAACGAGGAGAGTTCCTGGAGGAAGCATTCGTCCATAAATGTGTCCACAGGCGCCTGGATGGCGGGTCCTGGGTAGGAGCACAGGAGCTTTCCCTCGGTCTTCATGACGTCAGCATTCTGTGGCGAGACTTCAAACACCTCGAACTGAACGAAGTTGGCGGGGGTAAGCCTGCGCACGATGAGGGCGGCATTTTGGGCACGAATATGCATGGAAAATACGTCTGATAGAAATGGTACACTGGAGCTCGGTCTCCTTGAAAGGGACCGTTGCAGCGCGACGGACTGATTCCATCATCTTGATGATACGCATCCATGAAGGAGATTCTGAAGAGGGGATGTGTTGAAGGAAGTCTTGGGCGGCTTCTATGAGGGTGCCACATAGTGCCACATTTATTTTCTGCTCCATCTGTTCACCTGGGTCTTTCTGGGGAAGCTTTGGGGGCATGAAGACATGCTCAACGACAGAACGCAAAACGTTAGAGTCGATATGACGGGCAGCGGGGGGTTTCATGACTTTTGAGGATGAGTCCATAGATGTGGCAACGATGGGATACGGGTAGAGGGTTAGAGCGTTCAAATCCACGATGCCATGCGTCCGATCCGAGGTCCAGGCGCTATTGTCCTGCCGAAAGAGGATATCCGATGGCGTCCTAAAAATCGCAAAACAACTTACGAAATAGATCATAAGATGCCAAGCCCCATCATGGTTTTCAGTATATATCTATGTCTGAGTCTCACGCCATCAAAAGCCAAGATCTTGAGGACCATATAGTACGGATGCGCTTGCTCGCATACCTAGCCGGTGCAAAACCTCACCATGACCCCTCCTGAGTCCTGAAAATGCTCAGTTTAATATTAGTTTTAGCTAGGTTGTAGGTCCCTTGGTAGTACCTCTTTAATCCGATTCGGTATGATCTCGGGTTCGGGGACGACAGGGAGTGAGTACAGCTGCTTTGCTTTTCAGAAGTACTCCTCCCCGATTGGAGTCGAGAAACGGCCCAATCTTGATCCCAGTTTGATTGTAGGGTCCCGGTCACGGTGGGAGCGCAGCATCGACCGAATGACGAACTAGAGTAGTACTAGAGTACATGAGCGGAGTTTACATTCGCCAATGCGTCAATGAGTGTCAAACCCAAATCGGAGTCTTTACTTGCTTTGCCTCGTGATGAGCGATGCGGCATCGACTCGAAAACAGCTCAAGATCAAAGCTGGCGTCGTGAGACGGTTCGTGGTGCACCACCTCATCAACAACTGAACAGATTGCCAAAGACATCTCTTTACCCCCTTATCCTTTTCCACATCCGCATCGCATAGATACCAAAAAGAACTGGCGCTCTACCGCGCCGAGGTCGTGCAGAACGAAACCAAGGTCGAGTCTATCACAGCTAGCGGCGAAGGAGCAGAGTCATGGGCAGCGAAGAATATGGTACGTCGTAGGCAACCACGTCCTATTCACCCTCCTTCCCTCACGCCCCAGGCTCAATCA